>ODAJ012079985.1_pt1 | contig 10208 bp, 9 predicted proteins | sample 1539241 | NCBI WGS metagenome assembly ODAJ01 (sample SAMN02144231, study PRJEB22623) | gut metagenome | biome: sheep rumen | host: Ovis aries | place: New Zealand
CACAACTCCCGCCTCCGCCGCCGTGTCCTGGAGAACTTCTCCTACCTGGGCCTCAAGGTGGACTACGAAGCCAATGTCGCCTTCGGCGAGGACGCCATCATCTCCACGGAGGATTCCAAGGTGAAGGCCGCCCTCGTGTGCACGAACGAGGAACTCGTGATTGCCCGCGACACCATGCACCTTGTGCTTGACAATCAAGACTAAAACACAGATATGATTACCAATTTCAACGATTTGTTCGCCGAACTCAAGGCGAAAGGCATTTGCAAGCGGATGATCGCCGCCTGGGGCGTGGATTCCCACACCATCGAGGCCGCTTCCCTGGCTTCCGACATGGGCTTTGTCCAGGTTACCCTCGTGGGTGACACCGCGCTGATCAACGACGTCTGCGAGGCGTGCAAGATCGACGTGAACAAGTTCACCATCGTGGACATCAAGGATGAACTCAAGGCCGTGGCCGAGGCTGTCCGCATGGTCCATGACGGCGAGGGCGACGTCCTGATGAAGGGCCTCTGCTCCACCGACAAGTTCCTCCGCGCCATCCTGAACAAGGAGTGCGGCCTGCTGCCTCCGAAGGGCCTGCTGAGCCACGTGGGCGTGATCGAAAACCCGAACTACCACAAGCTCATCTTCATCACCGACATGGCCGTGATCCCCGCTCCGGACTTCCGCCAGAAGGTGAAGATGGCCGGTTTCGTGACCGGCGTTGCCCGCAGTTTCGGCATCGCCACCCCGAAGATCGCCTTCATCGCCGCTTCCGAGCAGATGCTGGACAGCATGCCGGCCTGCATCGAGGGTGCCATGCTCGCCAAGATGTGCGACCGCGGCCAGATCAAGGCCATCGGCGACGGCCCGCTCGCGCTGGATGTCGCCATCGACGAGGAATCCGTCCAGATCAAGAAACTCAAGAGCCCGGTGGCGGGCGACGCCGACTGCCTCCTCTTCCCGAACATCGAGTCCGCCAACGTCTTCTGGAAGACCAATTCCAAGTTGGCCAAGGACGTCCGTCAGGCCGGCTTCCTCGTGGGCACCAAGGTCCCTTGCATCCTGGCCTCCCGCGCCGACTCCGTGGACGTGAAACTCAACTCCATCGCCTCCGCCGTGATGAGCGTGAAGTAAGCGCTGTCTTTGTGAAAATGCAGGACCCCGTCTCGGTTGAGGCGGGGTCTTCTGTGTTAGCGGAGGTCTTCCGGAATCTTCGGCATCGCGCCTTTCCGGGTGTAGACGAAGGCGGAGACCCGGACGGCTTTCCGGTGGGCTTCCTCGATGGACGCGCCGTTGAGGAGACTGCCGATGAAAGCGCCCGTGAAGGCGTCTCCGGCGCCCACGGCGCTCGCGACCTTCACTTCCGGAGTGGGCTGGAACAGACGGCCCTCCTTCCGGACGATCCAACTACCGTGGATGCCTTTCGTGAGGATGATCATGTCCAAGTGGTAGGATTTCATGAGGCGTCGGCACAGGACCTCTTCTCCGGCCATTTGGAAGCCGAGGAGGCCCGTGACTACGGTCAGTTCTTCCTCGTTGAGCTTCAGGATGTCCGCCCGGCGGAGACTTTCCCGGATGACTGCTTTGGTGAAGTAGTTCTGGCGGAGGTTGATGTCATAGACCTTCAGGCAGTCTGGCGGGCAGTGGTCCAGGAAGGCGCGGATGCTCCGGCGCGACTCCTGCCCCCACTGGGCGAGGGTGCCGAAGCAGACGGCCTTCGTCCGCGAAGCGATTTCCCGGAGTTCGTCCGTGAAGGGAATGTGGCTCCAGGCGCAGCGGGTGTGGATGGTGTATTTCGGGTCGTTCGGGTCCGAGATGTCCGCATCGACCGTTCCGGTCGGGTAGGGGACCCAGTCCAGGTGGAAGGGGAGGGCATGCTTTTTCAGTTCGGCGCGGATGCCGCTCCCGTCCCGGTCGATGCCGACGGCGCTCACGACAAGTCCCTGATGGCCCATCTGCGCGGCGTGGTAGGCGAAATTGGCCGGCGCCCCGCCGAGCGCCTTCCCGCCGGGGAACTTGTCCCAGAGGACTTCGCCGATGCCCACGACGTAGCGGTCCTTCTTCTCGATCCGATCCGGAATCGGCAGGAGGTCCGCGATGTCGTCGATGATGAAATCAGCTTCCCGGAGGTCCTCTCGGCTGGCGTTGCCGTAGGTGACGGCGCAGGTATGGGCGCCGGCTCGGTTGCCCATCTGGACGTCCACGGGCATGTCACCCACGACGAGGGCTTCCTCCGCCGGGTAGCCCAACTCCCGGAGCGTCTTCAGGACGGGCTCCGGATCGGGCTTGGCCTTGGTCACGTTGTCGGCCCCGAGGACGTAGGAGATGTATTCGGCGATCCCCATGTCCCTCAGGAATCCCTTCAGGGAGGAGGAATGCCGGGAAGAGGCCACCGTCATGGTGTACCCCTTCTCCTTCAGGGCGGCGAGGGTCTCCTTCACGTGCGGAAACAGTCCGGGAACCAGTTTCTTCCGGTTCCGCTCGAAGATCTCGCGGTATGTGGCGGCCGCGGTGCCCATCTCTGCCGGTGTCAGCCCGGGATAGAGTTGTCCGAACCCTTCCTCCAGCGGCAGGCCGATCGTTTTCGCGATCGCCGCCTCCTCCGCCACGGGATACCCCAGCGCCCGCGCCGTATCCTGCATGGTCATGACGATATTGGCCCGGGTATCCCCGAGCGTCCCGTCGAAATCGAAGATGATGAGTCGTAACATGTCGGGTGCAAAGATAGTGGAAATCCGGGAAAATGGGGGTGGGAGGCGGGCACGTTTCCGTGCGTTTTTGTGCCCGCCCACGTGCTGGAGCATTCGGCCGGGCACGACATGGAGCGATATCGTGCCCTGTGACGTGCTGAATCCGCTTGCACCTTGCCGTCATCACCCGCTCCGAGGGTTTCATCTGGGGCAGGCACAAGCACTGGATACACGGCGGGACAGAACTGCAAGTCGGGCGTTTCAATCGTATGGATCCTTCGCAGCGGACTCAATACGTCCTCCTGATCCACATCTCCAGAAACCGGTCCTCCAGCGAGTAGGTTTTGGTGCGGCCTTCCTGTACGTAGGTCAGGATCTGATTATCCAGCAGGGTGGAGATGGCGTATTGGACGGAACTGGGGGATTTCAGGGCGTTCTTTTTAATGAAGGCGACGGAGGTGACTCCTGTCGCCTTTCCTGCTTTGGCGATGGCGATGAGGGTCTCTTTCTGCTGGTAGTTGAGATGGCTCATCTCTCCGGCGAAGGCGTGGGACTTCTCCTCCAGCAGATTGTCCAGGACGAAAAGGATATCGTTCTCGTCCACCGTCTTTTCCGGGGCGACATAGGAGAAGACGTGGTGCATGAGATTGTGGACATAGTAGGTGTGGCCCTCAAAAAGGTTGTAGGCCAACTGCGCGGCGCCGGAGAGGATCTCCCGCTCGGCTTCGCGGAACTTGGCAATGATGAATGCCACATACTTTTCCCGGGCAATCCGGTCCAGATAAAGCTGCTCCGTGCAATTGTAGAAGGGTTTGGCTGCCGAGTGGAACATATTCTCCAGGATATGCCGGTTGCTGCCGGCGAAGATGAAGCGGCAGTTGTTCATGGTTTGTACGTGGGAGCGGAGGAGTGCTTCCACGTTCTTTTCAGGATACCGGGCGATCTGCTGGAATTCGTCGATGGCAAAAATGCAGGGCAGGTCCGCCTTCTCCAGGTAGTCGAAGATTTCCCCGAGGGTGAGTTCGGGAGCCTGGATGTCGCCGAGTTTGACGTCGAAGGAAGGGACTCCTGAAACCGGGTCGTAGGTAAAACTTCCTGTCAATGAGTGCAATACTGATAGGAATCTGTCCAAGACAGCTTTCCCCTTGGGAACCAGTACTGAATATATTTCCTTGCTTAGGAAAAGGACGAACTCGTGCAGGCTGGTCGTTGGGTAGATGTCCGCGTAGAAGGTATGATAATGCCCTTTGATCTCCGGTTGGTTATAGAAGTGCCTGATTAACTGTGTCTTTCCCATTCTTCTGGGAGAGGTGAGAAGGACGTCGGCTTCTCCGGTGACCGTCCGGACCAGCCACTGTGTTTCAATCTCCCGGTCGCAGAAGTGCTCGGGTGGAATGATACCGGTGATGTAGAATGGGTTCATTGCTTTTTTTCTGCGAATATAACAGAATCAAAGCAATTATACAAATCCTATAATAGAATTCCTATAATCCTGCCAAATCTCATTCCCCAAACAAATCCCTCTCCGGCAACTGCGCCCCGAATCGGGCGCGGAGGTTCTTGCAGAGGGCGCCGGTGTCGCGGGAGAAGCGGGATCCTTTCCAGGTGGAGGTGTTGGTGATGAGGATCCAGCATTCACCGTCGGGGAAGACTTTTACGAGGGCGGAAGTCCCTGAGAATGAGCCGGTGCGGGTCCATTCGCCATCGTCGGTGCAGTCCACCCAGCCGAGGGAGAAGATTTCGTCCGAGAGGCGCTGGGTCATCTGATAGACACTGAAGGCCGACAACTGGTCGGGCCCGGCGGAGATTCCGTCGATGGAGGCGACCAGGCGGGCCAGTTCCGGGGTGGAGCCGATCCAGGCGCCCGCGCCGGACAGGCCGTGGATGTCATTGGCCCCATAGCATCGCTCCACCTGCCCGCGGCCGTCGAAGGCGCTCGTGGGCTTGGCTTCCTTGTGCATGTAGTAGCGGGTTTCCCCGGGGAAGCGCTCGTTGTAGTAGTTGCCGGCGATGTGGAAATCGTAACAGCCGGCGGGCTCCAGAACTTCCCGCTGCATCCATCGCTCATAGGGCTCTCCCGTGATCTTTTCGATGATCATGGACAGAAGGAGATACCCGAAGTTGGAATACTCCTGGTCGGTGCCGGGGAGGTAGGCGAGGGGACGCTTCAGGAGGTGGCGGGTGAGTTGCTCCTGCGTCGGGGCTTTGGACAGGCCCATCTCCCGCATCATGGTCGCGGTTGTGAACATGGGGTCGCCGCCCTTCTGGGTGAAGCCGGCCTGGTGGCGCAGCAGATGCTCCACCGTGATCAGGTAGTAATTGTCGTCGGTGATGTACTTGTCATACCCGTCCAGGATGCCGAAGGGTCCGAAAACCGGAGTGTCCAGCACGAGTTTTCCCCTCTCCTGCAGTTTCATGATGCCCACGGCCGTGATGAGTTTGGACACGGAGGCCATCCGCAGCAGCGTCCCCGGGGTCATGGGCCTGGAAGCGTCGGCACGGCCGTAGCCGCGGGCGTACAGGAGTGAATCGTTCCGCATGACGGAAAGGGAAACGCCCCGCAGCGACCATACGTTCATGAAACTGTCCACGACGGCGTCCATCGCCGGGAGGCGGGACAGGTCGTTGGTGAGGCGCTCATTGAGGCGCTCCTGGGCGTGGAGGAGGGTCGGGAGGAGAAGGAGGAGGACAAGTATGAGATTTCTCGACTTCACTGCGTTTCGCTCGAAATGACAAAAAAAGGTTTCGCTCGAAATGACAATCACTTGATCTTCCCGGCGCGGCGGCCGAAATCGATGATGAAGTCGGCGGTGCCTTCGATGCCCAGGATGGAGCTGTCCACGCACAGGTCGTAGTTGTCGGCCCGGCCCCAGGCGCCGAAGGTGTAGAAGTTATAGTAGGCCTCGCGGGTGCGGTCCTTACGGCGCATCAGCTCCTCGGCCTCGTCCTCTTTCAGGCCTTCGTTCTTCATCAGGCGCTGGATCCGGAATTCCATGGGCGCGCACACGAACACGTCCAGGCAGTCCAGGTCCCGGAGGATGTAGTCCGCGCACCGGCCCACGATGATGGCGTCGCCCTTTTCGGCGATGTTCCGGATCACCTCGCTCTGGATCTTGAAGAGCATGTCGTCATTGACATAGCCGCTGCTCTCCCCGAACGGGAGGCGGCCGGAGGCGAAGAAACTGGACATGGAAAACAGGCTCCGGCGCTTCTCGCCGCCCTCGAAGACGCTCTTCGAGTAGCCGCTTTCCTCCGCGGCCTTGGAGATGAGTTCGTTGTCATAGACCGGGATCCCGAGTTCCCGGCCGATGGCCTTGGCGACGAATCCGCCGCCGCTGCCGAACGATCTTCCTACATTGATGATGGTGTTCATACGCTTGTCATTCTGAACGAAGTGAAGAATCTAAATCTGACTTCCGAGGATGGACGGGTCGTCCCCGTCCTTGAGACTGCCGAGATTGCGCAAAAGGCCGATGGCGAAGATCCCCGTGACGATGGCCGCCACGGTGTCCGAGATCGGGAAACTGTACCACACGCCGGCCTCCGACTCGAGGAGGGGAGGCAGGATGTAGATGCAGGGGAGGAGGAACAGCAGTTGGCGCGACAGGGACAGGAAGATGGACTTGCGGACCATCCCGAGGCACTGGAACAGATTGGTGGTGACCATCTGGAAGCCGATGATGGGGAAGGCGATGTTCATCTTCCTCAGGCCCTTGGCGGCCAGGTCGTGCAGGGCCGGATCGCTCGTGAAGATGCTCACGGTAGGCCCGGGAAAAAGTTCGGAAACGACGAAGCCCACGATGCACACGAGGGTGGCCCAACCGGCGGTCTTGACATACACTTCCCGGACGCGGGCGTACTGCCGGGCGCCGAAGTTGTAGCCGGCGATCGGCTGCATGCCCTGGTTGAAGCCCATGATGATCATCACGAACAGGAAGGAGATGCGGTTCACGATGCCGTAAGCACCGAGGGCGAGGTCGCCGCCCCACTTGACGAGCTGCTGGTTGATGAACAGCACAACGATGCAGCTGGCGAGGTTCATCAGGAACGGGCCCATGCCGATGGACAGGGAGTCCTTGGCGATGCGCCAGTCGATCCGGAAGATCTTCCGGCTGCGGGGGAGGTGGAGGAACTTCTTCTGGTCCAGGAAGAACCACATCGTGTAGCAAAGGGACATGAGCTGGCACAGGACGGTGGCGAGCGCCGCTCCCCGGATGCCCATCCCCAGCGTGAAGATGAAGATCGGGTCCAGGATGGCGTTGGAGATGACCGTGAACAGGGTGAGGCCCATGGCAATCTTGGGATTGCCGGAGGACCGGATGACGCTGTTCAGGCCGAAGTACAGGTGCGTGACCGCATTGCCCAGGGCGATGATGACCATGTAGTCCCGGGCGTAGGGCAGCGTGTTGTCGCTGGCGCCGAAAAACCGAAGGATCGGGTCCATCCAGAGGAGGGCCACGACGGTGAAGATGACGCCGGTGAGGATATTCAGGGTGACCTCGTTGGAGAGGACCTTGTTTGCGACCGCATAGTTCTTCTGGCCCAGCAGGACGGAAATCATCGTCGCGGCGCCTACGCCCACCAGAGTGCCGAACGCCGTGGAGATGTTCATCAGGGGGAAGGTGACCGCGAGGCCGGAGATGGCGAGCGAGCCCACATCGGGGATATGCCCGATGTAGATGCTGTCCACCATGTTATACAGCGAAGAGGCGGTCATGGCGATGATGCCGGGAACCGCGTATTGCCGGATGAGCTGACCGATGGGCTTGGTGCCCAGTTCGACAGGAATGGCGCCCGCCATGGCTTACGGCTGAGGAACCAGGTCCACGTCAAACCGTAGGGCTGCGTACGGAGGAACCATGCTCTTGTCCGTCCCGCCGCTGCTGCCGTAGCCCAGGTTGTATCCGAATACGAAGGTGGCGCTCTCGTCGGCGTGCATCGCCTTGAGTCCGTATCCGAATCCGCTGACGACGGTGCTGGACCCCATCTTGACCTCGGTGGCCTTCTCCGCCATCGTGACGGATACCGGCCCGTAGGTGCGGGAAGGATTGTAGATGCCGTAGAACTTGGCCGTGTCCGCGATGGAGGTGTCGAACACCTGGCCGTCATAGATACGGCGGCCGGTGTAGTTGATGTAGATAATCGTGTCCGAGGGCATCTCGGTCGGCTCTTCCGCGAATTCCGTATGGGACTTGAAGAAAACGCCCGCGTTGGAGAGGGTGTCCGTCACGCCCAGCACCCGGGAGCAGTAGTCCAGCATGGTGTTGTACTCGTATTCGGCCAGGTTGAGCGTCTGGTCCATGAAAGTGATGGTGTAGATGGTGGCGGAGACTTCGGTCTCGTGTTCCAGGTATTCGTCCAGGGTGTCGTACCGGTCGTAGGTCATGAGCCAGGAGGGAACGATGGCGGTGCGGGTGCCACCCTGCCGCATCCCTTCCAGGATGCGGTCCAGGCCGGCGTAACTGACTTGCTTGCCGGTAAGTGTGTACTGGGGACCATAATAGGAGACGTCGTCCCAGGTGCCCAGCCGCTTCGCCCAGTCTTCCCGGGTGTTGTACTGGACGGAGCCGTCCAGGTTCTGCATGGTATAGGTGAGCAGCGTCACGGGCAGGTCCTGCCGCCACGCCTGGCCGCTCCCGGGCTGGTCGTCGATGATGTAGATGCCGTCCTTTTCCGTGGCATCGGGGTAGTAGATGGCGCGCCAGGCGTCGAACTGACGCTTGATGGCGACGTTGGTGCCTTCTTCGGCCGTCTTGCTGCAGGCGAGGGCGAGGCCGGCGCCGAGGGCGAGGAGACAGGCGTTTCTCAGGATATGTTTCATTCTCATCATTTTAATCATTGGATATGCTGCTTATCCACACATGGTAAACCAGGGCAGACATTGCAGGAATCGTGCCTTGCACGCGGGAACCGTATCCGCGCTTGCCCGAAAACAGGATATAACACTCGTCCTGGTTCCTCACGCCTTCCAGGCCGAGCGCCAGTCCTTCCACCAGCGAGTCGTCCAGAGTGAGCGTCTCGATCTTGAAGGCGGTGGTGTCGGTCAGTTTCCAGCCGGCGGCGTCGGCCGTCTTCTGGTGGTTGGTGGCGAACAGGTTGGAGGCGCTGATACGGTTGCCGCTCAGCGTGTACCCCGCATAATGGAAAGAGACGGTGCCGCCTCTTTGGAGGGTGTCGGCGAGAAGGCCGGTCCGCTCCAGGGTATCGTGCAGGGTGATCCGGACCACGCCGTCCTTGTAGACGACGGTCGCCGTCTCGTCGCTCTTGCACTGCGCGTCCACGAAGGAGGAAATGATGGTTTCCTGTTTGTCATAGGTGGCCTGGGCCTGCTTGTTGCAGGCGGCGAGTCCGGCGACGAGGGCCGCGGCGAGGAGATAGGTACTCTTTTTCATGACAGGCATTCGTGGGAAACTCGTTCGAGGAAGGCGGCGGCGTCCGCGGGGGCAGGGATGTCCCCGGGCCAGTACAACTTGCCGCCGGAAGCGTTTTCGTGTCCGCCCCCGTGGAAGCGGGTGGCGGCCACCTGCTGGGCCGACCATCCCTTCTTCGAGCGGATGGACACCCGGAAATGGTCCGTCTCCTCCTTGAGGAGGATGCTCATTTTCACCCGGTCGATGGAAAGCGGGACATTCACGAGCCCCTCCGTCTCGCCGTCTTCCAGGTCGAAACGTTCCCGGATGTCGCGGGTGACGATCATGTAGGCGAGTCCCTCCGGGGTGATGCGCAGGTTCTCATACTGGAGGAACCCCATTGCCCGGACGCGGTTCTCGCGGTACTGGTTGTACAGGGTGGACAGGACGCCGTCCCGGTCCACACCGGCGTCCAGAAGGTCGGAGGCCATCCGGAAGGTACTGGGATAGACGGAGTTGGCGAAGTTGTTCGTATCGGTGGTCATCCCCGTGAGGAGGGCCTTGGCCGTGTCGGCGGGGAGTTTCCGGGCGTCACCCCCGATGTCCGGAAGCGACAGGAGGACCCAGTGCAGGAGTTCCGAGGCCGACGAGATCTCCGGCGTGGAGAAGACGAGATCGAACCGTTCCCGCTCCGGATTCAGGTGATGGTCGATGAGGACCTTCGGGGCAGGGGATGCCTCGAAGCATTCCTGCAGTCCTTCGGTCCGGGAGAACCCGTTGCAGTCCAGCAGGAAGACGAGGTCGCTGCCGGCGATCCGTTCCCGGCATTCCTCCGGCTGCCGGTCCAGGAACAGGAAAGGCGCGCCGTCCGGAATGATCGGCCGTACCGACGGGGCGGGGGAATCGGGCAGGATGGCGACGGCATCCTTGCCCCGGGACTGCCTCAGGTAGCACACGAGGGCGGCGGCGCTGCCCAGCGCGTCCCCGTCCGGGTGCGTATGGGCGGCGATGGCCACACGCCGGCAGCCCTCGACGAGGGCGTCCAGGTGCTGGATGTCTTCCGTATGGAGGCAGGCAATCATCGGGCAATTCTTTTTGCGAATGCAAAATTACAAAATATATTGCTTTTCATAAATGATTTTTATAACTTTGTCGGAAGTTTGGAAAATTATAAAAACACTAA
>ODAJ012173559.1_pt1 | contig 10208 bp, 7 predicted proteins | sample 1539241 | NCBI WGS metagenome assembly ODAJ01 (sample SAMN02144231, study PRJEB22623) | gut metagenome | biome: sheep rumen | host: Ovis aries | place: New Zealand
ATGTACGGCAGCACAAAGCAAAAAAATAAGCACCAACCCCATGGCTCCTGTGTCCACAAAATCAGTGCTTCCTGCGCGATCAGGGGCTCGAACCCTGGACACCCTGATTAAGAGTCAGGTGCTCTACCAACTGAGCTAATCGCGCATTCGCTAATTTACAGCGCAAAATGAATTATATTATAAAGTAACCTGCTTTGCAAGTATTTTTTTCAAAAGATTTGAAAGCGTGGCAAATTCCTCTAAAGTAAAGGTTTCTCCGCGGATGGTCTCAGGTTTGCCCATCTCTTCGATTGCCAGACGGATCTGCTCTTTGGAAACATGCAGATTCCCGGCGTTGGATAAGGAATTAACCAGGGTTTTGCGCCGCTGGTTAAAGCAGGCCCGGATGACCGCGAATAAAAAGGCCTCGTCTTCGACCGTAACCGGCGGTGTATCGTAAACTTCCATATGAATGACGCTGCTTTCGACGTTGGGCTTTGGAATAAAGCAGGAAGGAGATACCGTTGCCACGACCTTTGCTTTGGAATAATAGGCAACGGCCAGGGATAAAGCACCGTAATCCTTGCTTCCGGGACCGGTCTGCATCCGTTCGGCCACTTCCTTTTGAACCATAACCGTGATGCTCTTTAAGGGCACATGACTTTCAAACAGCCCCATAACGATGGGTGTCGTGATATAGTAGGGCAGATTCGCCACTACCTTAATCGGCTTTCCGCCGTTTTGTTCGTCGGACAGTTTGCGGATATCCACCTTCAGAATGTCTTCGTTAATGACCGTAACGTTGTCGTAAGCCGAGAGGGTATCTTTCAGAATCGGAATCAGGGAAGAGTCGATTTCCACGGCGATGACCTTTCCGGCCCGTTCGCATAAATACTGCGTCATGGTACCGATTCCGGGACCGATTTCGAGAACCAGATCGTCTTTTGTAATTCCTGCCGCATCGACGATTTTATTTAAAATATGGTCGTCGATTAAGAAGTTCTGTCCGTAGTTTTTCCGAAAATTGAAGTTGTATTTGTCAAGAACCTGCAGGGTTCTTCCGATGTTTCCGAGATCTGCCATTTAATCTTCCTGTTTTACCCAGATTGTTTTTTGGTTCCAATCCTGTGCTTCCTTTAAACGGTATACTTTCAGGGCATTTTCGTATGTGATGCGTTCCACCTCTTCGGGAGTCGTGTTCTTAATCTCCGCAATTCGACTACAAACGTAGGATAAATAAGTGGATTCGTTTCTCTGACCGCGAAGCGGAACGGGCGCCATGTAAGGACAGTCGGTTTCCATCACCAGTCGTTTTAAGGGGCACATTTTTACCACATCGGGCAGTTTCTTTGCGTTTTTAAAGGTAAGCGCACCGCCGATTCCGATATAAAATCCCAGATTCAGCGCCTGCTTCGCCACTTCCGGCGGATAGGAGAAGCAGTGCATGATTCCTCCGCACTGACCGATGTCGGTCTTTTTCAGTAAATCGATGGTATCCTTTGCCGCATCGCGGGAATGGATAATAACCGGTTTGTTTAAGGATTTAGCCAGATTTAACTGTCCTTCGAAGGCAATTAACTGTGCATCGCGTTCCGGTTCTTCGTAATAATAGTCAAGGCCGATTTCGCCGATGGCCACGCATTTGGGATGTTTGGAAAGACGGCGAAGCATCGCTTCGCTTCCTTCGTTCCAGTTCAGCGCATAATCCGGATGGAGCCCGACCGCTGCAAAAATAAAGGGGTATTTTTCCGCAAGATCGATGCTTGCGTAGCTCCCGTCCATGCTTGCTCCGACATTTACCATGCAGTATTTGCCGAGCGAAGCATACTTCGCCAGTAAAACCTCCCGGTCCTGAACATATTCGTCATCATCGTAGTGCGCGTGTGTATCGAAAATCATAAGTTATCCCCCAAGATCACTCCGTTTTCAGCCACCAGATAAAATTATACTACAGAATGCCTGCAAATCGCAAGAATATGGGCTTTTTCATCCCGTCCGGACAAAATATTAACTAATTGTAATATTTTTGTAATATTTTTATGAATTCGCCCGAAAACAGGCATTCATTCTTTGACAGAAAGGGGTCCCTATGCTAAACTTAATACTGATTTAAAATGCGTAAATTCGTGATTTTTTATTTTAATAGATTGGTTTTTTCAGAGGAGAACTCTTTTGGATAAGTATGAAAGCAAGCTTCGAATTGAAGAAATCGAGAAGCTGAAGAAGAAGAAGCAGTACAAAGAAGCTGCACGTCTTGCGGATACCATCGAATGGCACCGCATCAAGAATGCGGTTACCCTATATAAAGTTGCGGACCTTTACAAAATTTGTCGGAATTATACGGAATGCAGAAACCTTCTGGAGTTGGCATACGAAAGAAGTCCTTATGCGAAGAATGTTATTTTTGCTCTGTGCGATGTATGCCTGGAGTTCGGCGATTTTGAAGCGGCAACGGAATATTACAAAGAATATGTGGCCCTGGCACCCAAGGATCCCAGCGTTTATATTTTAAAATATAAAATGTTAAAAGCGCTGGAAGCCGGAATCGATGAGAGAATCGAGATTCTGGAGACCTTAAAACGTCATGACCGGATTGAAGAGTGGGAGTACGAACTTGCCACTTTATATCATCGTGCCGGAATGGCGGAAAAGTGTGTTGAGGAATGCGACGAACTGATTCTCTGGTTCGGTGAGGGTTCCTATGTCTACAAGGCAATGGAACTGAAAATGCTTCATGAACCCTTAACCCCCGAACAGGAGATGATTTATAACCGCCGTCTGGAACGTAAGGAAAGAGTAAGAACCGGAAATACCGGACGTATCCCCAAATCCCAGGAAAAAGAAACCCCGAAGGAAGAGGTTAAGACCGAACCCGTCCGGGAAGAAGAGCCGGAAGAGGATTTCCATGTTAAGACCATTAACATGGGTAAATTCAACACCATCGATCTTCAGGCGGAGCTGGCGGCAAATTTAAAGGATTATATCGGCGGAGAGCCCTCCATGGTGAGCAGGCTTCCGGAAGAAGAACCGGCGGAAGAAGTATCGGTTAAATCTGCTACCGGTTCTTTTGGTGATGTCAGACCGGACGCCGGAGAAGTATTCTTCGAGGACGCCACGGGCGAACTGATGTCCCGTAATGCAAGAAAAGAAAGCCCCGTATCGGACAATACCAGACTGCGGGAGTTTAAGGAACAATACAAACAGGACATGAAGGGAAGAGAGCTTCCCAAGAGTCTCGGCAGGCTGACCGGAGAAGAGGAAGGCCGCTTTGAAACCATGCCGGTTGCCGGCGGTGTGGTGGAAGAGAAGGTATTGAAAGACGGCACGGTAGAGTTAATTAAAGAGTTTCAGGAAGTGGAGCCGGAGGTTGTAGTTGTGGGCAAGGATAAAGTAAACGGGGAATTAAGCGTTAAAAAGTCCAAAACCGGTCCGATGAGAGTCATCAAAACCACGGGGCCGATGCAGTATTCGGAGGAGGACTTGTTACCGAATCCCGAAGAGAAACAGATCAGCGGACAGATTAATATCCAGGATATCATGGCGGAGTGGGAAAACATCAAGAGACAGAAAGAGCTCAAGATGCAGGAAGGACTTCGTAAGAAGACTTTGGAAAATACCGGAAACATGTTTGCGGAATTCGACAAGGAAGCAAATTCCGGTCTGCTTGCGACGCTGGAGAATCCCGCGCTGATTAATTCCGTAACGGCACAGAGCACGTCGGAAGATTTTATCAAGGGCGTTTCCCTTGAGGACATGAAGAAAGGCAAAACCGCCGCAAGAACTCCCGAAAAGAGCGAGGAGTTAAAAATCGGCAAGGTAATCGAAGCGCCTCCCGTTCCCGAAGAAACCGAAGAAGATCCCGAAGAAAAGATGATTCGCGACATTCTTGAAGAGGACGAAAAGGAAGCTGCAAAGATTCCGGAAACAACAGAAGAAACCGGGGAAGAGGCTGCCGAAACCGTTGAAGTACAGGTAAGCGAAGAAGTCGAAGAGACTTTTGAAGAAGAGAATTACGAAGAGGAAACCGAAGAAGCGCCTGACGAAGCAACCGTAAGCGAAAGTCCGGCGGAAGAATCCGAAGAGGAGGAAACCGCACAGGAAGAATCCGAGGAGGAAGAATCCGAGGAAGAGGTACCCGAAGAAGAGGCCAAAGAAGCGGCTGTCGAAGAAAACACGAAAGAAAAATACCACGGTTCCGTAACCCAGGAGATTTCGGGAAACATCTGGGACGAAGTGGATAACGTACAAGAGAATGCCGGAAATACCGAGGAAGTCGAAGAAGAAGAATCGGCGGCAACCAAAGTAATTTCCAGGGAAGAAATCAAAGAAGCGTTAAAGGAAGAGAAGGAAGAAGCCGAAGAGAGCGAATCCGGCGGAAACGGCGACATGTCCAAGGAAGAGAAGAAGATCTTTGCTCCGTTCCTTTATTCCAAGAAGATGAAGCAGCAGATTATGGAGACCTGCGAATGCATGACGCTTGCCGCTTATACGGGTAATGTCATCATTACGGCAGACGGTCAGGAGTCCGAGGTTCAGCTTGCGAAACTCTTTACCAAGAATCTGCGTTCCACGGATCCCAATTTTACGGGCGGAGTGGCCAAAATCGGAGCAGAGAAGTTAAATACCAAGGATGTCGGAGATATTTTCGCCAAACTTGTCAACGGTGCGCTGATTGTAACCCGCGCGGGTAAAATGACCAACTCCACCATCAACGCGGTACTGCAGAACCTGAATCAGGAGGCAAGGGGTGTTGAGGTATTCCTCCTGGATTCCAAGTCGGAAATCAGACGTCTCTTAGAGAGAGCGCCGGTTCTCGAAAGATTCTTTAACGGCCGTGTGGACATCATCGCCATGAGCCCCGAAATGCTTGCGGAATACGGAAGAAAGTACGCAAATGATCTGGGTTACGAAATAGACAATATGGCAATGCTTGCCTTCTCCGGAAGAATTTCCGAACTTCAGATCGGAACCCATCTGGTATCCGTCGAAGAAGTGAAAGAACTTGTGCAGGATGCCATCGATCATGCGGATCGCAAGAGCGTCGGTAAATTTACACGTACCTTAACCGGTAAGAGATATGATGACGATCATCGTGTCATTTTAAGAGAGAAAGATTTCGAATACAGAAAAAAATAACGAACGGAGATTAGGGATATGGCAGAAAAAAAGGGAGCAAAATCCATCTTTATTTCGGAGGATGACCGCTATTTATTCGGCCAGGGCACTCACTACGATATCTATAAAAAACTCGGTGCACATGTGACGGAAGTCGGCGGGAAGAAAGGCGTATTCTTTGCGGTATGGGCCCCTCACGCGGCAGCGGTTCACGTAATCGGTTCTTTTAACGGCTGGAACGAGGACCAGTATTTAATGGAGCGTCAGCCGGACTCCGGAATTTACACCCTGTTTATCAAGGATGTCAAGCAGGGAGATTATTACAAGTTTTTGATTCACACTCCTTCGGGAGAAAAATTATACAAGGCAGATCCCTTCGCCAATTATGCGGAGCTTCGTCCCGGAACCGCTTCGAGAATTTATGATTTAAACAACTTCGAGTGGAAAGACGAAAAGTGGATTGAAGACAGGGCATCCAAAAACGAATTTGAACGTCCGATGGCAATTTACGAATGTCACATCGGTTCCTGGATGCGTCACCCCGTTCCGGAAAACGACGGTTTCTACAATTATCGCGAATTCGCGGACCGTATTCTGGAATACTTAAAAGAAATGAAATTCACCCACCTCGAGCTGATGGGCATTGCAGAACATCCTTTTGACGGCTCCTGGGGATATCAGGTAACCGGATATTATGCACCCACGTCCCGCTACGGAACGCCGGATGATTTCCGTTATCTCGTGGATTTGATGCATCAGAACGGCATCGGCATCATTCTTGACTGGGTACCTGCCCATTTCCCGAGAGATGCCCACGGCCTTGCAAACTTTGACGGACAGCCCCTCTTTGAGCATCCCGATTCAAGACTCGGCGAGCATCCGGACTGGGGTACCAAAATTTTCAACTACGGCATGAGCGAAGTAAAGAACTTCTTAATTGCCAACGCATTGTTCTGGATTCGGGAATTCCACATTGACGGTCTTCGTGTGGATGCCGTAGCAAGTATGCTTTATCTGGATTACGGCAAGCAGGACGGCGCATGGGTTGCCAACAAATACGGCGGAAACGAGAATCTCGAAGCGATTGAATTTTTCAAACATCTGAATTCCGTGGTTCGCGGATCTTATCCCGGTGTCTGCACCATTGCGGAAGAATCCACCGCATGGCCGAAGGTTACCGCGGCTCCCGAAGAAGGCGGCCTTGGCTTTACCTTTAAGTGGAACATGGGCTGGATGCACGATTTCTGTGAATACATGAAGCTGGATCCTTACTTCCGTAAGAACAACCACTACAAATTGACCTTCGCAATGAGCTATAACTCCAGTGAGAATTATATTCTGCCCATCTCCCATGATGAGGTGGTTCACTTAAAATGCTCCATGGTCAATAAAATGCCCGGATACCAGGTGGACAAGTATGCAAATCTTCGTGTGGGTTATACCTATATGTTTACCCACAGCGGAAAGAAGCTTCTGTTCATGGGACAGGAATTCGCGCAGGAGCGTGAATGGTGTGAAGAGCGCGAGCTCGACTGGTATATGCTTGAGAACCACTTAAACCGCGGCATGAGCGATTTTATGAAAGAGCTTCTTACGATATACAACAAGTACCCGGCTCTTTACGAAATTGACAACAACTGGTCCGGCTTCGAGTGGATGAACGCGGATGACAAGGACCGCAGCATTTACAGCTACGTTCGTAAGGGCAAATCCGGAAAGAACAATATTCTGGTAGTTCTTAACATGACACCGATGCGCAGAGAGAATCTCTGGATTGGTGTTCCGAAGAAGGGCAAATACAAACTGCTTTTGAATTCCGATGAGGAAAGGTTCGGAGGAAACAACGGAGTCATTCCGAAGACACTGACCGCGGTGGAAGGTGAGTGCGACAGAAGAGAGTATCACATCGAATTCACGATTCCCGCATACGGAGCAGCAGTATTTTGTTTCTAAAGAAATTTACCCGGCGCGGAGTACCATCCCGCCGGGTTTCGTTATTGGAGAAGAAAAATGAAAGAAATAGAAGTAACCGCCGTTACCGAGGCGGTACGGGATTTATGCATCGAGGCGAATTACGGACTGTCATCCGATATGAAAGCGGCACTGGAGAAAGCGGCCGAAACGGAAGAATCCGCACTCGGAAAACAGATTCTTTCAAAGCTGGAAGAGAATCTTAAGATTGCCAAAGAAGATACCATTCCCATCTGTCAGGATACGGGTATGGCGGTTTTCTTTGTGGAACTCGGACAGGAAGTACATATATCCGGCGGTTCGCTGGAAGATGCAATCAACGAAGGCGTACGCAGGGGATATACCGAAGGTTTCCTTCGCAAATCCGTGGTTTCGGATCCCATCGAGCGCGTGAATACAAAGGATAATACGCCGGCGGTTATTCATTACAGCGTGGTGCCGGGAGATTCGTTAAAGCTTACCATCGCACCGAAAGGATTCGGCAGCGAAAATATGAGCCGTGTTTTTATGTTAAAACCCGCAGACGGAATCGAAGGCGTGAAGAATGCCATTCTTACCGCCGTAAAAGACGCAGGCCCCAATGCCTGTCCGCCCATGGTGGTCGGAGTCGGAATCGGCGGAACCTTTGAAAAATGTGCTCTTCTGGCAAAGAAGGCATTAACCAGACCGGTGGGTGAGCATTCCGAAATTCCTTACGTAAAAGACCTCGAAGAGGAAATGCTTCGAAGAATCAATGCTACCGGCATCGGACCGGGAGGTCTGGGAGGAAGCACCACGGCGCTTGCCGTCAATGTTCTGACCTATCCGACACACATTGCCGGACTTCCCGTAGGTGTAAACATCTGCTGCCACGTAAACCGTCACGCAAGCCGTGTACTGTAAAGGGGATTTTATCATGGACAGATATCTGAATGTACCGTTTACGAAAGAAGAGGCCCTTTCCTTAAAGGCGGGGGACATGGTGTACTTAACCGGTACCGTATATACCGCAAGAGATGCCGCGCATAAGCGCATGGCCGAGACACTGGATGCAGGCGGGGAACTGCCGGTATCCTTACAGGGTAACGTTATTTACTATATGGGTCCGTCACCCGCAAGAGAGGGACGTCCCATCGGAAGTGCAGGTCCCACGACCGCAAGCCGCATGGATAAATATACACCGAGACTTCTGGATCTGGGTCTTGCCGGTATGATCGGAAAAGGCAAAAGAAGCAGGGAAGTCAGCGATGCCATCGTTCGTAACGGCAGCGTGTATTTTGCAGCCATCGGCGGTGCGGGTGCATTGCTTTCGAAGGCCATTACGGACTCGGAAGTCATTGCGTACGACGATCTCGGAACCGAAGCCATCCGGAAACTGACGGTGAAAGATTTTCCGGTAACGGTGGTAATCGACAGCAGAGGGGAAAACCTCTACGAGACAGCCACTTTGCAGTATTGTAAGGAATGAATGTAACTATGAACCGTAACTTTCGAAAGAAACGGATAAAATTTACCGCCCGGGTCGGTGCCGCCGTCACGGCAGCAGTCCTTGTTTTCGGAACGTTTTTCCTGCCGGTTTCGGCAGACGAATACGAGGATGCCAGACAGCTTCGCATGCAGCTTCCGGTGCAGACCAACGAGGTACAGGACTGGCCGCAGGGTCCCACAATCGGTGCCGAAGCCGCTGTTTTGATTGAGGCTAAAACGGGAGCCGTTCTTTATGCCAAGAATGCCGACGAAAAGCTGTATCCCGCGTCCACAACCAAAATTATGACGGGGCTTTTAGCTTACGAAAATGCCGAACTGGATGAGGATGTTACCTTCTCCTATGAGGCGGTGCATTCCGTGGCCAGGGGCGATTCCAATATCGGTATGGATGCCGGGGAAATCATTCCCATGAACAAGGCGCTCGAAGGAATGATGATTCTCTCTGCCAACGAAGTGGCCAATGCGATTGCCGAACATGTCGGCGGTTCCATTGACGGATTCGTGGAAATGATGAATCAGAAAGCGGAGGAAATCGGCTGTACCAATACGCATTTTACCAATCCCAACGGTCTTCATGACGAAAGTCACTACACCACCTGCAGGGACTTAGCCAGAATCGCGAAGTATTATTTCGGATATGAATACTTGGCTTCCCTTTCCAGAGAACCTTCCTGTGAATTCGTGGCAACCCCGACGCAGAAGGATTCCTTTAAACTGAATACGAAGAACATGCTCGTGAAGGGCAAGAAATACGAATACGAATATCTGGTGGGCTCCAAGACCGGATTTACCTCCGAGGCGCGTCAGACGCTGGTTTCCGCGGCCAAGAAGGACGGAATGGAGTTAATCTGCGTGATCATGAAGGAGGAATCCCCTTACCAGTTTGAAGATACCGTGGCGCTTTTCAACTACGGCTTCGAGAACTATAAGAAGGTAAACATTGCCGAACACCAGGAGGACGGAAACGTTCTCTCAACCGGATTTTTCAGCGTGGGACAGGATATTTTCGGATCCAACCGCTCCATTTTATCCATCGACCCTTCCGCATATGTGATTCTGCCGAAGAACGGGGAATTCGCCGATGTGGAATATGATTTATCCTACAATGAAGAGGGAAGCACCAATCAGGTAGCCAAGATTTCCTACCTTTATCACGGCAATCCGGTCGGAGTGGCGAACTTAAGCATGAACGCAGAGAATGCCACACTGTTTGATGAGTTTAACAACGACGAAAAGTCGGAAAACGAATCCGGCAAGGAGACGCTGACTCAGGACGGCAGCGAAGAAAAAGCGGAAGATGCATCCGGAGAAGAGCAATCCTCTGAAGAGAAAAAACCGGTTACCAACCGTAACAAAAACGGTATTTTCATTAACATCAAAGTCGTTTTGATGGTTCTTGGAGGAATCGTGCTTCTGTCCGTTGTGGGCGTGACGGCGATTCATTTTATCCGGGAATACAAACACGCAAAGAGAAGACGCGATGTCATGAACCGTAACCGGGAACGCCGCAAACGAAACGAAGACGATTACATCGAATAAACCGAAACAAAAGAAAAAACCATCTCGTTATGAGATGGTTTTTTATGCGGAGAAGGAGGGATTTGAACCCTCGCGCCGGTTGCCCGACCTACACCCTTAGCAGGGGCGCCTCTTCGGCCTCTTGAGTACTTCTCCTC
>ODAJ010429356.1_pt1 | contig 10206 bp, 2 predicted proteins | sample 1539241 | NCBI WGS metagenome assembly ODAJ01 (sample SAMN02144231, study PRJEB22623) | gut metagenome | biome: sheep rumen | host: Ovis aries | place: New Zealand
TTTAATAATAATACAGCTAATAGCAATTAAAAATAATAATATGATAATTATTAAAACTAAACTTAGAGATTTTTCTGTTTTTTTATACATGTTTATCTTCCCCTTATTAAATAGCCTAAAAAATATGGTTGATTTATTTTCTTGAGTAAACAATAAGTTTTGTCTTTGTATGCCCTAACCATTCTCTTAGTTGGGCTTCTGTATAGATAGCATCCTTTTTTACTGATGTCTTCATATGGAAATAAGTTCCATCATAGTAGAATATTAAACCTGTATGTCTACCTGTTTTTCCATAAAGTTTTCCATGTTCATCACGCCATTTAGTTGTATTTACTATTTCTGCAACTAGTTTTCCTTCTGATAAAGCTTTCTTTATGTTCTCAATTGTTGGGTCTTCTCTTGATACACTTATATTATAGTAGTCATTAATGTCTTCATTTTCATATACTGGATGATTTTTATGTTTCTGTTCTGGATGAGCACTAGTTATTTTGTCATATATTTCTTTTAAGGTATAATCGGTACCATTTAAAATATTAATTGCCTCAACATATGCTCCAATCATTCCACCATTTCTGTCTATTATTTTTCCATGCCAATCTAAATTTTTATGTTCTTTTGCATGAATTTGAGCAGAAACATTTTTAGCATGTTCTAAATCAAATCCTGCTCCAGTAGGTGCATTTCCTGAGTCTGAACTTGGCTTTGGAATTTGTTTATTAATGTTTCTATCATATATTTCTAAAGCTGCTTTTGCTCTATCATCAATATTTCTTGTTGCTGATTTTTCAAAGTCGTCATGGTATCTTTCTGTTAAATTATAAATGTCTGATCTTTTTGTACCTTTACCGGTTAAGTCATGATAGCAATTCAAATTTTTATGTTCGATATTTGCAAAGGCAATTTGCCCTCCTAAATCGGCTATGGACAATCCTGCACTCTTCATGTATTCATACATTGCCTGCTTTCTGCTCCAATAAGTCCATTGTCCTAATCCATATCCATATGTAGTGTTTACAAATGAGTCTTTAGATATTGCTCCACTATCAATCTTTGAAGTAATTTCTTCATCTGACATTCCTGAAGAAGAGTTGTATGTATTTTGTGCATTGTTTGGATTAAGTCCAGATTCACAATACCAATTTCCCATAATCGCTGCTGCTCCTTCTGGTGAATAACCATATATTCCAATCAAAGTAAACCATATAGTTTCTTCATTATTTGCGCCTTGTATTATTTGAGAACCTTTTCCATAATCTGATTCTTTTTCTCCACCTGAAGAATATTTATTGCCATGTTCTGGATGTTCTAAATACCATAGTTGTTCTGCCATTTCTTTCTCATCTTCATATGTATATATTGGATTAATATAATCTTCTATATTATCAATTTTTGTTTTGTCAGCCTTTTTCATTTCAATATAAATAGTGTCACCTTCACTGTCATTTGTTGAAACCTCAGGATTATCTGCTATTGTTTGACCCCTTAATACATTTTGCCCTACTGAAAATTTGATATTATGAAGTCCTGATATTCTCATAGTTAATCCTACTACATCATCTTCATTGAAAACTTGATAGGTGTCTTTAAATCTATATTTACGCATAACATCTACTGCACTATACTCTGGCTTTTTGTCAAACTTTGTTTCTCTATTATAATAAGGATTCTTTTCATCGTCTTGATGCAAAAGCATCATTTGCCCTTGTACAGGATATTGTTTATCATCTGTTAAAGTTTTAAATTCTAATTCAATATAACTACCATGTTCATCAGTCCCAACATTTTTCACTTTTGCATCTCCAGGTGCTATTACAGAAGTGTTTTCCATAAAGTTACTTATTTGTATACCATATTTATTTGAATCTTTAGATGTATCACTTATGGTTTTATATGCACCATCTGTTGTTTGACCAAGGTGTTCTTCAATTTTTTTGACAACAGTTTCTCCCCTAGTTCCTGGAACATTTGTAACCCAAAGTAATATATTTTTTTCATTAGTAGTCATTTCATCTTCAGAATAGTAGTCCATCTCAATCATTAATTTCTTTAATAGCCTATAGTTCACATCTGCTGCTTCTGAATTCACATTTTCTAAAATTGAGAACGCTTCTAAAGTGTTTGATTTATTAGATTTAAAATCCACTAGTTTTTTACACATTGGACTTTCTTCACCTAATTCATCTAACTCTAATATGCCATTTCTACTATCTATATCTTTTATTTTTTCTTCTGCTTCTTTATGAGTATATTCTATTAATTCAACTTCTTCTGGTGCTTCTATCGTATCACTTATTCTATAAGCACATACAAAATCTGTACCAATTGGCTCATTGAATGGTTGCGAAGAATATCCAGAATATTGACCTTCAAGTCTAATTCTGGCATCACTTCCACAATCGTATCTTTTATCTTTTCCAGCACAAATAAAAGTGTGTCTTAAATTACTTTCTGAACTACCTATAAGAACAATATCCCCTGCTTGAACATCACTAATATTTGTTATCTTTTTCCAACCATGCTTGTCTCCATATTTTGGTATGTCCATAACAGTTAATCCACAGGCAGGCTGATCTGTAAATCCAATTTTATGCAAAGCCCATGCAACTAATCTGTCACATGAAATCTTCTTACTTCCATCTGCGTTTGTTGTTCCATCTGCTTTCGGTGGCATATTTTCAGCATGTCCATAAACGAAATTATTTTTATCTACAAATTGCGCTACTTCTTTTGCTGCATCAAGAAAACCGTTGACTGATGCACCATTTGAACCTTTTATTTTTTCATTATCAATGGTTATTAAAGCATCTGATTCTTCTCTTATTTTCACTTGAGCTTTTTTCGCTCTAACATATTCAGTTGCATCTTCAAGATTTACTTCTAATTTTGAACTACCACTACCTTCAGAATGCCAATTATATTTTATCCTTCTATCTACTATTTTTTGTGGATCTTTTTCAAATTTTTTATTGTTATAATTATCTGTTTCATATGCTGCCTCAATTGCTCTAGCCGCAGCAATTTTTCTTGCAGTCTCTGTTGTTCCATCATATTTATAATAGATTCCATGGAATATCTTTTTTAAATAAATATTTGGATCCTTATTCAAATAAGGTTCACATACTTGATAAAAAATTCCACTTCCAGATGTTAAAATAGCTGTAAGTTCAACATCACAATCTGCTAAATCTGCATCTTCATCTGCATATTGTATTATCTTTTGAGCAGTGCGAACCCTTTTATATGCCCCATATGGAGTATCAGCTTCCATAGTTCCTATAAAGTCTATTGTATGATAATACCAATGGTTAGTTACACTTTCGATATATGGAAATTTTATTGCGATTCCTTTGTTTTCAAGTGGTTTTGCTTTAAACCATCCTCCTGGCATTAAAACCCATAGATTCCCATTACTATCAAAAGTAAGAGTTTCAACTTCTGCTTGACCACCGAACCCATCTCCTATTGTGTATTCACCGGTTTTTCTTCCGGTAAGATCATATGTAAAAACTCTATATAAAGATCTATCAACTTCTGGTGATGAGTCAGCAAGATAGACCTCTAATCCATCAGTTCCTATACCTTGTAAGTTTCCTGCAACTAAATGATAATCCTGTAAAGGTACTGATCCTATAGTGTCATAATTATTACTAGAAGAATTGTATTTAAAGAAATATAATGTGCTTCCACCTATACCTATTAATTGATGACCATCTTTGTCAAAAGTATATTGTCTACATTTTACTGATACACTACAATATCTAGGACTTGCAAAATTTCTAGTTTCATTATCAACTTGGATAAATCTTGTTGTTCCTTCGACTTGCTTTAATATCATATGTCTATCCCAGTCATATGCAAAGCCTTCCATATGACCACCTTCTTCACCAATTAATAATTCGTGTTCGACTTTTCTTGTAGCCATACTATACCATGCAATTCTTCCACCATGATTTGAGTCCTCATGTCCAAAGTCTGTGTTTTGAGTTACAATCATATATTCGCCATCACAAAAGCCAGCTTGTGTTGCTCTATAACCTGATGCTGAAGTATTTATAAATGTATCTGAATAGCCTTCTAAAACTCCATGTATAACTCCGTCTGGAGCTGTTGCCTCTGCAATTAATTTTTTTATTTTCTTAAAAGCTTCTTCATCCATTTTCGCAGTGAAACGATTACCATTAATATCTGTAAGCTTTATTTCATCTCCTGCCTCTTCTATATCGCATCCATTAATATTAACTTCATGGCCATTAATTCTTATTTCCGGACGCAAAAATAATCTAACATCCTGTAAAGAAATATTAACCTTAGTATTAAAAGCTTGATCAACTGCTAGTTGATAAGGAAGATCTGGCATCATACTTGATAAATGTAGTGCTAAAAATAGTTCTAAAGGCCTTCCATATATAGCGGTCCAGTTACTTAAATCAACACTAAAAGTATGCCCCCAATTAAATTTAGAAACACCTAAGTTCAGTGCTTTCTCATAAAGCATTAATTTCTTTTTCTTTGGGTCTACTTTTATTTTCGTTGGAGAGCCACCTAATGTAGAATTAAAAATATTGTTTCCCCCTGCATTAGTAAAGTTAAGCATTCCTGTTGATGAAGCTTTCGCCCCAACATCTCCAGGATCTTCCCACTCTGAAGAAGTCTTTCCTCCGAAAACATCATTTGTTATGCTTTTTATTAAATCTCCTAATTCATTAAAAATTCCTTTTATACTATACGTAGCTTCTGTATATGTTGCGGCCTCTGCAGAAAGATATGCTCTTAAATAGTCGTTATTTTTAGAGCTAAATCTTCCTGTTATTCTATACATTTCATCTCCATCTTTAAATTCAGTAGTTGAAACAGTTGTAACAGATGTCAAACCAAAGACTTTCTTTATTTCCCCTCCTTGAGTTGCTTGAGATTCTGTTACATAATTTCTTTTTCCCTCGATAGCATTAGCTCTTTCATTACTTTGTCGTACTTCTTCTCTTTGTTTGTTTGTTTCCTTAGTATATTCAACATCTCCAAAACCATAACCTTGAATATCATATCCCATATTTTGAATATAATTTGCTAAATCTTTTACATCTTCACTATCATTACTAATTGGTGAAGTAGCATCGCCCCATACAAAGCTACAAAAATTTTGCATCATTTTTTCCGTAAACTTTTTAGTTTTACCAATAAAATTGGATGGCATTATAGTAAATGACATGATGATTCCAATTAAAACAATTAAAGCTAGAATAATTAAAAGGCCAATCCAAAAATAAGGGTTGGCTAATAGAGCGAATTTCTTCGCTCCTGATGCAAATTTAGCAGCTGCTTTTATTTTATTAGAGTTTTTAACTGCTTTTTCAACCTTTTGAGCCTTTTGAACAGCCTCTTTAGCTCTTTTTGCGTTATCTAAACTTTGCTTTACACTGTCTTTAGCAAGCTCAGGGTTAGGTCCTTGTTCTTCAATTGTATCTTCTAATTGTTCTCTCTCTTCTTCTGGATCTAATTCATCATTGTTCAATGCTAATGCCTCCTGATGCTTATTTGTTATAATGCGATATTGGATAATTCAATATAATATTCAAAAGCATTTTGATTATTTACTTTCAAATAAAATGTCTCCCCATTATTGTCATAACAAGTGTAGATTATATAATCCCCTTCTGTTTTTTGTGTAGCTGTAGATATATTTAATGAATTAAATTTCTCATAATTATTGCTTATATATTGTCTAAAATTCTCTGCTGAACCATATTTGTTTCTATAATCTGACGTTAATTTTGTAAAGGCTAAATCTGGTTTATTGATTGCAGTTGATTTAAATAATTTAAAATACTCCATTGCTACTTTTTTAGCATCTAAATTTGATGAAGTATAATAATTGTTATCTTTCTTTTCAACTATAGTATTGTTATTTAAATTAAGTTTATTTCCTTCTTGTAAGGATGTAATTCCTGCATTTTTCATAAAATCATAAGGAATAATAGAAAAAGCATTATCAGCTTCGTTCATTTGAACTATATAGCCATAATCTTCTTGTGCATTATTTATTGTATCTATTCTGTATCCAAATAATATGACAATTTGATTTTGTTGTAAACTTCTAAATCCACTAGTAGGAATAAACACATAATGGCCTGCAAATTGTTTCATACTTTCTTCACTAACATTGCTATTGTTAATATAAATTGGATCTAAACAATTAAATGCAGCTTGAGTATAGCTAATATCTGGACTATTTCCATCTTGATTAATATTATGTTCCTCATTATAAATATTTTCTAATCTTGAATTATATAAGTTAATACAATACATAGAATCTAAATACAGAGAACTTAGGTTTAGGTTATAAACCTTTTTGGTATCTTCTTCACTTATGCCCATAGAAACATAATTTGGATCATTCAAAATTTCAGAATCTATTTCATCCAAATTGTTCTCTTGATAATATTCTTCCCAACTTTGTTCTGGTGATTGCTCTGTTGAAGTTTCGTTTATTTCATTTGTTTTAGATTTAGTACTTTTAACAGTATTAGATACTATTACGAAAACTACAATTAATACTATAATTACTATAGCTATAATCATTAGTAATGTGTTTTTATTTTTCATATTTTTTCCTTTTGGTTAGGTGTATAGAAAAGTCTATACACCTAAAAAATTATTTTGGTTCTACTGGACAAGCAAACTTACTTCCTGATGGAAATCGTATTGTTCTTGTCCCACAATCATTTTGGGCTGCACTAAAGCTATCATTATGGCCATTGTAGTTGCCATCAAAAATTACGCAACTTCCATCTGAATTAACTTTTAGAACTACTCCTGTATGACCATAAACACTACTTGAAGGCATACTGAATATTGCTCCTGGTACTGGTGTACTTGAAAGTTTAAATTTGTCTGGATGGCACCTTACTACACTCTCTGCAACATCAATTCCATTTCCAGAACCATCCCAACATGCAAACCCATATAATTCATAAGCACAACCCCATGCAAAATATGTACATTGTCCCATAAATCCTGAAGCTAAAGGATTTGATGGAGCTTGCCATGCTGCATCATTATTCCAATTTGGCGTATATCCTCCTGCACTAGATAATCCTACTGGAGCTCCTACTGAAATTGGTGGTCTATAGATCTTAGTCCAGTTAGAACTACAAGTTATTTCACTTACCTCTCCACCTGATTGGTCTCCATCCGTTGCTAGCTTTCCTGTATCTCCTGAAGGATGCCCTCCTGGTAAGTCATCGGCACCATGTGCTCCTACACTCTTTCCATCTCCTGAGTATATTTCAGTGTGACCATCTTTCCAAAGAATATCACCTTTTTGACATTTATCAGGTCCAGGGAAATCCATTTCAGTAAATCCCAAAGAAATCAATGTTTCTTGTTCTCCATCAGCTGTACAAAATGGTTCTGAAGAGTATTTTTTTACATCATAATTATTATTTAGAAGTGCATAGTATACGAAACTCGAGCAATCAACATCCAAACATCCATTACCATTGTCAGTATAAAATCTATGAGTTTGACAATATCCAATAGCTGAGTTTTGTGCTTGTTGTAATGCCCATTCTACATAGTCAATATTTAAATTTCCATTTGCATTATATCTGTTACCATATTCAGGATGATCTAAATACCATAGTTCTTTTGCCATATTTTTTTCATCTTCATATGTATAAATAGGATCTATATAGTCTTCTACATTTTCAATTTTTGTTTTATCTGCTTTTTTCATAGAAATATAGATTTTATCTCCAGAATCTTCTTCTCCTGATGTTGCTGTTTCTGGGCTTCTTGCAATCTCTTCTCCCCTATATACAGTATCTCCTGCCTTAGCTTTTATGTCATGAAGTCCTGAAATTCTCATAGTAATCCCTACAACATCATCATCTTCAAAAACTTGATAAGTATCTCTAAATCTATATCTTCTCATAACTTCTGCTGCACTATATAATGGTTCAGTAGCATATGGAGATTCATGATTATATAAAGGATGTCTTTCATCATCTTGATGAAGTAGCATCATTGTTCCTGGCAATGGATATACTTTATCATCAGTAAATGTTGTGAATTCTAATTCTATATAATCACCATGATCATCACTTCCAACATTTTTTACTTTTGCGTCTCCTGGAGCAACAATTTGTGTGTTTTTCATAAAGTTGCTAACTATTACACCATATTCATTAGCATCTCTAGAAGTATCACTTATAGTTTTATGTTTAGAGTCATCTGTTTGTCCTAGATTCTTATTAATCTTAGCTGCTACATCTGCTCCTTTAGTGCCTTCAACATTAGTAATCCATAGTAATGTATTTTTCTCGTGGCGATTCATATCATCTTCGGTGAAATAATCCATCTCCACCATTAGTTTCTTTAGTAATCTATAATTTACATCTGATGCTTCTGAATTAACATTTTCTAAAATTGAAAATGCTTCTAATGTATTTGATTTATCAGATTTAAAATCAACTAGCTTTTTGCACATTGGACTTTCTTCACCCAATTCATCAAATTCTAGATGTCCTCCATTTTCCTCATCATTTTTTTCAATTGTTTTTATAGTATTTCTCGCTTCTGGTTGATCAGGATTTCCATTTTCGGTTTCTTCATCTATTTTTAATAAAGCACTTGATTTTTCTTGAACTTTTAGTTGTGCCTTTTTAGCTGACACATATTCTGTTGCATCTTCTAAGGTTACCATTAGTTTTGAAGAATCACTATTAGTACTATGCCAATTATATTTAATCTTTTTATCTACAATCTTTTGTGGATTTTTTTCAAAGTCTCTATCATTGTAATTGTCTGTACCATATTTTGCTTCTATTGCTCTTGCTGCTGCAATTTTTCTAGCGGTTTCAGTTGTTCCATCATATTTGTAATATGCTCCATGAAATACTTTCTTTAAATAGATTGAAGGCTTTTCATTTAAATATGGTTCACATACTTGATAATAAATGCCATTTTCTGATGTTAAAAGTGCTGTTATTTCTATATCATATCCGTCTAAGCCACTTTCTTCATCACTATATTTTATTGTTTTCTTTGCGACCTTCGCTTTTTTATATGCTCCATATAAAGTATCTTTTCCTACTGTTCCATAGAAATCGATAATATGGTAATACCAATGGTTAGTTACACTTTCTATATTTGGCCATTTAACGCTGGTACCTTTAGTTCCTGTTTCTACTAATTTCTTTAAATCTTTTAATACTTCTTCTGGTAATGTTGCTGTGAAAGAATTTCCATTATCATCAATAAGATTAAGTGGTGAAACTCCGTTCTTTATTGCATCATAATTTCCAGCTTTTCTTTGTGCATTTTTATCCAAATATTCTGAAAGATCTATTTTTTCAGCTACTGGAGACAAACCTTCAGAATTAGCATTATGTCCAACTAAGTATACTTCAGAAGTATTATGATTATAAGCTTCTTCATATTCGTGATCTTCTGTGGTAAATATATCTATGGCATCTTTGCCTGCCATTTCTCCACCACCATGATCATTTAGTATATAATCATTTCCATCAATTCTTATGATATCTCCAAATTGTAATCCATATTTGGCCATTACGTCTTGAGCAATAGCAATAGTTCTTCCTGGAACCCCCGTACCTGCAACATCTGATCCAGCAAATTGTCCTACGTATTTACCTTGATCGGAAGGATTATCTGCATAGGCTGTAAGTCTCCAAGAGTCTCCAAGTTTTTGTGGGCTATCAATATATGTTCCATTAATATTTCCTGAACCACCGCCAGAGCTGCCTGTAGAGCCTTCTCCTACTCCTCCAATTGTCACACTATGTCCATCGATTGCTATGGTAGTTTCAAAATACATTTTAACATCTTCAAGGTTTATATTTACTTTTGTATTAAAAGCTTGATCTACTGCAATTTGATAAGGAAGGTCTGGCATCATACTTGATAAATGTAATGATAAGAATAATTCTAGCGGTCTACCATAAATTGCAGTCCAATTACTCAAATCAACGCTAAATGTTTGTCCCCATTGAAGCTTAAACAATCCAAGGCTTAAGCCTTTTTCATATAATACTAGTTTTTTATTCTTAACATCAATTTTTATTCTCGTAGGAGAACCATCTTTAGTTGAGTTGAAAATATTATTTCCACCAGCATTAGTAAAATTAAGCATTCCAGTAGACTTTGCTTTCATTCCAATATCTCCTGGATCATCCCAATCATGTG
>ODAJ012049877.1_pt1 | contig 10205 bp, 4 predicted proteins | sample 1539241 | NCBI WGS metagenome assembly ODAJ01 (sample SAMN02144231, study PRJEB22623) | gut metagenome | biome: sheep rumen | host: Ovis aries | place: New Zealand
TGGAAGTCGCCGTGGTTGCGGAAGGAGAAGAGGTAGAGCTTCAGACTCTTCGACTCCACCATCCGTTCCCCAGGGATATACATAATCTTGATTTCCGCAAAGTCGGGCTGACCTGTGATAGGACACAGCGACGTAAACTCGGGACAGTTGAACTGCACCCAGTAGTCGTTGTCCTTATGCTTGTTCTCAAACGTCTCCAGCACCTCCGGAGCATACGTCATCTTATATTCTGTCTTCTTGCCCAGTTGCTGCAGACCTTCATTCTCTCTTGCCATAACTTTATATTTTAAGGATATTAAAGATATTGTAATTGATGTCGTTATCGAAGACATCCTCGTGGTCGTGCTTCTTGGTGAACTCCACTACACGGATGGTAACAGGCAGTACGACGATTTCATAGACCGTCTTCAGCGTCACCTGCGAAATCATCAGCGACGGCATCTCCTCCCAGGGAATGACACCACCCAATGCCAACGGAAAGAAGATGATAGAGTCGACACCCTCACCAAACACGGTGCTCAGAATGGCACGTGCCGAGAAGTTCTTACCCCCTGACGACAGTTTCATGCGCGACATGACATAGGCATTGGTGAACGAGCCGCTGATGAAGGCAATGAACGAGGCCAGCGCAATACGCGGTGCCAGTCCGAAAATCTGGTGAAATCCGGCATCACCGTCCCAGTAGTCGGCACCAGGAATCCAGTCGGCTATCGCACCCATGACGACAAAGAAGAAGTTCATGGCGAAGCCCATCCAGATGAGCATGCGCGTACGACTATATCCCCACACCTCACACACCACATCATTGATGATGTAGCTCACAGGGAACACGATAATACCTGCTGTCAAGTTGATAGGACCAAAGGAGAGTTGCTTTGTTTCCAGTACGTTTGCCGTAATCAGGCAGACGCAGAACAGGGTGCCGAAAAGCATAAACAGCACGCTGACACGTTTCTTTTCTTCCATATTATTCTTGTTTTGTTAAAGGGGGTCAGGCTGCTCATAGCCTAAGCAAGTACCCCTATTACTGATAAGCGGCTGCAAAATTACAAAATAATTATGAATTATGCATTATAAATTATGAATTATTTAGTACCTTTGCACCCAAAATCAATAAAAAACAAGGAAATGGCAGAAAAGAAATTCAAGAGAACAACAGTGACCTCGGCACTGCCCTACGCCAATGGTGGTGTACATATTGGCCACTTAGCTGGTGTGTATATCCCTGCAGATATCTATGTGCGCTACTTGCGCCTGAAGAAGGAAGACGTCATGTTCATTGGCGGCTCTGACGAGCATGGTGTACCCATCACTGTACGTGCCCGCAAGGAGGGCATCACCCCACAGGATGTCGTTGACCGCTATCACAAGATGATTAAGGACTCGTTTGCTGAGTTCGGCATCTCGTTCGACATCTATAGCCGCACCACCAGTGAGACGCACCACAAGTTTGCTGCCGACTGGTTCCGCAAGCTCTATGACGAGGGCAAGCTGGTCGAGGAGACTACCGAACAGCTCTACGACGAAGAGGCCAAGCAGTTCCTGGCCGACCGTTACGTAACGGGCGAGTGCCCCTACTGCCACAACGAGGGTGCCTATGGCGACCAGTGCGAGAAGTGTGGCCGCGACCTGAGTCCTACGGAGCTCATCAACCCGAAGTCGACCATCAGCGGTTCGACTCCCGTGCTGAAAAGCACCAAGAACTGGTACCTGCCACTGAACGAGTACCAGGACTGGCTGAAGCAGTGGATCTTAGAGGGTCACAAGGAATGGCGCCCCAACGTCTACGGCCAGTGCAAGAGTTGGTTGGAGATGGACCTGCAGCCCCGTGCCATGACGCGCGACCTGAACTGGGGTATTCCCGTACCCGTGGAGGGTGCCGAAGGCAAGGTGCTCTATGTGTGGTTCGACGCACCCATAGGCTATGTGTCTAACACCGTCGAACTCTGTCAGAAGGAACCCCAGAAGTGGGGCAACTGGGAGAAATGGTGGCAGGACGAAGACACCCGTCTGGTGCACTTCATCGGCAAGGACAACATCGTGTTCCACTGCATCATTTTCCCCGTCATGATGAAGGCCCACGGCAAGTACATCATGCCTGATAACGTACCCTCGAACGAGTTCCTCAACCTGGAGAACGACAAGATTTCCACCTCGCGCAACTGGGCTGTCTGGTTACACGAATACCTCGTCGACATGCCGGGCAAACAGGACGTGCTGCGCTACGTGCTGACAGCTAACGCCCCCGAGACCAAGGACAACAACTTCACATGGAAGGATTTCCAGGACCGCAACAACAACGAGCTGGTAGCCGTCTATGGCAACTTCGTCAACCGTGCCCTACAGCTCACCAAGAAGTATTGGAACGGCGTCGTTCCTGCCTGTGGCGAACTGCAGGATGTAGATAAGCAGGCTCTTGAGGAGTTTAAGGATGTAAAGGCTAAGGTTGAGGCACTGCTCGACCAATTCAAGTTCCGCGATGCCCAGTTCGAGGCTATGAACCTGGCACGCATCGGCAACCGCTACATCACCGAGTGCGAGCCCTGGAAGGTGTGGAAGACCGACCAGAAGCGCTGCGAGACCATTCTGAACATCTGTCTGCAGCTCACCGCCAACCTCGCCATCGCCTTCGAGCCCTTCCTCCCCTTCTCCAGCAAGAAGCTGCGCGACATGCTCAACCTGGAGAGCTTTGAATGGGACGAGTTGGGGTCAACAGACCTACTGAAGGCAGGCCACCAGTTGGGTGAACCCGCCCTGCTGTTTGAGAAGATTGAGGACGACGTTATCCAGAAGCAACTCGACAAACTTGAGGCCACCAAGAAAGCTAATCAAGCTGCGCAGTACAAGGCTGCTCCTGTCAAGGACACCGTCAGCTTCGAAGACTTTGAGAAGCTCGACATCCGTGTCGGTTTGGTCAAGGACTGCCAGAAGGTTAAGAAGTCGAAGAAGCTCCTGCAGTTCACCATCGACGACGGCACAGGCACCGACCGCACCATCTGCTCGGGCATTGCCGCTTTCTACGAGAATCCCGAGGATCTCATCGGCAAGCGCATCCTGTTTGTCGCCAACTTTGCCCCTCGCACCATGATGGGCATCGAGAGCCAGGGCATGATACTCTCTGCAGTCGATGCTGACGAGAGCCTCAGCGTGGTCACTACTACAAAAGAGGTTAAGCCTGGTAGTCAGGTAGGATAATTACACCTTATTATAATATGAGCAGAAGTCGCCAAAACCATATTTCTATAACGAAAAAGACGCAGCGCAGTAATATGGTGCTGACGACTTTTGTGTGCTTGCTCTTTATGTTGCCTCTGCAAGCACAACCACTGCTAAACCGACAGTATAACATCAACTTCCTGGACCTCCCCTCGGGACTGCCGCAGAACAATGTCAATCATATTTTTGCAGACAGCTATGGGTTCATCTGGATATCAACTTATGGCGGTGGAGCAGTGCGCTATGACGGGTACTCGTTTGTCTCCCCTGTCTTCAACAGTCCGAAAGGATTTGTCAGTAACTCCTGTAAAGGGTTTGCCGAGGACAAAAGCCAACGTCTGTGGATAGCCTACGATGAAGGAACAGTGGTTTTGGACATGCGCACCATGCAGCGTGTCACCCCGAAAGACAAGAAGAGCAGGATGCAGCACCTACTGCGTAAGCCCGCCGTCAGAGTCTTTTGCGACTCAAAAGACAACATCTGGCACGTTACAACAGACAGTATTTTCCACTACACCTTTGACGAAGAAGGCGATGTTACCCATATTGCCAGTTGCCGTTACCAAGGCAACACCCCCGACATCTGCATTGCGGAACTGGAGCAGAACGGCACAATATGGTGTAGCATAGATAACGGTCTTTACAGATTAGCGTGCAATGGCAGCCAAATTGTAAAGAAGACTATCCACCCCGTCATAGAACAGCTGAAAGGACTCTACGTCACCGACATGCTGAAGGATGGCAGCACGATATGGATTTCTACCAATCAGGGGCTTTACGCATACGACCATTATAGCAACGTCCTTCGCCACTATCAGCACACGGCTGATGCCAACTCCTTATCTCACAACTATGCCACCGCATTGGCTATAGCCCCCGAAGGACGCCTATTGGTTGGAACATTGCGAGGGTTGGACATCATGAATAAAGATAACAGCACGTTTGAGCACTGGAACACTACCACCAGCGACCATCCCATGCCCAGTGACTTTGTCCGCTGTCTGCTGACCTTGAACGGGCAGATATGGATAGGTACGGAAACGGCTGGTATCGTCAAGCTCTCACCACGTCCATTCTTGATGCGTAACTATATCCACCAATCACAGCGCAAGGAGTCACTGTCACCTCATCCTGTCAACGCCATGTGCATTGACGGCCAAGGAGGACTTTGGGTCGGAACGGTAGAGGGCGGCCTTAACAGGAAAGGCCCTGACGATAGTTTTACTCATTGGACAACACAGAACTCTCCCCTCTCCCACAACTCCGTCTCAGTATTAGAGCCCGACGATATGGGGAATTTATGGATAGGCACATGGGGCGGCGGTCTGAACATCATATCTACGGGAGAGAACCCCACCCTCAGACATGTCGAGATGGCATCAGAGGTAGCATCTGTCACCAACTACATCGGAGCGTTGGCCTATGACAGATGCAACAATGCGATATGGATAGGCTCTAATGATGGCGTTTTCTTCCATAACCTAAATACTGGCAAGACAGAGAAGCCATTTGCAGAGAGCCACCTCGTCAGAGGATGTATCGGAGCACACATAGACAAAGAAGGACAGCTGTGGATAGGCAGTCTGACGGGGCTATGCGTCATTGACTTGAAAGCAGGCCGTGACAAGAATGGTTATTTCAAATATCGGGCTCTGCGCCACAAGTTAGATAGTCCACAGTCACCCGTCATTGACAAAATATGCTGTTTCTGCGAAGGAAAGGACGGCACTCTGTGGCTGGGATCCAACGGCTATGGTCTCTACAAGCGCATTGTCGACCAACAGACTGGCAAGGAGACATTTCAAGTGCTCACCACTGATGATGGTCTGGCAAACAATTCTGTCAAAGGCATCGTTGAGGACCAGCAGGGCCATCTTTGGATTACCACTAATAACGGGCTATCTATCTATGACCCTTCTACAAACTCTTTCAGGAACTATGGTGAGCAAGACGGATTGGCTAGCTCAAGTTTCTACTGGAACTCAGCCATCAAAGGAGCCGACGAAACCATCTATTTAGGTAGTGTCAATGGTATCACTGAGATAAAAGGAGAGAATAGCGAAGCAAAGATACCCAGTCACCTGACCTTTACGGGGCTGTTCGTCAACAACCAGCCAGTCATGGCAGGCAGTGATATCATAGACGCCAACATATCGCGAACAAATTGTATCAACCTCCATGAGTCGGATAAGTCCTTTGCCATTGAGTTCTCCTCATTGACCTATGGCAGCGAGACACAAGGCTATTACAGCTATCGCCTAAAAGGATTTGAGAAAGAGTGGACAGCGCTACGTCCAGGCGAACACTCTGTACGCTATACCAGTCTGAAGCCCGGCAACTACACCCTTGAGGTGAGATATATTGCAGACAGCAACACCGACGAAGAAGACACCATCTCTATCGACATTCATGTCGCTCCCTACTTCTGGAAGAGTTGGTGGTTTATCCTGCTCGCTGTGATAGCACTCGGCATCCTCTTCTGGCAACTATACCGTCTACGACTTGAGGCATGGCGCAAGCAACAGGCTGAGAAACTTCTGTTGCCTATCAAAAAAGTATTGGAGGAGTCGGATGCCCCTGAGCACCTGCAGAAACGCATCCAAAACATCTTGGACAATCAAGAGCGCATACAGAAGAGCCGCCATCGCAGTATTGAAACAGACAAACAACAGATGCAGCACATCAAAGGCTTCATGGAGCGTGCCACAGATATCTTGGAGCATCACTACATGGACTATCAGTTTGACCTCACCGCTTTTGCTGATGCCATGGGCATGAGCAAAAGTCTGTTGTCTAAGCGCATCAAGCAGGAGACAGGTGTAGGACCTAACCAGTTTATCCGTAACTACCGCCTCAGCATAGCCCGTGATCTGATATTGGAGAACTACGCAAATCGCAATATTACCGAGATAGCTTACAAGGTAGGATTTAACGATCCGAAGTATTTTACACGTTGCTTTACTCATTTGTACGGAACATCGCCGAGTACCTACAAATAAAGCATACTAGTGGACAAAATCAAAGGTGGACAAAATTGTCCACCTTTATTGTTATTTTGTCCACCCTTCATTTGGGAAAAGTTGCTAATTTTGCAACAAATATATTATTACTAAACATTAAAAACAACCTAAAAAAACAAATTCAGTATGAAGATTACGAAATCTTTCATGGCTCTATTTTGTGCAATGGGAATGCTGATGACAACTCATTCTTGTAAAGAGTGGGGCGAGTCTGATGATCCGGCAGGTAACCAAGTCTACCCTGCCCGTGAGCCATTAGGTTCGATTTCCTTCAAAGGATTGAACAGCATCGATGCAGCAGAATTTGTACTTTCTTCAACAGGTACAGCTGCCATTTCCTTTGACAACGACCTCTACACTGAGGTCTTAGAGCTGACATCGGGTACCATTACACTGGCAAATCCGATGACCAATGCGAAACTGCAAACAGGTGCAGGTGTTACACTATGGGCCAAGAGCGACGGTACAAGCAATGGTCCCTTAGTCACATTCATTGATGGCGAAGGAGGCAAAGTCAGCTTCTCCACTAAAGGCGAGTTGACCAGTACCACCCCGACCAATAGTGTTGTACTAAACCAGAAGACCAATGATGAAACGAAAGGAGTTTCAGAAGAGCCGTCCAATGAGTTACTCCCAGCTGACGTATGGTGTTTCCTCGGCATTCAGATCAACAGCAATGGATGTATCGTCTACAAAGATGGTGAAATCTTTGCAACTGCATCTTACGAGAAAGATGACGCCTTAATCAGCATAGTGAACAATGCCAAGAACGTTATTATTGGTGACGACGCTATCAACCATCTAAGTGCAGAGAAAATCAGTTTCGTGCGCAACAGTATGAATGCTAACGATGTCAAACGTCCTAATATTACTAAGGTAGTAACCCTGCCCGACCCAGTATACTTTACGGACTTCTCTTCGACTGGTGGTCTCACGATTGTTGGTGCTGGTGGATTTACTACCGACCCCAACGACAAGTTTGGTGACATCTTCCAGAACAAGGCTTCCACTGCTCCACGCCAGAACTACTTGTTGATGCCCGACCATATCTTGTCTCACTCAGCTGACACCAAGCAGATGACAATAGGTTTCTGGGTGAATGCCAGCAATGCAGGAACATCAGCTTCATACAACTGGGCACCACTGTTCATGGCTTACACTGCAGCACCTGTCAATGGTGAAAACACGCTGCCTATGTTAGCATGTCAGTACCGCGGTGTGCTACAAGTTAACTGTGCCGGATGGACAGACTACACCAACGAGCAGAATGTGGCAGGAGTCAATACCCTCTATCACAATGACACTAATAAGGATTGGCTACAAGACCATGAGTGGCACTATTATACTGTAGTCTTCGACAACGAAAATGCCAAGGTCTACTTTGACGGCCAGATTGCCAATGAATGGCAGATGGATGGTGTCGCCAACACCCAAATGGGACTGTTCAGCAATGGCGCAGACCTAAAATACATCTGTTTAGGCGGTAACCAAGCCTGGAACTGGGGAGACAATGACCCAGGTTTTGCCTTCGACGACTTCGTAGTCTACAATGAAGCCCTCTCTGAGGAACAAGTTGCCAAGATTATCTCCGACAAGTCAGGCGGTGGCGGTGGAGTTATACCTGCAGACTTGCCCGAGTTCTACTATCGCAACACTTTCGAGAGTGATGCTGAACTAAGTACCGCTACTATTGTAGGTGATGGTGAATACGTGACCAAGGGCGACAACCATGGGCAGGTATTCCAGAATGTCACATCTTCAGTTCCTCGTCAGAATTATCTGCTTTTACCTGACGACTTGCTGACGCACTCTGCTGATACCAAGCAATTAACCATTAGTTTCTGGGTCAACAAGAGTAATGCGGGAGAATCTAACGACTACTTGTGGGCTCCGTTGTTCATGGCCTATGGTGCAAAGAACGATCCGAACACATGGCCAATGTTGGCTTGCCAGTATCGTGGCGTGCTGCAGCTGAACTGTGCCGGTTGGACAGACTACACCGACGCTCAGAATACGGCAGGTGTCAACACCTTATACCATGGTGATATTGACTGGTTAGCGGATGGTGGCTGGCACTACTATACCGTAGTGTTTGACAACGAGAATGCCAAGGTTTACTTTGACGGCGTTTTGAAAAATGAATGGAACATGGATGGTGCAACTAACACCCAAATGGGTCTGTTCAACAACGGCGCCGACCTGAAGTACATTTGCCTTGGTGGCAACCAGGCTTGGAACTGGGGTGACAATGATGCAGGCTTTGCTTACGATGACATCACCTGCTTCAATGTTGCGCTAAGTGCAGCTCAGATTAAGGCACTAATGAGTGTTTATCAATAATTTAAGACTGAAAACGATTATGAGAAATCAAGTCAATAAACTATTCCTGCTCTTGTGCATGGTGCTCCTTTCCTTAGGAGCATATGCTCAAGACAAGGTTACTGTCACCGGTACGGTGGTAGATAACAACGGAGAGACAGTCATTGGCGCCAGCATACTTGAAGCAGGCACTACCAATGGTACCATTACCGATTTCGATGGTAATTTCCGTATACAAGTGAAGCCCACAGCTACGCTTCGCATCAGCTATGTGGGTTATGTCAGCCAAAGCATCCGTGTCAACGGTCAGAAAAACATTCAAGTAACCTTGGTTGAAGACAGCAAGGTTGTAGAAGAAGTCGTTGTCGTGGGTTACGGCCATCAGAAGAAAGAGAGCGTCATCGGCGCCATCGGACAGGTGAACAGCAAAGAACTGCTTCGTTCGCCATCAGGTAACGTATCACAAGCCCTTGCCGGTAAGGTTGCCGGTCTGGTAACCTCGCAGACCTCTGGTGCCCCTGGTGCAGACGACATGAAGTTGTACATCCGTGGACAAGCTTCATTTGCCGGCGACAACCAACCACTGATCATGGTGGATGGTATTGAGCGTCCTTTCTCTCAGATTGCTCCTGATGATATTGAGAACATCTCCGTACTGAAAGATGCTTCTGCCACAGCCGTCTATGGTGTACGTGGTGCTAACGGTGTTATCCTCGTTACCACCAAGCGCGGTAAGGACCAGAAGCCAACAGTCAGTCTTACTGCCAACTGGCAGTGGAGCTCACCTACGCGTAAGGATTCCTACCTTAATTCATACGAGAGCGTGAAACTCTTGGAAGAGGCACTGGCCAACGACGGTCTGCCCTCACAATATTCTGCTCACGACATCGACATGTTCCGAAAGAGTGTCAATGGTGAATTGAGCGGCATTGATGCTCAGCTCTACCCCAATGTAGACTGGTACGACACCGTACTTCGCAATTCTGCTCCTGCACAACGTTACAATGTCAATGTACAGGGTGGTACCAAGCGTATGAGCTACTATGTTTCTGCAGAGTACTATAACCAAGATGGTCTGTTCAAGAATTTTTCTGAAGACAAATATGGCAACAAGTCGAACCAGTCGTACAGCCGTATTGGTTTCCGTGCCAATCTTGACTTCCAAATGGCTAAGAACTTCAAGTTCAGCGTAAACTTCGGCACCCGTTTCGAGGAACGCCGTGGTCCAAACTCCAACGAGGCTTTCGACGGTAGCTACTCGCAAATCTTCTATGGACTGAACCACACCCCAGGTTGGTTGTTCCCCGTATCCTACACCTTGGATAATGGCGATGGCACTACCAAGCAGCTCTATGCAGGTAACTCTCAATATCAGGATAACCCCGTAGGCCGTTTGGCTAAGGCAGGTTTCTACCGTGCCACCAATACCATCAACGAGACCAACTTCATTGCAGACTACAAGATGGACTGGCTGACCCCCGGACTGAGCGCTAAGGCTATGGTTTCATTCGACTACAACGCCTACTACAACCGCCAGTTTGCAGCTACCTTTGCTACTTATGAACTGATTAACTCTACAGCTCCCTCGCAAATAAGTTCGTATAATTCATTTAACACGGACAGCGAGTTAGGCTATGTTGGCGACAACCA
>ODAJ012139258.1_pt1 | contig 10205 bp, 8 predicted proteins | sample 1539241 | NCBI WGS metagenome assembly ODAJ01 (sample SAMN02144231, study PRJEB22623) | gut metagenome | biome: sheep rumen | host: Ovis aries | place: New Zealand
ACAGACGAGTGTCATCAAGCGACAGAGTGAGCCACAAAAGCCTAAACAGGTGAATAAAACTGTGGCTAAGCCGAAACCAGTTGAAATGACTAAAGAGCAGTATTTCGACATGGCAAAGCGGCAGCTAACCCCTATTGATGCTCAAGCGTACTACTATAAGGCTGCAGAAATGGGACATGCAGAGGCTCTGGACTCTCTTGGTATGTTTTACTATGAGGGTAAAGGTTTAGTTAAAAATCTTTCTAAAGCTGCCACTTGCTTTAAGAAATCAGCCGAACTCGGTAATGCGTCAGGCATGTACCATTTGGGGCGAATGTATGACTTTGGCGAAGGCGTAAGCAAAGATTATACAGAGGCAGTTATGTGGTACAAAAAAGCAGCAGAGTTAGGGAATGTCAAGGCAATGAATAACCTCGGGAGTTGTTATAGACATGGTGATGGCGTAACCCAAGATTATACCGAAGCGTTCAAATGGTATAAAAGAGCTTCGGATCAAGGGAATGCTTCTGCTATGGGCAGTTTGGCATATTTATATGACAAAGGATTGGGTGTGCCGAAAAATCGAATGGAGGCATTTCAATTGTACCAAAAAGCTTCAGACATGGGTAACATAGAAGCTACGTATAACCTTGGTTTTTATTACGAGAATGGTCTCGGAGTGACAAAGAATGAGAATGAAGCATTCCGATTATACCAGAAAGCTGCTGCGAAAGGGGAAATCCATGCGATGAACAATTTGGGGTTGATGTATTCTGAAGGAAGAGGAGTTACAAAGAATGAAACTGAAGCCGTAAAATGGTTTACTAAAGCAGCCGAGGCAGGCAATGTGAATGCAATGGCTAACTTAGGAGCACGTTATCTGAACGGCCAGGGTGTAAGCAGGAATTATTCAGAAGCAGCAAAGTGGTTGAAGAAAGCTGTGGATAATAATAACGTAAGCGCTATGACTAATTTGGGCTATATGTATGAGAAAGGTTATGGTGTTGAAAAGAATAGTCAAGAAGCATTCAGATTGTATCAAAAAGCTGCAGACTTAGGCGATTCGATGGCGATGAACAATGTGGGGAATTGCTATTTTAGCGGTATTGGTGTAGCAAAAAACACCACAGAAGCAGAGAAATGGTTTAAAAAGGCATGCGATAAAGGTTGCACATTGGCTAAGACAAACATGGAGAAACTCTTTGGCACGGACATAAAATTCCATGTGTATTGCTATGACCGCAAATCCAGAAAGAATGAAGCCATCATAGGCGCAACAGTTTCTCTCGTCAACAAAGACGGTAAAAAAATTAGACGAGACGGAACTCTAACAGAAAGAAATCATGTTTCAATAGGAACGATAACCAATATTAATGGAGATTGTACAATAAAACTAAAGAAAAATGACAGGGTAAAGATTTCCTGTGTTGGTTATAATGATGTATATGTGACTATAGGTGATGACACTAATTATAGAGTCATGTTGAGAGAATAAACCTTGGTATAATCTAACAGACTAAGGGCATTTCGTAACGAAATCAAAACATTTGGTTGTAAATCCGCAAAAGAATTTGGCAAACTACACCTTTTGTTAGTAACTTTGCATGAGTATAATTTAAACAGTTGTGCCCGACACGGATAAGAGGGTTGCATAAAGATGAAACAGAAAATGAAGTTTTTGGTAGTGCTTTGCTGCATGATGTTGCTTACATCACAAGCGACAAAGGCACAGTGTCGCGACCTTGACACAAAGGAACTGGCAGAAATGTTGAATACTGAGAAGAAAGCAGGAGTACAGAACGACTCATTGTTTACAGCCTACTTCAACACTTGTGGGCTACAGTATGGCCAGTTGCCTAACGGACATCGGGAGATGGGATTCCGCAAGAAATATACACTCAATGGCAAGTCTTACACAATGACGGTATCCTTTCGCCCAATTGATTCTGACAAGGGGGAAAATCATCGCTTGATAAGAATCACAACGGGAGAACATGGAACCTGGTGGTGGATGATTCTGCGACTGCAAGCCTTTGGAATGAATATGAAAGAAGGGCAAGGCGACTTCCACGACTTGAAAGGCAAAGGATTGTTTGCTGGTACAGGTAGCAATAGCCTGACTATTGGATATTAACTTGATTAATTTCTGTGTCAGTTAAGAACTAAAAACGATAAAATAAGATGGTAGAAAATCTTTCTTTGGAATTAGGCACTCCCGATGCTGTTACTCCGATGAGCAAATTGTTTGTAAAGGAGAAGTGTTTGATTACCCACGACCTCATTTGTGGTGGCTTTGGTAGTACTCGGCCTCGAAATGGGAAAAAGTATGAAATAGTCAGAATCAATCTTGACGATATAGTTCGCGTTGAAGACAAAGACGGATTTGCAGGAAGTGTTTGCACCCGAACGTTTTATGCAGATTCTTGTAAAATTGAAAACGATAACGATGACTTAGACATTGGGAGTACTCAGCACGACTACTATGATTGTGTGGATATAGAACCTTCATTCTTGATATTTACAAAGTCGAGACGATATAAGATAGATTGTGATATTGAAAATGAAGCGGAAACCATCTGGGATTGGATTGTGGATTATTTTGAAAATAAGGAAAAACGATATGAGTACCAACAACGAGAACAAGGACGAGCTTTTGAAGAATGTCACAATGAATAATATGTTCGTCGGTGAAAAGCACCTCTGCATTCAACAGCACGCCCTGCTCAATACGTCAGTAGCTGCTTTCCGTGAAGAAATACTGAAACAGACTGAGTATAGCCTTTATTGCGAAGACGACCAGAGAAAAAACTTTGAGTGTAGACTTCCCGTATTCGGCCGATGCTCCATCACAGTTCACGACTCCAATATAAGCGGAAAGGATATGGTTGGACTGGTGGTTGTGATGACTAAAAGAAAAATCAGTGAGGGCGAAATGATGCCGATGCTTGAATATATGAAGCAGACCATAGACACGGAGCCGTATTACGATGACCACGGGTATGGTGTGGAGCCAAAACCTCACGAAATCAACCTCTGCTGGGATTTGCCACAGGGCAGGGTTGGCATGACTTGGGACGGATTCAGCAGTCCTTATTTAACGGACTGTGTTACCATCTTTCTCAGAGACCGTGCCTTCCTGCAAGCCGTTGAGGACAAGGAGAGCTATGGTTATTTTCATTACGAGGATATAGACTGAGGAAAATGATTTCAGGTAAGTTCTAAAAATTAATAATTGTGAGTGGAAGCCGTCCAATCTGAATCAATTTAATGACCACTACAATTTGGACGAAGAGGATGACGTGTACTGAATGAGTCGAAGAGATCATCCGAATGAGTTGAAGGGGTAGACCCACCCCTCACCCCTCCCTGTATGGAGGGGAATAAAATGTCCTGCTGATGAAACATTCTACTACCCTCCCTCGCAGGGAGGGGCAGGGGGGAGGGTCTTTTTATCAATTTTTTGCCCCCAAACTGTAATTTTTCCTTAAAAATATTTGTTGGTTACAAAAAAATGCTTATCTTTGCACCGAAATTTATCACTATTCAGTGAAATTTCACCCTGCCCATGCGTGGGCAGGAGCATTAAAAACATCGATGGAACGAGACCTCGGGCAGTTGTACGCCCAGTCTCAAAAGGACGTTTTCGAACGTTACTGTCTGCGTAAATCAAATCTCGCAAATTTGAATCTAGATGCAGCGGTGATGTAATAGAGGCGTCTACGCTAGTGATTATTATGTCGCTGCGACTTGTTTACTCATATAGTATATAAATAAGGTGTATTGCCTCCCAGACAATGGTGGGTGTTATTATGTCTTAATATATATTTTTATGAATTTCTGTTTCATAATCCTTCTGAGTTTACAGGTCTAAGTAAGAGTATATGTTTACTGACGTGGGCTGTCTGTTATGTTGCTTATCTTCATCTAGGGGCAATGCGAGAGCCTGATTTACGGTGATAAGCGCGTAAGAGACATTACTCCCACGTCTTTTTGTTTCCATAATTTTGTAAGAGTGAGACGGAATTCATCAGGGTTCACCCCTCTTAATTCTTAATTCTTATCTCTTAATTCGTATGACCAGCGGGGAGTGTTGGCCAGCACCTTTGTGTGCCCCTGTGTGTGAGTTAAACGAAACATTAAACAACATTATTTTTATTATTAACATTTTAAATTAAAACAAAATTATGGACAAAAAAGAACTGAAATTCTATGAGGCTCCTATGGCCAATGTCGTGGAGCTGAAGTTGCAGGGAATGCTTTGCACCAGCGATTTTATTCCGGGCGAGGGTGAAAGCGGTGGTACAACTGAGCCTACTCCTGGTGTTCCCGAAGGCGGCTACGACGATTAATCAATTACTGGGTATTTATTAATTTAAACAAGAAAGTGACTATGAAGAATTTCTTTAAACTAGCTCCTGTTGCACTTGGCCTGTTGACACTGGCAAGCTGTAACAGTGATGATCTTCTCGGCAATTTTGGCGAAAAACAGCTCGACCTGACTGCTTGTGAAGGTGAAATGATAGCTACTATGGAGGATGGTACCACCCGTACTGGTGTTAGCGACAATGCTGCACTGTGGGTGTGGACTGAGGGTGATGCCTATATGGCCTATGATGAAAACATCGTAAACCGTAAGCGTTACCAGCTCGATGCCACCTATTCAGGCTCTGCTACTGGTAAGTTTGCTGCTGATGGCGGCCAGGACCTGGCTGCTAATCGCTTCGGTGTCTATCCTTATAACAAAGACAATAAGATTGTTCTTGAGGATGCAGAAGAAGGTGGCAACGTGGTCAGCAAGAGCATTCTGTATATGCAGATGAACAAGGGTGTACCGGCTTCTGTCAACGGTGGTACTGACAATGCCTATGCACTTGACTACACTGATGTAGCTAATGGTGACAATGGCGACCTGGGCGAAGCTCACGCAAGCATCGTAAACCTGCCTCAGTGGGGTTATGTGACGAGCGAGACAAACCGTGCCATCAAGTTCGCTAAGATGACCGCCGTGATCCGTCTGAACATGAAGGGCATCCCCGCTTCTGTGGGCAATGGCTATCTGCTTATTGAGTCGAAGGACGACAAATATCCTTTGGCTGGTGACTTCAAGTGTGACATCACGGACTTCGTAGCAAACTACGAACTGGGTGATGCACCTACAAACCTGCCCGTTCTCGAAAAGAACGCTGAAGGTACCACCAAGCAGATTGTCAAGTTCAACTTCGCCACTGGCGGTGTTGACCTGTCAAAGAAGGTGTTCTACCTCGCTGTTCCTGCTGGACTTGCTGAGGAGAAGCTTGAAATCTCTCTTTATAAAGAGGACAATACTCTTGTGACTCTCGGCACTGTTGTTCCGGCTGCCTCCAACGACCTTGACAATGGCAAGTTCAAGAGAGGTAACTGCTACAGCTATGTTTATACTGTGGAAGAGACTATTTCTGCAACTTCTCTGAAGGAAGTGAATGCTGCCATCAACAAGTACCTCAGTGTCGCTGGTAACAACGATGGCCGTTCTGTCGTGTTCAACATCGAGGGAGAGTCAAATGTTGCTGTTGGCGTTTCTCTGGCTGGTAAGGATAACATGCTTCTTATTCCTGACACGAAGGACAACATCACCTTGAACTTCAATGATGGTATTGACATGAAGAAGGACGGTAGCAGTGTCGACTTCTTCATTGCCGAGGCTGCCTATGGTACTTCTGCTACAGACAATGCCAACCAGTGGCTGAGTGCTGCTACAACAGAAACACGCACTGGTCAGAAGACGAATGTCAAGGAGTTGAATGACGCTATTACCGCAGTTTCAACCAACAAGCGCACCATTACGATTAACACCACAAGTCTTGGAACAGCAGAGAAGACCATCTATGTCTATGCTCCCAATAGCAGCGTGACGCTGAACAATGTTGGCACTTCTAATGTTCGTACAGCTTCTGTTCGTGCGGTAACCGCTTCAGATGGTGCTCTTTCGATGGGTGTTGAAGGTGCTAATTCCTTCTGGGTTAAGACGGTTGCCGAGCAGTGGACAGGTAGCTTTAAGCTGGGTGCCAAGGCTGGTGCTGAGGCTGTGAAGACTGATGGTTCTGGTAATGTAGATGTTATTGGTAACATTGGTGGTATTGATGGAAATACTCCTAGTGGCACAAGTCTGCTCACCAACAATAGCACTGGTGCTGTTACTATTGACAAGGCCAGCACTGTATATAAGGTTTACAATAACAAGGGTGCCATTACAGTTGACGGTACAATCACTAAGGACTTGGATAACACACGTGATGCAGGTAACATCATTGTGAATGGTAAAGTAAGCGAGACTCTGAAGAACAGCAGCACGAATGGTACTATCGTTGTCAATAAGGGTGCTATCGTTGGTACGCTGACAACAACATCCGGTGCTACTGGTACCGTAGACGTTAAGGCCGCTACCATTACGACTATCAATCGTAACGGCACTGGAAATTTGACAATTACTGGTGACCTGACTAAGGATGAGACAACCCAATGGTCTATTGGCGCTACCGTTACAGATGAGCAGGCAAATGCTTGCAACGCCAAGGTTGGTACAATTAACAACAAAGCTGATGGCGAAATCTCTGTATCGAACAATAGCGTCGCTTTGACTATTGACAACGATGTTGAGACTACTCAGATTTCTGTTGATGGTGAAATCTATGTAAAGGATACTGCTAATAAGTTGGCTAAGAGTGCTGGTACAACTAACATTTCTATCAGTGACGAGGCTTCTTTCAGCACGAAGAGCGCAGGTAACATTGCTGTCAGCAATAGTAAAGGCGTGGTTGCTATCGTGAACTATGGTGGTACGACGACGCTGACCAAGGTTGTTAACACTGATAACACCCTGACTCACAACAGTCGTTCTACAAGCAGTGACGTGACTCTGACTGACTCTTATGTTGGCACACTGACTTACGATCCGAACATTGCTTGCCATTTGATAGCTAACGGCTCGTCTGGTATTGGCGTGGACAATGCCGCTACCAATGCACTGACCATCACCGACAACACTGGTAGGAGCTATAATTATGTTTGCGAGTACAACATTGATGGTAACATCTATACAGCTGCCCAGTTGACGGCTCTTACTAAGAGCGCAACGACAGCTACCACCGTCAAACTGCTCTTCAACCTCCCCTATACTGATACAAACGCCGCTTGGGCTGGTATTAAGCAGGGTGCCATCACAACATTTGATGGTAACAACAAGACCATCAGCGGTCTGAATCTGAAGGAGCAGGATAAAGCCGGTCTGTTCGGCGAGATTTCTGGTCATGCTATCGAAATCAAGAATCTGTTCCTTGATCATGTTACCTATGCTGCTTCAACGGTTTCAAATCCTGGCTTCCAAGGCGAGAAGGCTGGCCATGAGGGTGTTGCTGCATTGATTGGTTATGCTTCTAAGGCTGTAACCTTGAACTATGTGGAAGTAAACAACTCTTCTATCGCAAATGGTAATACAACCGCTTCTTCTGGTACTGCTGCCTTAATTGGTTTGGCCGGTGGCAATGCTAACTTTACGTTTAACTATTGCGAGGTGAAGAATACCAGCGTAAGTGGACACTATTACATTGGCGGTATGATTGGCATACTGAAGACAGCTGGTGCTGTTACGTTCAAGGAGTGTGTTGCCAAGCCGAGTCTGTCTGTCGGAGGTGATGCCGCAACGGTAGCTGCATCCAACAACTTCGAAGCTACGAAGAGTGGTACCGTAGGTAAGTATATTGGTGGCGCAACGACAACTGTTACAACTCTGACCATTGATGCCAACAGTGAAAGTGACGCTCTTACTGGCAAGGCAGAACTTGGCTACAATAAGAACAACAAGATTATTGACGGCAAGACCTACTACTTCATTGGTGGTAGGGATGAGATTGGATTTGTTGCTGGTACTATCTCAACCTTCACGATTGGCGGCACAGCTCAGATTGCTTATCCCACTAACAATTATACTTACAACAAGTATTCTACCACGGCAAACAACTAAGCCTGTTAATGTAGCTCACAAGAGCAGATTACTCTGTGAGACAGTACAATCATTCTGGGGCGTATGGCGCAAAGCCTGCGCCCCAGATTTTATAATTGTTGATGGGGCCTTTGGTAAACTCATGTACATTTGATATTTTTAATCGGTAATAATTTATGGAAGAATTATTCAAAAAATTCTTTTCGGACATTAATCCATGTGATTATGTAAACTATGGATTAGGTGCTTTTGGCGCTATAGGTGTTATTTATACGATAGTCTCTTACTATCAGTCACGCCGTAGGCAAAAACCGAAGTCACGGCAAATAATGACACCGTAATACTGGAAGCCCAATTACAATACGCTGAGAAACAAAACAATGTTGAATGGCATTTGTCTGACGACAGAAAAGAGATTACCATCAGTTTTGATTATTTTGCTCGTCATGAAGGACTGGTTCTAAAGGTGTTTCATACGGGAACAGCTTCCAATTCGTTGAGTATAGGTTGCTCACTGAAAAGTGGTCGAAACTTATCCAAATCGGAATGGGGTGTACAAAGGTTTATCAATCTGCTTTCTTCCCGTATATCCTTGCAGAATATACAAAGAATATATGGCTGGCTTATGATTCTGGTGTGTGTTGTCTCATGTTTAGAAGCATACTTGAGTTACAAAGGCCTTATCTCTTTTCGGTCATGGAGTTTGGTAAGCCTTTTGCTTCAATTATTCCTGTACATAATATTAGGTGTTTACATTTATCGCACTTTAATCAGTTCGAGGTTGCCCAAGAAGATATATAAATACTTTTATAGCGAGTAAAATAAATTTTCTCTCGTGCAATTGTGACGTAAATGTCGATGAAACATTATGTGAACCGGCTCAGAAGTGGTTCTGAGCCGGCTCAATGATAATATAGCCTGAGTGTTATATGCCGAAAAGTTCATGATGAGTTCCGAGGCGCAACAACCTGATGGCATTGGTAGCCTCGTCAATCCATATCAGAAGAAAGTCGTCCTCAATGTGGCACTCCATGCTTCCCTCGTATATACCATGAAGCTTATGAGGCCGATATTCTATGGGTATGCGGCCCGTATTTTGGAGGTGCTCAAGTAGACTATACAATTTCCTAAGTTTAGGTAGGTTGTTGCGATAGCGCTTATAGTCCTTCTTAAACTGAGTAGATCTTATTATTTGTCTTTTCATTTCTCGAGAGACTTTATAAAGGCCTCAAAGCTGCTAACATCTACTCTCTCCATTTCTGCGCCCGACCGAGCTTCTTCAAGTGCGGCAAGGGTGTCGGGATTGGGTTGTTGATACATATATGCTTCGGTTATGTTTTCGATGAGTTTACTTACGCTAATACCCTGCCGACGTGCCTCGCTGTTGAGATCTGTCAGCATGTAATCTGGAAGCCTGACGGTGGTCTGTTTTCTCATATCTAATACTTTTTGTGTGCAAATTTACATAAAATCCTCCTAATTCCCAAATTATTTAATGATAAAATGTACGAGTAATGAAAAATTGATTTTTTGTCTGTAACACAACTTTTTGCCTGTTTTGTTTGGTAGATTCGGGAATTATTCGTACCTTTGCAACATACAAGTCTGCCCAGCGGTGGCGGACGGTGTAAATGACATCGATGAAACGAGGCATAAGGGCAGTTGTAGGCCCGGTCTCTGATGAGCGTTTTCATACGCGTTGCTTGTCTGCGTAAATCAAATCTCGCAAGTTTGACTCTAGATGCAGCAATGATGCCAGTTGAGACGTTCGCGTGGGCGATAATCATATCCCCTACGGCTGATGATTCCTAATCTATAGTGAGGTGTAAGCAACTCTCAGTGAGGATGCATTGTATCTCGTTGTGGCTGCCTTAGTGGGCTTGTCAGGTCGTTGTGTATATGTCATCGTCCGACATGGGCAGACTTTCTGCTCTACATTTGACAAGGAATTTGTTTTTTAAATTTAAAATTAAATTGTGAATAAGGGTAGCGACCATCTGTGAAGACCGTGGCCACCGTGAGTAAAACAATGAATTAAATTGTTAAGAATTGAAAGCTGCCACCCGTCCGCGATGGATAGGTGGCAGTTATGTGTATTCCAAAATACTGGCCGCTGGTGATTCCTAGCTTCATCAGGCCCCAGCAGTCCAGCTCCACTTTGTCGCCATCACTATGAATTTTCTATTAAAGGCTGACACGCTGACACAACCCCGATAAATAAAGGGCGTGCAACGTTTTAAAGGGTGAC
>ODAJ012180631.1_pt1 | contig 10205 bp, 5 predicted proteins | sample 1539241 | NCBI WGS metagenome assembly ODAJ01 (sample SAMN02144231, study PRJEB22623) | gut metagenome | biome: sheep rumen | host: Ovis aries | place: New Zealand
ATTTCCCAATGCGTCCACTCGGCTGGCTTTCACCTAAACAGGCTCTTTCTTCTTTTCCTGACTCTGTCACACATCATTGACAAACCTACACGCGTTCTGTTCCTTTGCGGCGGAACGCGCTTGCTTTTTCCCCGGCGGTCCTGTATACTATAATATGGTATTTTATATGCCGATGCTTATACGATACAAAGGAGATGCCGCCATGAAACGAACCGGAAAGCGCCTGCTGGCTCTGCTTCTGCTGCTGACCATGTGTCTCAGCCTCTTCCCCACCCTGGCCTTCGCCGAGGAGGGGGAGTATCCTGATCCGTCGGAAGAATCTGAGCCGATTCCCTCATCCTCCCCTCTGCCGTCAGATTCCCCTGACCCTGAATCTGCGCCGCAGCCGCGCGAGGAAGATTACCCTCTGGGAACGCCCGCACCGACGGCCATTGTTATTTATCAATCCGGCACCTGCGGCGAGAATCTGACCTGGACCCTGGACTTTGCTGGGACACTCAACATTTACGGCTCGGGGGAGATGGATGATTATAACTCGGGGGATCTGGTTGATTCCAGCGACGCAAATCCTGCCCCCTGGTATGAGTGGCGCAATCAAATCAATTCTGTACAAATCCAGCCCGGTGTTACCAGTATCGGCAATTGCGCTTTCGATAATTGTTTCGCTTTAGTGAATGTCCTCTTACCCGATGGGCTCACCTGTATAGGTGAATACGCGTTCGAAGAATGCTATTGCTTATCAGGCATCACCATTCCCAGTAGCGTTTCCAGTATTGGGAGAGCAGCGTTCGAGCACTGTGAAAAACTTGCAGGTAGTATTGTAATTCCCGAAGGAATCACTCGCATTAACCGTGGCACCTTTTTTGATTGCTATGAATTGTCCAGCATCAGCATTCCGGTCAGCGTTACCAACATTGATTTCCTCGCATTTTACTGCTGCAACAATCTTACAGATGTCTATTATGCAGGGACGCGCAGTCAGTGGGAAGGAATTGTGATCGGCAACGAAAATCAGTCCCTCCTCAATGCAACGATTCATTTCAAAGAGCCGGCTACCTCTGGCACTTGCGGGCAAAACCTCGCCTGGAAGCTGGACGCAAACGGCACACTCACCATCTCCGGCAAGGGCCCCATGGCGAACTACAGCACCATGTGCGATGCACCTTGGTATGACTCTGCTTCTTCCATAAAGAAGGTTGTGATTCAATCCGGCGTTTCCAGTATCGGTGACTATGCGTTCTTCTGGTGTGCCAACATCAAAAGCGTAACAATCCCCAGCAGCGTCACCAGCATTGGTGACGGCGCATTCTGCTGGTGTCAAAGCTTGGGTGAAATATCCGTCCCCAATAGCGTCGCCAGCATCGGCGGCAGTGCGTTCCTCGGCAGCGGTCTGACCTCGATTAAGCTTCCCAAAAGTCTCAGCGGCATCAGCGATCACATGTTTCTATCCTGCCAACAACTCACCAGTATAACCATCCCGGAAGGCGTGACCAGTATCGGTGACGAAGCATTCCGAGAGTGTTCCGGCTTGACCAGCATCTCTCTCCCCAGCAGCCTTACCAGCATCGGCGAATTAGCATTCGACGGGTGCAGTTTGAAAAGCATTACGATCCCCAGAAATGTTTCCAGCATCGCCTCGAATGCATTTTTATGGTGTTCTTCGCTTGAGAGCATCAAGGTGGACTCCCGAAATCCGTATTACTGTGACCGGGACGGGGTGCTCTACTCCAGAAACACCTCCACGCTCGTCCGTTTTCCCTGCGCAAAGAAAGTTGGCGCCATTTATATTTTGCCTTACGCAGTCACCACGATCGGAGATTGGGCATTTCAAGCCTGCAGTGGAATAAACTATCTCATTCTGCCGACTGGGGTTAAAATGATTGGCCCCGCTGCCTTCCGGTACTCCAGTGTAGTCGGGGTCTACTGTCCTTATTATCTGACCAGCATAGGAAATGGTGCATTTTTGGATTGTGAAAAGCTTTATTTGATATCCATTCCCAGCACTGTAAATCAGATCGGAGATTATGCGTTTTATGATTGTAGTAGTCTCAAGGTAATCAATTACGGCGGCTCCCGAACCGCTTGGGATAACCTTATATCTGGGACCCAAAACCAGTTTCCTGCCTCGATAGAGTTTTATGAATACGCAGAAATAAATCCCAATAATATCATTAACCGCAGCGGCTTTGATATGAGTTCGGATTCATTTTCTTTCAACAATCCGTCTCTTCCGTACCGTCTGACGAAAGAGGATTACCAGCACCTAATGAATCTGCTTAATCCCTATGAACGACTTTATGTTGGAAAGTATTATTTCGCTCACAAAAACGAAACAGGGGGGCTTTGCTATGGAGTAAGTGCATTGATGGCGCTAATGAAGCAAGGATTACCGCCCTCAACATACTATGGTTCGACTACCGTAAGAGGGTTGCCTGGACCGTCTTCCTGTCCGGAACTTTATTCCGCCATCACCTATTATCATACTTTGCAGTATCTCCCCCATCTGGATTTTCTTTCCTTCCCCAACTGTTCGGATAGCAAACAGGCGGAAGTATGTTCTGAGATCATCCATTCTCTGCTTAATGACGATACTCCCGTAATTGTGAATATTTCTTTTGTAGTTGATGGTGCGCTGCTCAACAAGAGAACAGCACATGCTGTGTTGGCATATGCTGTCGATCCGCTTACTGATCCTGAAAACATCCTGATCTTTTTTGCAGATCCTAACGCGCTCTCTCTCGGGATCCCCTTAATTCTTAAAGTAGATAAATCAACTTTCTTGCCGGCAGATTCCGAAATCAATCTTGGCGGCATAAATCAATACGTGAAGGAATTAAAAATCTTTCGAGTTGATCACACTTCAGATTACTATCATTATCTCCTTCGGAATACCGAACAGTTTGCTTTGTTGTTCACAACGTGTACAGATTCGAGCAAATTGAAAGTGACAGGTTCTGCTGGAGAGATCACGCTCGGAGAACCGATTTATCCTGCTGGTTCAACTGAAGATTCACCCGCTGCCTATCTGCTTCCCTACGCCGACTGGTATACCCTGCAGTATTCCGGCGGCGAGCCCATCCTCTCGATGATGTACTTCTCGGGCGGTCAGAACGCCTGCGCGGTCGTCGACTCCAACGCACAGGAGCTCCGCTTCGAGGCTAACGGCGCGGTATTCATGAGCGAGGCCAGCGGCGAATCCAGCGTCTCCACCGTGGTTTCCGCCAATCCCGCCGACCTCTATACGGCGACGGTCACCGGATGCAACACCGATCTTGCCATTGAGAATGTGGATGGCCGCTATCGGGTTTCCTCCCAGGAAAGGCTGGACGACACCACCATCACCGTTGGAAACGATATCTTCGAGAAGGAGTACGGCGAATCGGAGGGTGAAACTGAATGTTATCTGGACGAGCTGGTCACGGTCAAGGCCGGGCAGTGCGGCGAAATGGCATACTGGATGCTGGATGACGACGGAACTCTGAAAATCTCCGGTTTTGACGGCCTCTGGGATTTCTCGGCGGAATCTCCTGCACCCTGGGCAGAGTATCGAGATAAGATTCTCGCGGTAGAGATCGACGAGGGAATCACCGGAATCGAAAATCTTTCTTTTGAGGGCTGCGGGAATCTCCGCTCCATCCGCTTCCTCGGTAACGCGCCGAGCTTTGAGTCCGATTGCTTCCGGGGCATCACCGCGACGGTCCTCTATCCCTCGGCCCGGGAAGGATGGAGCACAGCGATCCAGCATAGCTACGGCGGTGCAATCACCTGGGTCCCATATGATGCCGACGGCGGTGTTCTGGTCACGCCGGAGATCACGTTGGAGCAGGAGTATCTTCTGCTGACGCCGGGTGACGAAGTCCAGATTCTCGCTTCTGCCAATCTGCGTCTCTGGGAAGACAACATTCGCTGGTCTGTGGAAAATACAGATGCCAATGACGCCGCTGAAATCATTCAGGTAGACGCATTCGGCAAGGTCACAGCAATCACTCCCGGTTCCGCTTATGCAATCGCCAGTCTGACCGTGGACGGCGCCACCTATACCGCCCGCTGTCGGGTGGATGTGGTCGCCGCGGAGGATGCCCCCGGCGAGGGGACGGAGCCCTCTCCCGCGAGCAAGATCCTCTACGCCTCCCTGCCGGAAAAGAAGGTGAAGCTGGAGCTCTTCTCCACGGACTACGCGAGCTTTGACGTGCTGCTGGAGCTGGAGCAGCTGCGCAATCCCACTGCCGCCGGCCTCCGCCCCGAGGCGGAGCTGCCTCAGCCGCAGGATCACGGGCATGCCATCAGTGCGGCCCGCTTCCAGGACGAGGCTGTGGCGCTTCTCTTCGATCTGCGTGTGGCGGACGACCGGACGCTGACCGTTGTTCCCAGGTATGAGACCCTGGAGCAGGCCCTGGTCTCCGCGAAGGCGGTGAAGGGCAGCTATTCCTCTGCTGTCATCGTCACGGTAGACGGGCAGGACTTCGTCACCCAGGACGCCGCAGGCAAGCCCGTCAAGCTGACGCTCACCGTCGGCAAGACCCAGCCCAAGCTGAAGGCCGCCGAGCTCAAGTTCAACAGCTTCCTTGCAAACCAGGAGCTTCCCCTCCGCTTCACCGGCGGACAAGTTACCGCCATTGCGCGGGACGATGCCGCCGCAGCCAAGAACGCCAAGAAGGATGCGGAGAGCTGGCTGGAGGTGGACTACGAAGCGCAGACCGCGCGGCTCCGGGACGGTGTGGAAGGAAAGCAGTCCGGCAGCCTGTATCTGACCGTGACGCTGGACGGCTGGGCGATCACCCAGCAGGTGGCGGTCAAGGTCAGCGCCGCCCGGACGGTGCCAAAGCTCAAGCTCAAGAGTACGAGTGTGACGCTCCTGCCCGGTACCGAGGATCGCGCCGTTCTGGGCTATACCCTCAGCCCTGCCGCCTTTGGCGGACGGCAGCCCCAGGTCACCCGGATCGTGGAGACCGGGAAAAACGGCGCCTCCTATGAAAACGGCGACTTCATCCTGTGCACCATCGGCAGCGGTCAGCTTGCCCTCCAGGCGCCGCATGTGCGAGACGATGCGCTTGCCCACACCTACAAGGTCTACCTGGGTCTGGACGGATACGAGTTTCCCTCCCCCGTCACGGTGAAGACCCTGAAGCCCGGCACCTTCCCCACCCTCTCGGTGAAGGCCGGCGGCTCCATCGACACCGGCATTCCCAAGAGCCCCATCACCCTCAAGCTCAGTCTCAAGAATTATCACCTGGGCAGCGGGGAGCAGTACAGCGTCATGGTCCGCCAGCAGAAGCCCGCCAAGGGCACAAGCGTTGCCATTGACCGCTCCGTCAACCACCTGCTGGACATTGAGATCGCCGACGGCGTGATCACGCTGACGGAGAAGGTCCCCGGCTCCCTGGAAAGCGGCTATACCTACGCGGCCTATGTCAGCGCGGAGATCGGCGGCGCAGTCACCAACGAGGTCCGGACCAAGCTCAGCGTCAAGTGGTCCAATCCGGACAAGGTCAAGGTTTCCGGCAAGCTGAAGGCCGCCGGCAAGCTGGACCCGCTGCGCCCCCAGTCCAGCCTCCTGCTGACGCCTCAGTTCAAGAACTGCTTCGGCTGCGAACCAAAGGCCGCGGACCTGGCCTTCTACCGGAGCTATAAGGACCCCGTCACCAAGAAAACCGTCACCGTCCCGGCGGACGACTTCTTCCGTGTCGAGGAGGAGGACGGCAGCTTCCGCGTCTGGCTGACCGCAGCGGCGGCGTACAGCAAGGCGGACAAGTTCAAGGCGGAGCTGCGCTTTGAAGCAAACGGCGCCAGCTGCACCACGCCTCAGATCAGCCTCAGCGTGAAGCCCGGCAGCGCAAAGCTCCGCGCCGCTCCCACGGGCATCACCCTGCTGGCCGGCGACCGCTATTCCAGCGGCAGCTTCCGGATCACCGCCGCCGACCCGTCTCTGGCCGACGTCGCGGCCGTCACCATGGACGCCAAGAGCGCCGCGCTCTTCGATCTGGTGGATCTGGGCCAGGGCAGCTATGTCCTCGCCTACAAAGGACATCTGGTCCCGGCTGCTGCGAAGGCCGGAAAGAGCTTCAGCGTCAAGCTGAGCGTCACATTTGACGGCGCCCCCGCCGACGCGGTCAGCACGGTGACCCTCAAGGTCAACATCCGCTGACGCAATATTGCCGAAAGCAGTGGACAAACCCTGCCGGGGCGTTGTACAATAGCAAAAGCGCCGCCCTGCGCTGCCGGAGCGATCCGGCGGCGCGGGCGGGCGGCGCATATTTCCCTTGACGGAGGACTCTGATATGAAGAAAACGATTGCACTGCTCCTGGTTCTGGTCATGGCCCTGGCTCTCTGCGCCTGCGGCAGCAAGACGGTTGTGGGCACCTGGGAGGCCAGGCAGAACGTGGCGGAGATCATGGGCAGCGCGGAAAACAATCCCCTGGCCAAGTACATGGGCGACGTGGATATCCTGGTGCAGCTGGAGATGAAGGATGACAACAGCTTCACCATGACGCTGGACGGCACCGCCATGGCCGACGCCATGCGGGGCGCCCTCCGGGCTTACCTGACGGATCTCTGCGCAGAGCTCGGCACCACCCTGGACGCCATGGCCGAGGCCAGGAACATGACGGCGGACCAGCTCATCGACGCCATGCTGCAGGCGCAAACGCCCGAAGACCTGACCCGCACCATCACCGGCACCTACACCGTGGATGGCAGCAAGGTCAGCATGAGCTATGACGAGGGCGGCACCCGGGAGGCCACCTGGGAGAAGAACAAGCTCTCCGTTCCCACCTCGGGAGACGGCAGCATGACCTTCATCCGCAGCAAGTAACAAAAAACGCGAAAAAACGATGCCGGAAAGCTTTTCCGGCATCGTTTTTCTATGCTTCCCCTCAGCGCTTGCGGCTGACGCTGTCGGCCAGGGCCAGGATCTCCGCATCGGTCCAGGGCCGGTCCTCTTCCTCCTCCGGCTCTTCCTCCGGAGCGCCTTCCGGCACCGGGCTCGCCTGCCGTTCCCGGAGGATGCGGCGGACCAGCACGAAGCTCACCGTCCCCAGGATCAGCGCCAGGCCCGAGGCCCGGAAGATTTGGGCCAGCTTCTCATAGCCGTCCCAGAACAGGGGGACCGTCAGATCCGCCGCGCCCAGACCCAGGCCGCCCAGGATCAGACCCAGGAGGCTCTTTTTGTTGAAGATCTTTTTCAGGGGCATATCGGGGAAAATGGTCTTGATCCCCAGGGCGAAGGCCCCCAGCAGCGCCGCCAGCAGGAACAGCCAGCTCACCGCCTTGCCGGCGATGGGGCCCAGCAGCATGGTCCAGAGGCCGGAGGCCACAGTCCAGATCGCCCAGCCCAGCGCCCACATGGGCACCAGCACAAAGGCGCGCACCGCCAGGGGAAACTGCAGGATCCGGTGCCGCAGCGCCGCGCGGACGCCGCCGGTCTCCTCCTCGCTCTCCTCTTCCTCGTCCTCCTGGTCGCCGGAGTCGTCGCCCCCGTCGCCGTCCAGATCGTTATCGTTGTCGTTCTGCACGACGGCTACCGGCTCCATGGACTGCTCGTCCGCCAGCAAGGCGTCCGGCGAGGGGAACAGCCCGCCCACCAGCACGCTTGCCGAGGTAAACAGGGCAATGCCGGCCCTGGCCGCCTTCTTGCGCAGATCTTTTTTCTTCTCTTCTTCGCTGAGCTGCTCCGGCTCCTGGGTCTCCGGAGGCAAGGCTGCCTGCTTCACCTGGTCTTCCGCCGGGGCGGCTGCGGTTTCCTGCAGCTTCATGGACGTCCCTCCTTCGCCGTTTTTCTGTATTCTACGCTCCTTTTCCCTCGCTGTCAATTCCGTTCGCCCCGGATGGCCCGCTCGCTCCGCTCCGATTTGGCCGTTTCGTGAAAAAACGCGTTTTTCCCTTGACAAACGGGAAAAGCCTGCTATAATCGTTTGCACAACTGAACACCTTATCAAGAGTGGTGGAGGGAACGGCCCTGTGAAGCCCGGCAACCTGAGGAAACTCAAGGTGCCAAATCCGGCGGTGAGACGAAAGATGAGGCTTGCAAAGGCATTTTGACGCGCACTGTCCGGGACAGCGCGCGTTTTCTCATTGAGAAAAACAGGAGGAATTGAATATGAGCCACTTTTTCTTTACATCCGAATCCGTTACCGAGGGGCATCCGGATAAAATCTGCGACCAGATCTCCGACGCCGTGCTGGACGCCATCCTGGCCGAGGACCCCAACGGCCGCGTGGCCTGCGAGACCACGGTGAGCACCGGCCTTGTCCACGTGATGGGAGAGATCAGCACCGAGTGCTATGTGGACATCCCCAAGATCGTCCGGGATGTGGTGCGCCAGATCGGCTATGACCGGGCCAAATACGGCTTTGACTGCGACACCTGCGGCGTCATCACCAGCATCGACGAGCAATCCGCGGATATCGCCCTGGGCACCAACGACCAGGTGGGCGGTGCCGGGGACCAGGGCATGATGTTCGGCTACGCCTGCGACGAGACGCCTGAGCTGATGCCCCTGGCCATCTCTCTGAGCCACAAGCTGGCCAAGCGTCTGACACAGCTGCGCAAGGAGGGCATTGTGGACTATCTGCGGCCCGACGGTAAGACCCAGGTCACCGTGGAATACGACGAGAACCGCCGCCCGGTGCGCATCGACACCATCGTGATCTCCACCCAGCACGCCCCGGAGGCGCAGCTGGAGACCATCCGGCGGGATCTGATCGAGCTGGTGGTCAAGCCCACCGTCCCCGCCCAGCTGCTGGACGAGAACACCAAATACTTCATCAACCCCACCGGCCGCTTTGTGATCGGCGGACCCCAGGGAGACTCCGGCCTCACCGGGCGCAAGATCATCGTGGACACCTACGGCGGCAGCGCCCCCCACGGCGGCGGCGCCTTCTCCGGCAAGGACCCCACCAAGGTGGACCGCAGCGCGGCCTACGCCGCCCGCTGGGCCGCCAAGAACGTGGTGGCGGCCGGGCTTGCCCGCCGCTGCCAGATCCAGCTGGCCTACGCCATCGGCGTGGCCGAACCGGTGAGCGTGCTGGTAGAGACCTTCGGCACCGGTACGCTGTCCGATGAGCTGCTGGGCGAGGCTGTGCGCAAGGTCTTTGACTTCCGCCCCGCCGCCATCATCCGGGATCTGGATCTGCGCCGGCCCATCTATCGTCAGCTCGCCGCCTACGGCCACATGGGCCGGGAGGACCTGGGCGTCCGCTGGGAGGACACCGACAAGGTCCAGGCCCTGCGGGAGGCCGTGGAGGAGCTGCGCGCATGAGCCCGCGGGAGATCCTCGCCGCCATGGAGAGTGCCCAGCGGGAGGCCGCCCGGCTGATGCTGGAAGCCCGGAGCATCCTGGCCGAAAGCAAGAGCACCCATCGGGACGTGGTCACCGCCTATGATCGGCAGGTCCAGGCCCTGCTGATGGAGCGGCTTTCCGCCGCCGTTCCGGGGGCACGTTTCTTCTGTGAGGAGAACGACCGGCAGGATGATCTTCTGTCGGAGCACCTGTTCATCATCGATCCCATCGACGGCACCATGAACTTCGTCCATCACCTGAACCACAGCGCCATTTCGGTCTCCTATCTCCACTTCGGCGTCCCGGAGGCGGGGGCGGTGTACAATCCCTACGTGGACGAGATGTTCACCGCTTTGCGCGGGGAAGGCGCCCGGCTCAACGGCCGGCCCATCCACGTGGACCCGGCGCCCCTGGAGGAGACGGTGATCTGCTTTGGCTCCTCGCCCTACAGCCCGGAGCTCACGGATCAAACCTTCGACCTGGCCCGCAAGAGCTGTCTGGCGGGCTTGGATGTGCGGCGGCAGGGTTCCGCGGCGCTGGATCTGTGCAGCGTGGCCGCCGGCCGGGCGGGCGCCTATTTCGAGCTGAGCATCTCCCTGTGGGACTATGCCGCAGGTGCCCTGATCGTCTCGGAAGCGGGCGGCCTGGTCACGCGCATCGACGGCAGCCCCCTGCCCTGGCGCGGCGTCAAGACCTCTGTCCTGGCCGCAAGCCCGAAAAACGCCGCGGCGTTTTTGGAAATGGCCAAAACTTAAGGCAACACGCAAAAACGCTCCCTCGGGTTTTCCGAGGGAGCGTTAAGCTTGTACGATTGGTACGAATTAATCCAGCACGTAGGGCAGGAGAGCGATCTGGCGGGAGCGCTTGATCGCCTCGGTCAGCTCGCGCTGATGCATGGCGCAGGTACCGGTGGTGCGGCGGGGCAGG
>ODAJ012054629.1_pt1 | contig 10201 bp, 8 predicted proteins | sample 1539241 | NCBI WGS metagenome assembly ODAJ01 (sample SAMN02144231, study PRJEB22623) | gut metagenome | biome: sheep rumen | host: Ovis aries | place: New Zealand
CTTCACCCAAAATATCTGGAAAGTCTTCTCATACTCAGGGAACTGCTCCAGATACTTCTCTGTCAGTACCTTCTGAATCTCCTCCTTATAGGCTGGATCTACAAGGGCGATGCAGGCACCTTTGAATCCAGCACCCGAGAAGCGACCACCATAGACACCCGGCAACTGTCGCATAATCTCGTAGATAGCAATCAGCTCCGGTGAACCACACTCGTAGTTGTGAATGCTACTCTCGCAGGAGTCGAACGACAGTTTTCCAAACAGCTTCAGATTCCCCGTTTCCCAAGCCGTCACACCTTGCCGTACACGACGGTACTCACTATAGAAGTGCTCTGCACGACGAGCAAACCTCGCAGGCATAGCGATACGAGTCTTGTCATAGGTTGCCTTGGGAATATCCCGCAGGAACGTCTTGTCGAACGTCTTCAGCGGCTGATCAGTATATGCAAGCATATTCCATGCTGCCGTCTTACACTCATACACGCGGAGGTTATAGTCCGAGTTCACCAACGAACGAGTCAGCCCAGAGAAAAAGATGCCAATCTCGAAAGGCAGAGACCCTCCTATATCCTCCCTGTTTAGGGAGGACTCCTTTTCTCCCCCTAAACAGGGGGAGCCAGAGGGGGTCTGACCACCAAAAGGAATCAGCCTATACTCATTCGTATCGCAATCTAAGAACAGAAGCTGATTCTTCTTGCCCAGTGCGATACAAGCCTGGTCAAGCAAACCATTATTCAGTCCGATATATTCCCGTTCAGCTTCCGATGCTATCTTCACCACCTCAAACGGCTGCAACGTAATATCGTTCGCCTTCGCAAACGCCATCACATACGCTATCAACACAGCAGCAGATGATGACAGACCACCCACAGGCAGCGACCCCTGGATGACGCCAGTGATACCCCGCTTCAACTCAAATCGCTTCCGCAGCGCATACTTCGCACCCCGTGCATAGTCGCCCCAATGATGTTCCTTCACCTGTGATGGTGCATCAATGTCAAAGTCCACCGTTCCTTCGAACGTCCTCGACTCCAGATGCACATGATTCTCTGGATATTCTCCCCCTAAACAGGGGGAGCCAGAGGGGGTCCACCATAAATCAACTCCCTTGTCAATCGCAAATCCCGTCACCAGACCATGCTGATGATCCACATGCGCCCCAAGGGGACATACCCTATACGGGCTAAAAATATGATACTGATAATCTTTCATAAACATTATTTCTTACATCATACATCTTACTTCTTACATCGCTTGCTTCCCCCATTGTGGCCAAAAGACGTATGAACAAAACGCCCACATCCCTTTGATGAAAGACTTAAACGTCATCACATCTTCTGATCAAGATTCTTCCCTTTCTCTTCGTGCTCAAAGTTGGGGATGAACTCCTCGATGGCTTCCACCACCTGAGCCTTGGTGAAGTCTTCCTTTGCAAAGATTCCTTCCAGCTTGTCAAAGAACCCGTTCACCTCAGCCATCTCATGGCGAGTGGTCTGGCAGACAACACCCAGAGCCTTGAACCGCTGCATATCAATCTTCTCCCCTGGCACATAGAACTCTTCGTATGCCTTCTCACCCGTGGTGTCAGAACCAAAGTAAACCGTAGGATACTTATTGTCATCCCAGCCTAATGCAGCCGCCTTGCGCTTGGCTTCATCATCACTGCTGCAAGGATCTTTTACGAGTCCATTAGCCGTTACGAACTTGTCGCAGATACTGCTGAAAGTCAGCATCTGGTCCTCTCCCAACTTCGGGAAGAACACTTCGCCACCATTACCCAGGATGCAAGCCAACATACAAATCTGGCCAGACTCTTCAGGCGAAACAAAGTAACGCTTTACATCGCTCGGTGCTGCCAGAGGCTGCTTCTTCTGCAGTCGATGAATCCAGCCATCTGGAAGCGAACCATTAGAGAAAGCCACATTAGCAAAACGAGCGGTTGTCACCTTGAAGTATTTGTTATAAGCCATCACCAGGTCCTCCATGATACGCTTGCTGGCACCCATGATATTCACAGGGTTAGCAGCTTTGTCCGTAGAGACACAGAAGAAGTGCTTGGGAGGATAGACAGTAAGAAGGTCCATCAACTTTTTTGCCTTGATGTCGTTATTCTCTATCAGTGCCTGCACGCTATAGCGGTCTTTCTCTGAACGCACATGCTTGTGCGCACTGAAGTTTGCCACAATATCAAAGCCCTTCTCCTCACGGAAGATGCGCTCAAAGATGGGGTCTGCAAAGTTCAGCGTATAGCAACGGAACTCATCAGGTACATACAGCCCATTCGTAGAGCGCACATCGCGCACCAACTCAGCCAACCCATTCTCATTCAGGTCAACCACTACCACTGAAGCAGGCTCAAATCGTAGTACCGCTTTGATGAAGCTGGAGCCAATGCTTCCTGCTCCACCAATCACGCAAACCTTTTTACCCTTTATTTCCTGGGTGAGTTTCTCAGCATTCGCTTCAATATCACCCTTAAACATACTCTCCGGTCTGAACGTCACCGAATCACTTATAAACTTGTCTAAATTGAACATATTGTATTTTAAATTATTCGTTTTTGTTTATCATTATGGCTTCAGTCTTCACATCCAAGATACCCTCGGCATCGTGAGGCACAAACGGCCCTTCCTTGCACTCAAAGATAGCACTCCCTAACTCTAACGAATCCAGCTTATGCCACACATTCTTAGGGATGTCAACCCCATTTTAACCAGTTCGATAGCTACTAGTGCTTTTTTTCTCTTTCAATAGTTCCAATACGGGAGCGTCGTTCAAATGCTCGTCTGGGATAATAGGATCATCATCAGGCAATACAGTTGCACAATCCACATCATTAATACCGACTTCCCACGCTTCTCTGAAGACAACATTCCTAACGGGAATAATCCTGTTATACCTCTTTTCCTTGTCAAACAATGTATCTTCAAGGTTTCTGCTAAAGGCCACCGCAGAGATACCGCATTTCCCATACTTTTCAAAGGCATCCTTGAACCTGTCGATATTTTCTGTGGTTGTTGGCTGCATCGTATGAAACCTGGTAGCCTGCATCACGTAACGCCCTTGCATTTTCTCAACACCCCTTAAAGAATATATATCCTGTCCTACTTGTACTCTATACCATGCAGGATTCTTCTTACTTACATGCAAAATGATAGATATTCTAATATTCAATTGCTTTTGTTTAAACAGTTCTGCCCACCCCTCAAAAATCTTAATTCCAGATGCGATGTCTTTATAACAGAACAACAGAAGAGGCAACTCCATAGATTGTAAATCCACAAAGAAGCCACAACCACTCCATTTTGCCTTATCCCATAACGGATAGTCTATTATCGAGGCAATGGTGCAGGTGGCCTGCTTGCCCCTTCTTTCCTCAAATGGATCTGAAAGGTCATCTGCACCCTGGAAGGTGTATTCTGCATCTCCTTCTTCTTTCCAATCATTGATGGACGCTCTATACTGACCACCTATGATGTTTTTACGGTCAGGCAGATATGACGTTAACGCGGAAAGCCTGTGCATTAATTTCTCCTTGGTCTGCTTGTCCTCAAAAAGTTGCGTCAGATCGTTTGTCATAGCATTCTGAGTGAACAATAGCGCTAAGAACATACTCAACGTTTCCCACAGCTTTTGATCATCCAACTCCTTTGTATTCACAGTGAACACATAATGGTTGGAAGAACGGCCTATTATTATCTCTGTTTTTCCGCTCGCAATCTCCACCACGTCAAAATGAATATGACCAGCGGCAAAGACAAAATCCTTGAAATCCATGGTCGAGCAGAGCGATTCAATAAAAGCGAGAACGGCTTCAGAGCAAATAAGAAGAACCTCGTCGCTTTTACAACTAGCTGTCAGTCGGCATCCATTCACAAGTGTTTCAATCTCTGTTGTATTCTCCGCAACAAAGGTTTTATAAAGGAAGAAATTATCCTCTACAAGTTTTCTCAACTTCTTCAACGTATTAGGATCATCCTTTAACAATTGTATGAATTCCTCACTCATTCTATCCCGATAGCCCAGCTTATAGAACATCACATCCGTTGGAACCATCAATTCCAAACGGTTAAAGATGTCTGGCAGCATAGAATAGACAGGGCTACTCACATCGCCTACCGACAATCTCACTGCGAGACAATTCTGTTCTTCAGCAATCATCTTTGCCAACCTATCATCTTGGAAATCCGGATTCAAGTTAGTAAGAATGCAGCGTAGATAATAGAAGTTCAAGAATTCAACCAACTGACCTGACCGCAAAGCTATCCTGCATATTTCATGCAAAACGGTTATAAGCAAATGGTCTGCATGTCCCTGTATTTCCACCTGATGGAGCAGCATCGAGGCCGCTTTCATCAGCATGGCCTTACCGGCATATAACAAATCTTGATGACAATATGCCATCCCTAACAGTCCACAAGCCCTCACATATTCGGTCAAGGTTTCTTCCTTGCCAAACATGGTCACGCATTGTCCCAGATGTCTGATGGCTTGCACATTATTGTCAGCATTCAGATTTTGTTCTCCTCGCCTCAACTGTATTTCCGCTGCAGTGATTTCTTGCTGGCGTTTTGAAAGTATTGCAGAAAACTCATCTATCAGTTCTTCAAATTTCTCATTATCCTTTACAGCCATGCCCATCATATTAAGCACATCTTCATTGCTGTCAAGCGGTATGTCAATATGCCTCTCTGCAGCCTTTAAGGCTTTATTCAAATCGTCAATGAGGTCATTCAACATATCACTGTCGTCCATATTCTGCATCATTTTCATTTCAAGCCAATGAATGTGCATAAACAGATAACTCGACTGATGCTTACTATCCGATTTCAGATTCCGATGTAATGCCTCATAGTACTTTGTCTCTGGTTCTATATCAATATCTGTCTTGAAGAGTTTCAAATGTGCAGCGGTTTCAAGGACACTATATAAGGTCACTATCCGTTCCACTCGCGCCACATTAATTTCCTCCTTCAACATCTCTTTTAACTCCAAATAGCAATCAAAAGTGGCATCAGGGTTTTTCAGCCAATAGAATTCTGTCCACCCCGACTGATAGATGGCCTGATATAACTGTTGATTCGTTCCATATTGAGCAGCCAGATTCCTGGCCCTTCTCATACGCCCTCTTGTTAAGGAAGGTGATAATTCAAGGCATCTGCTAAGAAGAACAGATTCTATAGCCAAATCCACAAGTTCTGTATCAAATCGGGTTGCTCCCTGTCTTGCTAATATTTCGTCTTCTACTTCTTTCAGTCTCTCTTTCCTTTCTTTATCGCGAGGCCCAGTCTCCTCTGTATTCTCACAATACTCAGAGCTCAGGTTTAGTTCCTTCACAGCAATATCAAGGCATCCCTCACGAAACACTTTATCTACATACCAGTTTTGGCTGAATATCTGAACAGGCACATTGTACTGTTTGGTAAGTTCATCCTCGCAATCCTTACTGTCTTTTGATTTGATAAGCCTGTTTGAGAAGAAGAGAATTTTGGTGAAGCCGCGTCCCGTTCCAACAATTTTCTTAACGTCACCTTTAACCTTGCTTTCCCAGTCTTCCTTGGAACTGATAGCGAAAGCCCATTTCTCCGAACCTCTGCAACCGCCATCACTTACATACCATCTTTCTGATATTTCATCAGCCACAGGGTGCGTTTCAAGATCAGTTTTTCCGTCACCTCCTCCTGTGGGGCCCGTCTGCGGGATAATATTGGGAGTAACAAAACGTAATACGAGACTCTTAGTCAGGTTCTCAAACAAGTCTTGTTTCATGTCGTTCGAGAGCCTGTCCATAATATATTGGAATTGCTCCTCCTTCAAAGTTGCTTTATACACAACCTTGGTATCAGAGAAGTAATCAGGCCTGCATTTTCTATAATACTCGTATGGTGTCAGTTTATTTTCCATCTATCAGCCTATAATGTCCGACAACTTTTTATATCCTGCCAAACCTTTCCTGTACTCAATCACTTTTTCCACCCAGCCGTCTGCAACATCAAAATGCGTATAATCTATGTTGTTAAAGTAGTCTCTGTCCTCGACAGAATGGGCATAAAGTTCAACCTCAAAATCAAATTCAGTATGCCCTCCAAGTAGTCTCATTACTGCCTCGTCCATACCATCAAGGTGCGGAGCAATATGAATGTTCACATTCCCCCTTTCGAATTCTCTATATATCTGCAAGTCTCGCAATTCCGTATTCAATACAACCAATTTATTATTAACGTTGTCTTCTTCTAATTGACCATAGACAGCCGAGCAGATAGCTTTATCCAAAGAGTCCGAAGGATATTCTTCCCTATCATATCCATTTATGTAAAATTGAATTTCCTCCTGTTGTGAGTTTCTTTCCCTTGCATTCATCTTATATTCTGGCGACATTTTTCTCATATAAACCAGTTCTGCCAGATACCTGTGTCCATCATGCCTCTCAAAGCTTAGTGGTAAAGTCTTCTTCACATAGAGGTTATCCATCTGGAGAAACTCTATCGGACCATCCACGTGTGCAGAGAGTGATAACAGATTTAATGCATTATTCCAATTCTCTTGTGTTGACTTCCATAGCATCACATTCCTCGTTACCAATGGTCTGCTATGAAACCATGAAAATACTATCCCAATCTTCACTTCCTCCGTCGATTCGTTAACGCTCACCAGGAGAATAGGTACATTTATATCTGTCTGATGTTGCTGTAATATCTCTATATACTCACCATAATTCTTGGTTCGCGAGAACTCTGAGCGTTTTACCTCCACGCCATACTGCAATCCTCTCGTCGTAGATTTCACTAACAAATCGTAGCAGTAATCACGCGCTTCGCCCACTTCGTAGATTTGAGCACCGTTATCATACCGCGCTATCTCAGAGGCTACTATCTGCATCGTTCGCCATATCTTTTGTTCGTTGATACTCATACTAATGCCGAATTAAATGCTGGTTTATAAGCTTGAATATTCAACCCGTCCCAATAATCAATGATGTCGTTTTTCAGTCTGATAAGATTAGCCAGCGAACCAGCCTTATCACTCAGCGATAGGCGATAAGACGTAGGTATAGAACCGCCATATTTGTTTGCCGTTTCAAATGCTGGGGCAATATACACGTCACCATTGTCAATGTTTACACCAGCAACGTATGTTGGCATAGGCCTTTTCTGTAGTGGCATATACTTCTTCTTGGGCACAGGTGTTTTTATTCTAATAGGCGCCTTAGTTGTGAATATGTCTGTTTCCGTGCCCTTTACCTGAACCAGAAACTGATATGGTTTCAGCGTATCATTGATACGACATAGCAAGTCGAACGCCGGTGTTTTTCCACCAAGTTCAATCACGTCAAACAGTTGTCCTTGCGTGAGCCTTATTGCGGCATATCGTTCTCCATTGTCGCCAATAATGTTTGTATCTTTACCACCCCTTGCCATGTTATTACCTATTTATATTGTCTCATGGTTGAATGCTTAAGATGTCACAGTCTTCCAGCGGATGATACGCACCATCCTTCGCCTCAAACAAGACAGAACCGGACTCCAAGCACTCCAGCGAGTGCCAGCGGCCTTTCTCTACATTGAGCATCCGCAAATCTCCGTCGCTCCATAATTCCGTAGATTCAGTTATCCGGTCTTGTTCATCATAAAACAGCCATCTTATCCTACCTCGTAAGATAATGACTGTTTCTGATGAAGCCAAGTGCCTGTGTATAGGCATCACCGTCCCAGGCTCCAAGGCATTCAGCATCCGTTGCGACTGGTCATCAGCAGAGTTCCGCATATCCAGATTGCAACGCAATCTCGGATTCTCCTTGGCCTTGGCTGTCAACTCATCCAATATCTTCTTATCTACAACCATACTCAATCTCCTTTAATCCGGCCTCAATCTCTTCAAGTGCTACCATTCCACCCCACATTCGATAAACGTACTGAGGTGTAACACAACCAAAGTCCATCGAACAAGAACGGGCCTCGTTAACAAGAAATTCTTGTATGATATTCACAATTTCATGTTTCATGCCTTAAACACTCTTTCTTTAATCTTTAGCCAATTCACGTTAAGTATAATACCGGACAAGAATCTCAAAGTACTTTTCGGGAAGATCCGCCCAACCCTATAAGTATCTTGAAACTTACGCCATTCACCGCCTTTTAGAATAAAAGCCACAATCCTTTCTGCTTTCTTGCTCCACTTCTTATCCTTTGAATACAACGGTATAGCCTCCTCTGGCATCCCCAGATAATTAATCGCAAGCTTCGCAAATGCTCTCCATTCAGCCAGTAACCTTGCCTTTCTTATTCGTGTTTCCAAAACCCGTAAATCCAAGTCTGAACGGAACGTCCAGATTAACCTGCACCAATCACACATCTGCCTCAGCGTCACACCACCTTCTTTATAGAAATGTTTGACAAAATGGGTAAATACAAGGAATACATCCTCATCAGCAGCGGGAAGAAAAACCTGTGTATTACCGTTATGCCATGAGCGCACATTACCTGTATAAAAAACATCTCTTTGAACAGTGTCAATAGATTTGTCCACCCTCGTGGATAAGCCAGTATGTAATGTGCCATGCAACTCTATCAGCCAAGAATTAACATAAAAACCAATTTCCTTAGAATACCGACGTTCTGGCTTACCATCATTTGCCAATGGCTTTAAAAATGATTTTGCTTTTTCATAATTAGCATCGCTTAGGAAGAAGTCTATATCCCCCGAAGCTCTCCATTGTGGTCGCTCATAGCACTCAGCTATCCCCTGTCCTTTTACCAACAATGTATAGATATCAGCAGCACGCATCTTTTCCACCAAATCAGCAATAAACTGATTCATTGCCTTATTCCGTTGCTCTATCACCTGCACTTCGCCAATCCACTGCAATAGCAACTTTTGGTTAACGTCAAGGTTGACGTTAAGGTTCTTGTATTGCTCTAATCCTGCAAGTACAAGTCCTTGAACTGATTGTTCCTGTGCTAACTTGTATATCTTCTCCCATTCTACGCCCTCAAAAAGGTTATCGTTAGCGTTAAGGTTAAGGTTGGCGTCAGCCTCCCCCCACAGCCCTGCTCTAACTAATGCGAAAAATGCTTCAATAGTTTTGTCTCTCATCGTATCCCAAAGTCAGCTCGGGCTCTGCCCGCTTGTTCCGAAGGTCTCAAGAACGTCAAGGTTAACGTCAACGTTAAAGCTAACGCTCCTTCACAATCACCCAGAAGGTTTTGAAAATCAAGCCAAGGTCATAGAAGGAATTGTGCTTTTCAACATACTCCAGATATAACTTGATTTTCTCCTGCATGATTACCTCAATGTAGTATTTTTCCGGATCTTCAGCCTGCTCCATCAACTCATTCTCGTTGCGAAACTTGATGGAAGCTGGATCTGTTATTCCCGGACGTACATCTAGCACGTGCATCTGTTCTGGCGTCCAGTAGTCTACATAGTGACGCACCTCCGGACGCGGACCAACCAGCGACATATCACCTATGAACACATTAATCAGTTGGGGCAGTTCATCCAACTTAAACTTCCTTATCCAATACCCTGATTTGGTCACACGAGGATCTCTTCCTCCAATAGTCACAAGACTTCCTTTATCAGCCCCTACTCTCATAGAGCGGAACTTAAAGATACGGAAATCCTTGTTATTCCTACCAACACGTACTTGGCGGTAAAAAACCGGCCCCTTGCTATCCAGCTTTATCCAGATAGCAATGATTAGGAATAGTGGACTTAACACCACTAATCCTAATCCACTGGCCACAATGTCGAACAATCTCTTCATTAGAGGTTTTTAATAATATCAACGTAGTTTGTGATAACGTATTCTACGTCATCATCATTTAATCTTGTGTGTAAAGGAAGTGTAACCTCATTTATGTACAGGTTATACGCATTAGGATAATTGGCTATATCAAATCCTAATGCTTTGTATGCAGTCATCATGGGAAGCGGCTTATAATGCACATTACATGCAATACCTCTCTCTGCCATTTTCACAATTACATCACGACGTTCCTGGTCGGTACGTCCTAGCAAACGGGTGATATACAAATGACCACTACCGGCGAAATCCTGACCATAATGATTCAACACAGCTACAGGCAGATCTTTCAGTGCATTGTCATATACACCAATGATATGGCGACGACGCTCTAACATACCCTGATAACGCTCCAGCTGTGCAAGTCCAATTCCAGCCATAATATCCGTCATATTG
>ODAJ012188145.1_pt1 | contig 10201 bp, 9 predicted proteins | sample 1539241 | NCBI WGS metagenome assembly ODAJ01 (sample SAMN02144231, study PRJEB22623) | gut metagenome | biome: sheep rumen | host: Ovis aries | place: New Zealand
ATATTTTCCGTCATAGCACACAAATTTTCCTTGCCGGGCGTCAGCCCGCCTGCGTCAAATTTATGCACTCTGACGAAAATCTCAGCTCAATTTTATTGAGCTTGCGCGCGATCTGACGCACAGGGATTGTGCGGTATTGCCTATAACAAGACCGCCCCGTTATGCTGCGGGGCGGTCATTCATTTAGGCAACTGCAAGTGCAGAAAGGCAGAGGCGGGTAATGCAGGTCAGGTCATTCCGGCAGCGAGAGAGTTATGGTCAGTCTGCTGTTGTTAAGAGAGGCTGTAAGGCTGCCTCCCATATCGGCGGTAAGTGTCCTGGCGATCGAAAGGCCGAGGCCGGTGCTGCCTCTTGCTGTTTTGACGGTATAGAAGCGGTCAAAGAGCCGCTCGACCTGTGTCTGGGAAAGAGATGGGGCAAGGTTGGAGAATGTCATTACGCAGGGAGCTTTGAGCGCAACGGAAAGATCTCCTTCGCTGTATTTTGCGGCGTTGGAGAGAAGGTTCGCAAGCACTCTTGAGAGGGCTTTCTGATCGACCTTCCTTATGATCTTCTCTTCCGGGAGGCTGACTTCGGGAACTATTCCCCGCTCGGTAAAGACAGCATAGTGAGCCATGATACTATCTTCCAATGCTCTGCCTATATCTGTGTCAGACGGCTCGGAGCGGGTCTTTTCGGAGAGTATGACAGAATAGCTGAAGAGCTCTTCTGTCAGCTCTTTCATAGCCTCGGCTCTCTCTCGGATAACTGCAAGGCAGCGGGAATCCTCCCCGCTCCGGGGCATTCTTTCCATAATATCAAGATATCCTATAATAGCTGTCAGGGGCGTTCTGATATCGTGGGAGATATTGGTTATGGCATCTTTCAGCTCGCGGTCGCCGTTCTGATATCTTAGCTGCTCCCGGCGCAGCTCTTCCAGACGGCTGTTGAGCAGGTCGGTCAGAGCCCGGAGCTTTTTATCCGAACTGCTTATCCCGATAACGGAATTAGTGTCGCTGCTGCGGGATAATTCAAGGCAGGACAGTATCTCATCAACGCTTTTCCTCATTGCAGCGATCTTCAGCACCAGCAGCAGACAAGCTATGAGGGCAGCCGAAGCCGCGATGATGAGCCATACCATTCCAAAGCCTCCTCAGTTGATATTTCTCTTTCTGAATACTATGATGCCTGCTGCCAGCGAGACAGCTATCCAGCCCAGGGCAAACAGCGGGAACTGATATATGCTGCGGATAGCAAGGATGGTCGAATCGCTGTCGTCCAGTGTGGTATCGTTCCTGCAGATCTCAACATACTGCTCCATGGGAACATCCGCGCCTCGATAGAGGAATACCGAAACATAGTCATCGACTCCCCTCATCTGTGTAAAAAGGCTGGCCTTATATAAGGTCCGCAGGATATCTCTGTTGAAGCCGGTAACATATTCCAGGTTGGGTACTTCCCTTGAAGCTATATATTCATCAAGCCTGGCATCGTATTCATGCTCCATGAAAGTAGCAGGATAGGAGAGCCTTCTGGCGGCAGAGCCTCCGACTCCTGCCATTGTCAGCGCAGCCAGAACGGTAACTGCGATAATGACTACCAGCCTGGAGAAGCATAGAGCTATGGCTGCGCTTCCGATGCAGGCAGCGGCATAGACCATAAATATCACAAAGAAGACGAAAGCTATCTTCCCTGCCGGCATGATCTCCGAAAAGGAAATGCCTCCGATCATAAAAAACGGCAGTATCAGGCAGAGGAAAAGCACGATCATACAGATAAACGAAGAGATGATAAAGGAGAAGAAGATCTGCGGCCTGGTGTAGCCGATAGTGAGCTTTGTACGGAGTGTGCCGTCGGAATGCTCGCGGGCGATAATAAAGATAGCGACTCCCGCTACGATGGGGACTCCGAAGATGAAATCCTCGGAGGTGAAGAAATTATTGCGCCTCATACTGAGACCGGCGTCGATGCCCAGTAAGAGCATTGCCGCAGCAGCCAGCAGGAAGATCCGTCTGAATGTCAGATGGCGGAGGTTGGTTTTCAGGAGCTTAAACATTCCCGTCACCTCCGATCAAGTCGAGGAAAAAGCTCTCCAGGCTCTCGTCGTTCCCGCTTACTGTAATAAGCTCGCAGCCCTCGGAGGACAAAGCCTCTACCAGACTGGTAACAGTTGTATTGCCGAAGAGCAGGGCTTCGCTGTCGGAGATTATCTCGTATTCGAGAGCGAGCTTTTCGGCCGCTCTTGCAAATCCGGGAGCGGAAGAGATCACACAGCGCATCGACTTGCGCATACTGCGTTCCAGCTCCCTGGCGCTGATCTCCTTGATGATATGTCCCTTATCCATAAAGCCGTAATCGGTAGCCAGAAGCGAGAGCTCCGAAAGGATATGGCTGGATATGAGGACGGTTATATTCTTCTCGCGGTTGAGCTTGAGGATAAGCTCTCTGATCTCGACGATGCCCTGAGGATCGAGGCCGTTTATGGGCTCATCCAGCAGGATGAAGTCCGGGTTTCCTGCCAGTGTTACGGCGATCCCGAGGCGCTGCCTCATACCGAGGGAGAAATGCCCGGCTTTTTTCGTTCCGGTATCTGTCAGACCGACCAGCTCAAGCAGATCGTCTGCGGCTTTACCGGAGGACATCCCCAGCAGGGAGAACTGGACATCCAGGTTTTCCCTGGCGGTCATATTCTGATAGATAGAGGGAGCCTCAATGATAGCGCAGGTCCTTTTGCGGGCGAAATTGACAGACGGGTCGTTATAGGCTGCGCCATAAAGGGAATAGCTCCCGGAAGTCGGCGTCTGCAATCCGCAGACAAGGCGCATAAGGGTCGTTTTCCCGGCGCCGTTTCTCCCGACAAGGCCGTATACAGAGCCCTTGGGGACATTCATTGTCGCATCCCTGAGCACTTGATGGCTCCGGTAGCTCTTGCAGAGATTTTCTGTTTTCAGTACATATTCCATAGCATATCCTTCCTTTCTGAAAACATCATACACCCCTGCGGTCAAGGAACCGGTAAAGAGAAGGTCAAGATTTTGTCAATAAATGCAGAGGATCATCTCAGCATAAATCCTATGCCATAGACAGCCTCGATATGGTCCGTCCCGTCGGCGGCCAGCAGCTTTTTGCGGATATTTGATATATGCTGCTTGAGGGAGCGTTCGGTGCAGTCGGGGGTATCCAGGCTGATATCGTCCAGTATGGCTCCCCTGCCCACAGGCCTGCCCTCATTCTGCATAAGCAGCTTCAGGATAGCACATTCTGTTCTGGTAAGGCGGATATCCTGCCCCCCGGCCGAAACAGTGAGTATATCGGCAGAGAGCTCCAATCCGCAGGCCGAGAGCTTGCCGCTCTCCCGCCCGGCTGTTTTCCTCAGCGCCACAGATATCCTTGCGATGAGCTCCCGGGAATCGAAAGGCTTTGTGACATAGTCGGAAGCACCGTTCATCAAAAGCCCGACTTTGTCGGCTATATCGGCCTTGGCGCTCATTACTATGACCGGGACACCCCCCAGCTTTGGGAGCAGCTCCTCCCCTGACATCCCCGGGAGCATAAGGTCCAGCAGCACAAGATCCGGCTGGATCTCCGAAAGGACATACAGGGCTTCTGTCCCGGAATAAGCGCGGGATATTGCATAGCCCTCTGCTGACAGCAGCTCAGCAAGAGCATCGCCTATATGTATATCGTCATCGACGATTAGTATCCTTTTCATACGATCATCTCCAAGGGGTATTATAGCACATTGTCAACCAAAAGTAAAGCCCGCATTGCATTTTGCAAAACGGGCTGTTCTCTTATTCTTCCGTATCTGCCGTTTTTTCCGGCTGAGTCTCGGGCTCCGGCTCTGAAGAACCTGTATCGGTCTCCTGCTCCGGGGCAGGCTCCGGCTCTGTCACGACCTTTTTCTTCTCAGGCTTGATCTTTGCGATCCTGGCATTAAGCGAATTTTTGAGAGCAGAAAGGTCCAGCGCTGCAACAGCAATCCTGGCGGCCTGCTGTGTCTCGACGGTCTTTTCGGACTCATAAGCTGCGACAGCATTCTCTGCTGCTTTTTCAAGAGCGATCAGATTTGAAACTGTTGCTACTACCCGATCCATCCAGATCTTATACGCTGCGTTTGTCAGATGCACATATTTATCCGAGCAATACTGGGGAGCTATGGCGCCGTCAGCCCCTTTGATAGGAGTATTGACGTCGATAAAATACATATCGGGAGTTTTGGCACAGTAGGCGGCCATATTAGCGTTCATACCGTCAATAGTCGCATTGTTCAGGTATCCGATCTCTCTTGCCTTGTATATCGGGGTCAGTGCCTCGATAAAAATGATAAGATCGGGGTTTACAGATTTGATCCCGTTGATGTAAGTGATATATTTCTGAGCCATCATATCGGCGTTGGCGAACATATCGTTGGTACCGACCTGAATGAAGGCATATTTGGCGCCTGTCATTTTGATAATATTCCTTGCGGGAGCGGTGACGCCCTTATAATTGAGCATATACTGAACGCCGTTCTGCCCCTCGTCATAATAGAGGCCATAGCAGTTCTGGGCGATGATAAGCGGATCACCGAGATAACCCTTGCCCATTGACTCGACATAGGATTTCAGGCCGAGGCCTACGGACGTACCGATGAACACCGACTGTGCAAAGAAGCGGTCGATCTCGTTCTTGGGAAGATCGGTGCGCGGCTGCGGAGCCGGATGGAGTGTAGTTGTAACTACAGGAGCCGGAGGCTTAGTCGTCTGCGGTTTAGGCTGCTGTGTAGTTACAACAGGCGCAGTAGTAACGACCGGAGCGGGGGCGGCAGTAGTTGTAGTTTCGGTCTTTGATGAAGCCTTTGTTGAAGACTCTGTGCTGCTCTCCTTTGGTGCAGAGGTCGCCGCAGAGGTATCTGTCACCGATTCTGTGACAGGAGCTGTCGTCTCAGCAGGAGTTGTCTCTGTCGGTACAGTAGCAGATGAAACGGTAACAGCGGAGGACTCTTTCTCCGTCACTGTAACAGCGCCATCGTCCGAGCCGATGACATTCCCGCAGCCGCATAACAGCGCAGCGCAGGCAAGCACGGCGATAGTACGTTTTATCGGAAGCATCATAATATCTCCTTCAGCCGGCGCAAGGAAAACAGGCCGGCATATAGTCTCAGTCCATCAGACTGTTCTTTATTATACCACATATTTCCGGGCAAATCAAGCCCAAAAGCAAAAGAAATCGAGCTGATGAAGAAAAATCTCAAAATACCCCTTGACAAAAGCGGCAACAAGTGATAAAATATTATAGTGGCTTTCGAGGTGTAGCTCAGTTTGGTAGAGCACTACGTTCGGGACGTAGGGGCCGTGGGTTCAAGTCCCGTCACCTCGACCATAAGAAAACAGCCCTGAACTGCGCATCTGTGCGGCTCAGGGCTGTCCTGCTTTTGAATTGACGTTATCGCAAAATAGGCTAAAAAATGCTAAAACCGATATAATATGGGGGTCAGTATGGGGGTCAAAAAACCGGGGAGTCTCAAGACCCCCGGTTTTCTCATAGCAGATAGATCTGCAGTTACTCTGCGGATCTGATCCTCCCCGTCACGCTCACCTCTCCGACGGTCTCCGTTGACGACAGCGTGTTCTCGCCGCTGAACGTCTGGATCGCCTCAAACGGCATAGGCGGGTCGGTGGGCGCGAGTTGCGGGTATTCGCCTTCGTAAACGATAGGGTCTGTTACTCCAAACGAAACGCTCGACACTAGATAGCCTGTAACCGGCGCTGTAAATGTATAGTATTCGCTTCTAAAAGTAAATCGTTCACTGTTGTATGTGGTTGCGTCTAATACCGGATATTCTTCAAAACATCCGCAAAACATATTTCCGCCTGTAGCATGGGGAACGGTGTACACTTTATCTTTTTCGATTGGAGTAACGGCACCGTTTAAAGCGGAATTAGTCGATAAGACGCCATCTCTTGTTACGTAGACATTATCGATTATCCCGCTCACCAAATTTGGCTTTTTCTTATACACCTTCTGCTCCTGATAGTCCACATACTCATCCTCATAGAGCTTGGAAGAGCCGATGTAAATGGGAGTAGTTATGTCGTGCGGGATGTATGCGGACGGGGCTGTGTTTGTTCTCGTGAGCATTGCCGTGTCCGCTGTGTCGTATGAGACATTTATGCGGATGTATGCTGCGTTCGCGGGCGTGGTGATTTGATAATTGGAGAAAAGCCACTTACCGGATGCTCTGCGGCAGGTATCCCCAGACAGGAATACATGATTTGCGTCGTAATAGCAAACACCGGGGGGCGCGACAGAGGAACCGGCAACAACTTCTATACCATTGAGCGTATAAACTGTATTCGGAATGACGTAAATGTATTCTGAAATAAAATTATCCGTACTTGCATAGTCTGCTCCCGTGCTAGCCACAATTCTTCTGTTAGCTACATAGCCATTAGACGTATCAGTTGCATTCTTGTCGAACAAATTAGGGTATGTGACATTCAGCGGGATTTGGTAGCCGTAGGGGATAGCAGTGTTGCCCTCAGCAACAGTAGATTCGCCGTTTTTGTTCAGTAATACAACATAGCCAGTAACAGGAGCGGTGATTGTCACGCTTAATTGTCTTACGTCTTCCCTGCTTCCATCATAACTCACAGAGCCTATAGCTGGTAGTTCTGTAAAAAAGGCATAATATAGAGACGCCGTAGTATAGTCTCTCAAAAGTGTATAAGTTGTTCCGGCAGTGATAGGTGCAATTGAAGCATTGTACAGATTGCTAGTGGTAAGCTTTCCTGTTGAACCGATACTTGCGTTTTGTATAATCTCGGTCACTAAATTCTCCGTCTGCACCCCTGCGCCCTCGGACGTGCCGTAGACGCGGTAGTTGCTCAGCACACCGCCCTTGCTCAGGAAACTGAGCGGTAGAGAGCCTGTGATCTCGGTCACAGGCCAATCCGTTGACAGCTGCTTTCCCCAAAGAACCGCCAGCGGATCCCGGACAGGCAGCCCTTTGCTCGCTTTCAGCAGATCATAGAACTTCATCTTCAATCGCCCTTTCTGCGGTCAGGTCGTCTGTATCTGTAGTAAGATCGGTGGGATCGAGCCTCAGTGAGGTGCGGTCAAGACTTCCGACAGTGTTGGCGTTCAGCGTTGACGCGGCTGGCTCTGCGCCCCATTTCTTCCAGGTATTGTCGAAACCGAGCACATAGATCTTGCTCTCCGCCTGTACGACCGCGATGGATCCGGGGACGAGCAGCCGCCCGTCTATGCCGTCGTAGGCCGGCAGATTTTCCGAGGCCTCGACCCAAATCTCAGCCTCCACTGATGCTGTGTTCTCACTTAGTGTGATTATCTTTTCGCTTCTGATACGTATCATTTCTACTCCTCCTACTTCAAGATCTCATTAACTCTGTTCTGCACCGTCATATAATCATAGCCCGCATCGGTCAGCATCCTCATGCGCTGGGCTCCGGCAGACCATTTCCCGGCGATGACTTCCCTTGCGATCTCGTCGATGGACTTCTTCTTGGCGGGGACTTTCAGCAGCTCGTTGACTCTGCTCTGAACGGCGGTGTAGTTATACCCGGCCTCGGTGAGCTTCTTTGCCCGTTCTGCTCCTGCGCCCCACTTGCCTGCGATGACTTCTCTTGCCAGCTCTTCGACGGTCTTTTTCGGAGCGGGCTTCGGTGCCGCTGTCGGCTTCGTGTAGCCGTTCTTGCCTGCGGCCTTGATGATCGACGGATAATCGACGTAGCAGAAGTCGTGGTCTATGCTGCCGATGCCATCAACGTATACGAGGCCGTTCTGCCACATCTGATAGCTGCCGCTGTAGTTGCATTTCGTGTTGTATTCCGCTATCCAGCAGGGGTATTTGTCGCGGACCGTTTTGCTCACGAAATTGGTATACCAGTATGTCGAGCAGTAAACTCCGGCATAATATCCGGCTTTTTCCAGCTCTCCGCAGAAGGCGTTGATGATGCTGTCGCAGAAGGCCATTCCTCGGTAGAACTGCGAGCGCTCTTCGATGTCGAAATACACCGGGTATGAAAATTTCTTGCCTTTCAGCGCCTTGATGAACGCCTGAGCCTCCTGTCTTGCGTTTTCGGGGCTGTCGGCGTAAGAATACCAATAAGCGCCCACATCGAGCCCTGCGGCTGTCGCTGCGGCATAATGCCCCTCGAAGGTCGGGTCAAACTGCTTCGGATATTTCAGCGCATCACCGTACCCGGCACGGAGAATAACGAACTTGAAGCCCTGCGCTTTGAGCTTCTTAAAGTCAACCTTTGGCTGACAGTAGCTGAGGTCTACGCCTTGGATCATGATTTTTCCTCCTTTTTTCTTTCTCCTGCCGCCTCGACTGAGTTTTTCAGCCTGGCGACAATGTTTTTCAGAAATCCCGGCAGCGGCACTCCGACAGCCGAGAGGTTTTCCAGTATCGAGATCAGCTCATTGATTATGAGCCAGATTGTGACAACGACCCCGATATAATAGCTCCGCCCGAACTCCACGCCGACGGCATTGAGCCCGGCGGCAAGAAGCCAGTCCACGCAGGTCGCAACGACGATCACCAGAGCGTAGCAGAGCTTCTTGACTATGCCCCGGATGCCTATCCGGCTTGAGAGCTCGGAGCGCATCCAGGCCTTGATCATCCCGCTGACATAATCCGCGAGCATAACGATCAGCAGGATCGCCAGCGGGACAAGCATTATCTTAAAATACGCCAGCACCGCCCCGCACACCGAGGCAGCAAGCGCTTTGAGGGTTTGGTCTTTCACGATTATCACATCCTTCTATGTCCTTCTATGCAGGGTACATCGTGCAGGTGGCAAGTGTGCCGCCCGATTTTTTTCCTAGCGGCAGCCGTACATAAGCCACACCCGCCGGGGCGGTGAATGTCCAGCTTTGATTTGCATTGCTAAAGTTCGTTGGATAGCGTTGTCCATTACTCGGATTGCCGCCTTTAGCAGCGTAGTAGCAAAGTGCGGTCTGATAATGACCCGATACCCACGCCTCTTTATGAGAGTAGATATAGCTCTGGCCGGGGACCACCGGAATATAGCCAGTTGTCGCATAGTTTCTGTTGCTCTCCCACTCGTACCCGCCGTAATTGTTCAGGTGCAGCACGACTCCGTCCTGATATCCGTCATTCGGGTCAAGGTTTATCATATTCGTGATCACCTTAGTGGTATATCTCAACGTAATATATGCCTTACATCCGCTTCGGTCTGTCGCACCGTTCACGATTTTCAGTTTTTCGGTTGAGAGGTCGATATAAAATCGTATTGCCTTGTCAGGGTCAACGTCTGAGCCGTCTGATAGCAGCGGCAGAAACGGAAGCGGAGCAGATACGCTTGTGTCGATATACTGTCCTTTGCTCTCAACAATTTCGTCAAGATAGATATCTCCGACGTGGATACCGAGATCCTGTGACACCTCTCTTGTTGTGCTGTCCCCGAGAGCTGCAAAGATATAGGTCCTTTCATAGAGGACTTTTCCGTTGAGCCATTTTCCCACTGAGTGTTCATTAACAGAGTACCCTGTTGAGCTGTTGAGATCCTGGGCGACTCCATCCAGCTCCATCAATGAACTGGTAGATGCCCGGGATGATCTGGTGACCTGTCCGTAGTCCCGCCCGGAAGTGCTGATCGATGAGGACGGCGCGCCGAAGGAACGCACCGTACATGACTGATGCGGCTGCCAGATATGCTCCATTATGAAAAATTCTATCTCGGAAGTTTCAAGCCAGTCCTGCTGAGATACGGCATAATCTCCGGCATCAAGGCCGTCATTGCCGAAGATCGTCAGCTCAGCGTTTCGCAGCTTCAGGTCGTCGGCTATGCCTGTGTCGGCACGATCTACCGCCCTCGTGATCACATACTCTGCATAGGTTGTCGAGTTATAGTCCGACTCCCGGTCATAGAGAAATACACTAGCCGGGAGAGCAAGTGTTACCGGCTCCGGCACGGTCTCGATGCCTGCACTGTAGGTCTCCCAGAAGCCGTATGTCACATCGCTGACTGTTGCATAGTGATCGTTAACAGTTCTGTCGATGACGTTGTATTTTGTAAATGTTACATCTGCTGCCTGGCGGGGCAGGAAGCTGACCGGCACGAGCTTGCCGGTGCGATCCAGGCGCACCGCACATCCTCCCAGAGCTGCAGCAGATGATACCACATCCCGGTATGTCGCGCCGCCCTTGACGGCCATACCGAGCCCCATGGGAGGCGAGGGGATTGACCCT
>ODAJ014762756.1_pt1 | contig 10198 bp, 5 predicted proteins | sample 1539241 | NCBI WGS metagenome assembly ODAJ01 (sample SAMN02144231, study PRJEB22623) | gut metagenome | biome: sheep rumen | host: Ovis aries | place: New Zealand
CAACTCTCAGCTCTCCACCTCAAAAGACCCCGTCTACAGCCTCCCCGCCGCCATGGCCCGCCGCATAGAGATACTCTCCTGCGAGGTGAAGTGAAAAAAATGATTGTCCTATGTCCAAAATCCACATAATACCGAGCGAGTTCAACCAACAGCTCGAACTACAGCTCGCCTACTCCATCAAGGCCGGTTTCCCATCCCCGGCGGAGGACTACCAGCACGAAACCCTTGACTTCAACCGCGACCTTATCAAGCACCCCGAAGCCACCTTCTACGGACGCGTCGACGGCGACAGCATGATCGATGCCGGCATCAACGACGGTGACATCGCCATCATCGACCGAAGTGCAGAGGCATCGGATGGGGATGTGATTGTCGCCTTCATAAACAACGAGTTCACAATCAAGTTTCTCGACCTCACCCACAAGTCGGAAGGATACATAGAACTACGTCCTGCAAACAAGAAATACCATCCCATTCGAATCAACGACAGTGATGACTTCGAGGTTTGGGGTGTGGTAGTATGGACCATCCGTAACTGGAAGAGATAGCTCTATGTACGGCATCATCGACTGCGACAACTGCTACGTGTCCTGCGAGCGGGTCTTCCGGCCCGACCTCAACGGCAAACCCGTCGTCGTCCTCTCCAACAACGACGGCTGCATCGTCGCCCGCTCCAACGAGGCCAAGAAACTCGGCATCAAGGCAGGCCTCCCTTACTTCCAATTGCAGCAGCAGTTCCCCGACCAGAAGATCGCCGTCTTCTCGTCCAACTACGAGCTCTACGGCGAACTGACCGCCCGCGTGGTGGCTATCATCCGGCAGGAAGCACCCCAATATTTCCGTTACTCCATCGACGAGTGCTTCGTCTGGCTCGACGGCATGGAGCATGTCGACCTCAAACTATGGGGCGAGAACCTCCATCGCCGCATCAAGAGGTGCGTCGGCGTCCCCGTCTCTGTCGGCTTGGCGCCCAACAAGACCCTCGCCAAGATGGCCAGCCATTTCGCCAAGAAGCACCCCGGCTACCGCCATTGTTGCCTTATCGACTCCGACGAGAAGCGTATCAAGGCATTGAAGCTCTTTCCCGTCGAGGATGTATGGGGCATCGGTCGCCGCTATGCCGCCAAACTCGACGCTCTCGGCATACATACCGCCTACGAGTTCGCCTCGATGTCGGAGGCATCCCTAAACGCCTCGTTCAACAACGTGGTGATCTCCCGCACCTGGGCCGAGCTCAACGGCATCGACTGCGTCCCCAACGAGGCTATGGCCGCCAAGAAGAGCATCTGCACCAGCCGCAGCTTCAACGGCATGGTTTCCGACCTCGATACCATCAAGATACATGTCGCCAACTACGCCGCCCGTTGCGCCGAGAAGCTACGGCAGCAGGACACCGTGGCCTCCATCGTCGGCGTCTTCCTCAACACCAACTACTTCCGCGACGACCTGCCACAATACTGGCAGTTCAAGGAGGTCTCCCTGCCCACACCCACCAACGCCACCACCACGATAGTAAAAGCCGCCCACGGGGTCTTGGACGACATCTTCAGGCAAGGCTATCAGTACAAGAAAGCCGGCGTAATCGTGATGGGCATCGCACCCACCTCACCCATCCAGCTGAACCTCTTCGACATCAACGCCGAACGGTTCGAGAAGCTCAAGTCGCTCGACAAGGTCATCGACCGCATCAACAAGGTGAACGGGACGGAGACAGTCATTCTGGCCGCCCAGCAATACCGTCAGAAAGACGGGCAGGGCAAGGCCGACGTCTTCGCCAACGCCATCAAGCACGATTTCCGAAGCAAGAACCCCACAACCCGCTGGAGCGATATCATACGCCTGAAATAGCCCACCTCCCCTTTACCGCCTCTCCACAGGCGTCCGCTTCAGCTCCTCCACAAGCTCGTCATTCTCCTCTTCGTGGTATTCAAGAAAGTCCTTGCCGAAATCGAGAAATCCTCTGTCCGACTTCACTTAATCTTCACCACATCAACCTCTACGTCGCCACCTTTATATTCTGGCATCGCCATCCCCACCGGCGCACCGATATATGTGGGGTCGCAGACGATATAGCGGCCGTCATCCGAATCGAGGTAGTCGCCTTCTACATTGGTCGTGAACTTGACAGCTGTCGCCAAATGACCGGGGAAATGCAGCAGCACCATATCCAAACCCAACAGGTCTCGCACCAGGATGCTGTAAAGAATACTCCTATCTTCGCAGTCGCAATAGGGATAGTAGAGGCTCTCGTCGGCAAAGAGCGACCGCTCACCACCGAACTGTTCCTCATCGGTCTTGTATTCAAAGGCCGTCTGCACCCAGTTCAGCAGCATCTCAGCTTTCTCCCTCTCACCCTTGCCCTCCAGCATCTTGCGCAGCTTGGGATACATCGCCTTCTTCACCTCCTCGCTCAACGAGGCATTGGCATACACATCCCACGAACCCACAACCTTGGGGTAGTCGTTGTAGTATGCTATCAGGTTGCTGTTCTCCTCACTCTGTAGCGTCACCGTCGGATATTTCTTCGACCGCAGCGTCCTGCGCCCACAGGCTTTGTACGTCAGCTTCGGAGTTCCCGCAACCCTCAAGCTCGACAGATGCTCCTCCGCAAACCCTTTCGTCAGCACCTGTATCTCGTCGTCCTCCCTGCTGTTGTCCGTGATGAGGAAATACGGCTCTTCGTCCATCTCTATATACGGCTTGTTGAACACCAGCACGTCAAACGGCATGTATGTCTGCAACACACCCTTCTTCGTCATCGCCAGCCGCGCCTTGTATCCCGACTGTGCCAACAGCCACTGCTGCATGAATATGGCTTCGTTCTCACCCTTCGCCACACGCTTCGCCACCTTCTCTACCAGCGAGATATACCCCCAGTCGCCAACGCCCAGCGCCTTCTTGGCGTTCAGGCAGTCGGCCAGCAGCGCGTCGTAGCTGCCGTCCGACAACTCCGTCCACGCGGCACTCAGCGTCTCGCCGTTCAGCTCTTTCAGCGATATAGCCTTGCCTTTGTCGACATGCACCGCGACCTCCGTACCATAGTAGCTCACCTTCACCGTATTGTCGGCTGGCGGCGCCACAGGTATCGGCACGTCGGGCACGGGCGTCGGTGCCGGCTGCGGAGCCACCTCCTCGTGCGGTATCGGCTGCGGTTCGGGCTTCACGTCGGGAGCCACAGGCGCCACCGGCGGCTTCGGTTCCTCGGGCGGCTCCTTCGCGGGCTTCCTACCCATGGCCTCCCATGCCGACTTCACAAACTCGGCATACTCTTCGTTGGCCTTCTTGCGGAACGCCTGATAGTCGCCCATCGACTGCTGGCGGTAGCGGCTGTAGCTTCCCTGCGCCTGCTTCTTCCAGGCTTCATACTCCTCCCTCGGCGTCTGCGCCATAAGGCTCCCCGCCACCATCACACCCAACACCAGAATTATAATCTTCTTAATCATACCTAAATAATCATAAATTATTCACCACTGACCACTAACCACTGACCACTGACCACTGAACTTTACATCACCACCACCTTCTTCGTCACCCATTCTCCTATCTTCACCACATACACCCCCATCGGCAGCCGTTCGTCGTTCCTATGCTGGCGTCCTGTGATGTCGAACACCTGCACCTTCTCGCTCTCCACTCCTTCCACCACGATACGGCTGTCCCTCACATACACCCTGTATGTCGGCAGCTCCACATCCTCAATGCCCACGCCCTCCTCGAAGACGGCCGTATAGCTGACGTCGCCTATCACCGTGATGCTCCTCGGGTTCTGCGTGTTGCCATCACTCCACATCACGAAGTGGTGTTCACCCCGCGCCGTCGCCGTCAGCACCACCGTCTCGCCGGCATAGTACACGCCGCCGCCGCTCACAACGCCCCACGCCGTATCGTTGGCCACGACAGTGATGGTATACTGCGGGTCACGCTCAAAGACGGCCGTGAAGCTCGTGTCTCTGGTCACCGTCACCACCCTCGGATTGCTGGTGTTGCCATCGCTCCACTGCACGAAATGGCTGTGCTCCACAGGAACGGCCGTGATGGTGACATTGCTCTGATAGGCATACTCGCCTTCACCCTGCACGGTGCCCAGCGTGCTGTCGTTGCTGGCAAGGGTAAGGTAGTAGTTGTTCACCGCGAAGAGGGCCGTCAGCGTGGTGTCGCTCGTCAGGATGACGGTGCGAGGGTTGTCGGTCACTCCGTCGTTCCACTGCACGAAGTGGTAGCCGTAGTTGGCCGTCGCCGTCACCACCTCCACCAGGTTCGACGGCTTGCTGTGCGTCACAGTGCCCATCGTGCTGTTGTTCACGTTGGCCGTGAGCCCCACCAAGATGGCCGTAAAGGTAGTGTCTCTGGTGATGGTGAAGGTCACCGGATTCTCTGTGCTGCCGTTGCTCCACTTCAGGAAGTGGTAGTCGCTGTTCGGTATGGCCGTGAAGGTGACCGACGTGAGGTAGCTGTAGCTGCCGCCCGTCGTCGCCACAGTGCCTCTGCTGTTGTCGTTCACCCCACAGGTGGCCGTGTATTGGTTCGGCGCAAAGCTGGCGGTGAAGACGGTATCCTTACTCACCACCACACGCCTCGGGTTGCTGGCGTTGCCGTCCTGCCACTGCGTGAAGTGGTAGCCGTAGTTGGCCGTCGCCGAGATCCACACCGCCGTGTTGTAATCCACCGTGTCGCTGCCGCTGACCGACCCCTGTGTGGCGTCGGCCGTAAGCACGCCTATCGTGTGGCGGTCGATGGCGAAATTCGCCGTAAAGACGCTGTCCCTCGTCACCGTGATAGTCCTCGGGTTGTCCTCGATGCTGTCGTTCCACATGGTGAAGTGGTAGTGCGGCACAGGCACCGCCGTCAGCGCCACCTGCGAGAGGTAATTGTACGATCCGCCACCCGTCGCGCTTCCAAGCGTGACGTTGCTGCTGTTGGCGGTGATGAGGTAGCTGTTGAAGTCAAACTGCGCCGTATATTGCGTCGAGTCGGTGACCACCACGCTCCTCGGGTTCTCGGTGTTGCCGTCCTGCCATTGCACGAAATGGTAGCCGTAGTAGGCCGTCGCCGTCAGGGTGGCGGTGCTGTTGTGGTTGTAGGTGCCGCTGCCGCTCACGCTGCCCATATTGCTGTTACTGCTCGCAACACCCACGGCGTAGCTGTTGATGGCGAACTGCGCCGTGTAGGTGGCGTTCTGCACCACCGTCACCAACCGCGGGTTGTCGGTGTTGCCGTCGCTCCACTGGGTGAAGTGGTAGCCGTTGTTCGGTATGGCGGTGATGTTCACCGGCGTCAGGTAGTTGTAGCTGCCGCCGCCACTGGTGGTGCCTATGGCGGGGTTGCTGCTCTGCACGGTGAGGATATAGCTGTTGATCTCGAAATGCGCGGTGTAGGTGGCCGAGTTCTGCACGGTGACGCTCCTCGGGTTGTCGGTCACGCCGTCGCTCCACTGCGTGAAGTGGTAGCCGTATTCCGCCACCGCCGTCAGCGTGGCGGTGGTGTTGAAGTTATAGGTGCCGCTGCCGTAGGCGCTGCCCATTGTGGGGTCGTTGGGTTCCGCGGTGATGGTGTAGCTGTTGGCGGCAAACTGGGCCGTGAAGGCCGAATCCCTTGTCACCGTGATGGTCCTCGGGTTGTCGGTGTTCTGGTCGTTCCACTGCACGAAGTGGTAGCCGAAGGCCGGCGTCGCCGTCAGGCTCATCTCATGCAGGTAGGTGTAGGTGCCGCCACCCGTCACGCTGCCCATCGCGGTGCTGTTGCTCGTGCCCACGATGCTGTAGGTGTTCACGGCGAAGTAGGCCGTGAAGCTGGAGTCTTGTATGACGGTGATGGTGCGCGGGTTCTGTGTGTTGCCGTCGTTCCACCGGCTGAAGTGGTAGCCATACATCGGTGTCGCCGTGAGGCTCACCAGGTTCATGTAGTAATACACGCCGCTGCCGCTCACGTTGCCCCAGTCGGGGTTGGCGTTGCCGACGGTGATGGTGCTGACGTTGCTCACGAAGATGGCCGTGAAGGTTGTGTCGCGCACGGCGGCCATATAGCGTGGGTTCTGCGTGTTGCCGTCGTTCCATTTCAGGAAGTGGTATCCGTCGTATGCCGTCGCCGTCATCGTCACGGGGGCGTTCCAGCCGTAGGTGCCCGTTCCGCTGGTCGTGCCCATCAGCGGGTCGTTGGGCACGACGGTGATCTGGCTGTTGTTGGGCACGAAGATGGCCGTGAATGTCGAGTCCTGCGTCATGTTGATGGTGCGCGGGTTGGTGCCGTTGCCGTCGCTCCACTGCAGGAAGTGGAAGCCTGCCTCCGCCGTCGCCTGTATGATGGCCGAGTGGTTGCTGCAGGTGGGTTGCTGCGTCACAGCAGCACTGCCCATCGTCTCGTTGTTGCTCTGTACGTTGAGCTTATATGGCGGAGCCTCCACGATAGTGGAGAAGTTCTCCCAGTAGTTGGTGGTGTAGTAGTTGAGGACAGCGCCGCAGGGCACGCTGACCGGCGTGCTGTTACTCACCGAGGCGAAGGTATGGGCGTAGATGGTTGGTGGGTTAGACCCCTGCATCTCTATCTCCGTGATGGTTCCGATGCCGCTATAGGCGTAGTCGCCGATGCTGGTGATGGTGGCAGGAAAGGTCAGCTTGCCATTGAGTAGGTTGCAGTCGTTGAAAGCACGTGTGCCGATGGTGGTGAGGGTCGTCGGCAGTTCAGGTCTTTCCAATCGGACACAACCACAGAAAGCACTGTCGCCGATGGATGTTACTCCGCCAAGATTGATATTCTGCAGACGGAAACATCCATTGAATGCACCGACGCCAATGGTTTGCGTAGATTCGCCAAGGTTAACGGAAACCAAACGGTCGCAGTTGGCGAAAGCATTGCTGCCGATTTGATTGGCAGAAATACTTGCCGAAAGCAGATTGTCGCAGTTATAGAACGCTTCACTGCCGATGCCCTGCACATTATTGCCCAATATCAATGTCGCCAGCTGTGTACAGCCATAGAAACCCTGAGCGGGCAGGCTCGGAGCGTTATAGTTCAGCCACGTCAACCCCGTACAGCCACAAAAAGCCCCACTGCCGATTGTCTGCACATTGCTGCCGATATAAAGGCTGTCGATATTGGAGCATCCATAGAAAGCGTTGCTGCCAATGCTGGTGACACTTTCGGGTAAATCCAGATTGCTAAAGCCCGAACAACCATAGAAAGTTGAGTCTGCAATGGCTGTAATACCTGCCCCAATATTAAGAATAATTATGCCGGAACATCCTAAGAACGCAGCATTTTCGATAGTAGTAACAGCATCTGGAATAAGAATATTTTTGATGCTTGTACAATTTGCAAATGCTTTTTCACCAATGCTAATCACATTAGGCAATGTTATACTACTGATATTTGTACATCCGAAGAATGAATTATCTCCAATTGAACGGACGTTTGTGCCAATATATACACTATCAATGTTTATTCGCCCAGATAAACTATTATTAGGAATGTTATTAACAGCATCACCTATTATCACTGTTTTAATTGAATCATAAGACGGAAGTATTCCTTGCCCGTTTTGTAATGACAAAGGGATATGTGGGGTATTATAGTAATAATACCTTACATTATTGCAGTCATAAAATGCATTGCTCCCTACATGAACTAAATTTGACCCTATATACATTGTATCAATGTTAGGACACCCACCAAAAGCATAAGAACCTATGTTTATAATGGAATCTGGAAGAAATAATTTCGTCCACAAATTACAATTAAAAAAAGCATATTCGTCTATAACACGAATATTATTACTCCAAATAAGAGATTCAACATTTCCGCAATTATAAAAACAGCGAGGAGGAATATAACTAACACTATCGCCAATAATCAATACATTAATATTGGGGAGATTATTGGTGCCGACAAATGGTCCATCATTCTGATTTGAAAATAGTCCACACGTATTGTGCTTAGCATTATACTCAATATACGTTATATTTTCACAACCCGAAAATGCTCCATTGCCTATAAAACCCACTCCTGTTCCAATAATTAGACTATCAATACCGGTACACCCTGCAAATACACTATTCTTAACAGAGTCAATTGAATTGGGGATTATTACTTTCGTCAAACTGGAACATGATTGAAAAACATCTGGCTCAAGCGTGGTAATTGAGTTTGGAATCTCAATTGCAATCAATGCACTGCAAGTACTAAATGCACCGGCACCAATGGATGTTACAGAATTTTGAATAGTTATTGATTGCAACCCACCGCAGTCCTCAAATGCTCTTTCCCCAATAGTAGTTAATGTACCGGGCAATGATACTGAAGTTAACCCAGTACAATCAAAGAATGCATAATCTGAGATGGCTGTTACTTTATAATTACTACCATTACGAGTTATTGTATTGGGAATAATCATATTTCCAGACGGTCTATCGTAAATAGTTCCATAACCAGAGCCTTCATCAACTCGCCAGTATGAATAATAACCCGAACACCAATCGTACCTAATATATGGGTCAGTAAATGAATAGCAGAAAGACCCATTTAACCCATATAAATATTGCCGTCCTAAATTACCTGGATAAGTTATTTCAACGGTTGAATCACTTGTAATGTTGTAATACAACGTCTGCCCAGTGCTACATACCGCCGAGAAATCATAGGCGAAAGCATTAATCCCCGCCGCCAGCAACAGAATTGCAAAAAGTATCTTTTTCATAATGTCTTAATTATCTAAATCAAGTTTCCAATTATACTTATCAAACCGTATATAATGGCTTTTGATATAGTTCATTTTATGGTCTTCGTCTTGGAACAAACTCGCTTCATTGACATCAATTCTGTCAAGTTGGTCGATTATTTGTTCTTTCGCAGGAGCAGGAATAACTATAAAATTGTGTTCAAACATGGTATTTAAATTTCCAACCTCATTATCCCTCACTTCTGCATACCCTACTTTTTCTATTGGGAATTCATTACCACTTTTTCCGTGCCATATTTTAATTGGAGTAAAAATAAACGCTCCCTGTTGTGCCTTAATTCTCGCATTATCCTGTGGCGGACGGAATAGTAGCGGTTTAGTTATAGTGTTTGAAAGCATCATCAGAGTCTGTTTTTCAGAAAAACCTAATGGATGCCGACTTTGACGGCTTATGTTAGATAATTCTTTTAGATTTCGCAAATCTTTTATCGGCAATAACTCTCCTATCGACTGAACAAATTCATAAGGGGTTATTGGTTTTGTACAAATAAGAACTCTTCCGTTCTCACAATTATCAGCATTATAATCGTGACAGGCAAAATACAGAGCGACAAGAGGATTTGCCGTAACATCCAACAATCTGGTAGGTAGGCTATAATGCTGATATTTTATCAACATCTCTATATTATCGTTACATTCTTTTACAACTTCAGGGAACCTTGTCTTTGCTTCTTCTAATATCGCCATCTCTGTTTGTTCTATAGTTTCCCGCATCTTGTCTTTTAAAAGATACAAACTTGATGACACTTTATCATATAATTTATCTTCTCCCCGATAAAAAACAACATTGTTCAACGGTTTTCGCAAAGAAACCTCTATTTCTTTTATCGCCGCAAGGTATTCTTCTATCGTGTTTATTGTCATAAAGCTTGTTTTTTTACAAAAGATTTTTTTCAGCCAAGAGCAACAAGACTTTCCCATTTACTGTGCATTTGTATTAAACGTCCTCTCTTCCCCATACACCGTCCCAGTGGCGTTGGTGGCATAGGCGCGGTAGTAGTATGTGGTATTAGCTGTCAAGCCCGTCAAGTTGCTGACGAAGCTCCCTGTACCGCTGCCGTCGGTGGTATGCATACCGCCGGTGGTGGGGTTGGGCGTGGTGCTGTAGCAGACGCCGCGCTGGATGACGGCATAGCCGCCGTCACCCGTGACATTGCCGCCACAGACGGCGCTGTTCGCTGTGATGCTGGTAGCGGTAGTAGTAGTAACCGTCGGCAAGCCGCTGGGGGTGCTGACGGTGCGCTGTTCGCCATAGACGGTGCCGTTGGCGTTGGTGGCGTATGCACGCACATAGTAGGTGGTCGAGGGCTGCAAGCCCGTGAGGGTGCTGACGAAGGTGCCCAATCCGTTGCCGTCGCTACTGTGCAGGTTGCTCGTCGTGGGCTCGGGCGACACGCTCCAGCAGACACCACGCTGAGTGACCGTGAAGCCGCCGTCGCCCGTGACGGTGCCCCCACACTGAGCCGT
>ODAJ012170292.1_pt1 | contig 10196 bp, 8 predicted proteins | sample 1539241 | NCBI WGS metagenome assembly ODAJ01 (sample SAMN02144231, study PRJEB22623) | gut metagenome | biome: sheep rumen | host: Ovis aries | place: New Zealand
TTCAGGCGCCCGACGGCGCTGTTTGTTCAGGTGACTGCTTCATGGGAATCTGACGCGGTGTATCGGTTCTGATTTCGATCACAGGGCCGCCTTTTCCCTCTACAAAAGCACGTGTGATCGTCACTGTTCCGATGTTGTCGTCCTTGGGGATTTCGTACATGATATCCATCATAAATTCTTCTATGACAGACCTCAGGGCGCGGGCTCCCGTGTCCCGCTCAAGTGCTTTCTCGGCAATCGCCTGCATGGCGTCATCCTCAAAGCGCAGATCGACTTCATCCAGAGCCAGAAGCTTCTGGTACTGCTTGAGGATGGCGTTTTTGGGCTCGCGCAGGATCCTGACAAGCATCTCTGTGTTGAGGCCCTGCAGAACGCAGAGCACAGGAAGTCTTCCGATAAACTCCGGGATCATGCCGAAGCGGCGCAGGTCCTCATTGGTGACCTTGTCGAGGATATTTTTGTCCTCGTCAAAGGCATCCCTGAGCACTGCTCCAAATCCGATCGAAGTCTGCTTCTTGAGACGCTCCCTGATGATCGTCTCCAGGTTGGGGAAGGCACCCCCGCAGATAAAGAGTATGTTCCGTGTGTTTACAGTCGCCAGCGGGACCATGGCATTTTTGCTGCTCGCGCCCACGGGGACTTCTATTTCGGCTCCCTCGAGAAGCTTGAGCAGTCCCTGCTGGACGGATTCGCCGCTGACGTCCCTGGAATTGGTGTTTTTCTTCTTGGCGATCTTGTCGATCTCATCAATAAAGACGATTCCCTTCTCCGCCTTCTCCACGTCGTTGTCCGCGGCTGCCAGCAGTTTGGAGATCACGCTCTCGATATCATCTCCGATATAGCCCGCCTCGGTCAGGGAGGTCGCGTCGGAGATGGCGAGGGGTACGTCCAGAAGATCCGCCAGTGTGCGGACCAGGTAGGTCTTGCCGCAGCCGGTCGGTCCGATCAGAAGGATGTTGGATTTCTCGATCTCGATCTCATCCATGGTTCCTGTCCGGACTCTCTTGTAGTGGTTATAGGCTGCGACGGAAATAAATTTTTTTGCCCGGTCCTGACCGATGACATATTTGTCCAGCTCTTCCTTGATCTTATGGGGAGCAGGAATATTGTCGATCGAAAAGACAGGCTTTTTCGTGTTTTTCTTTTTCTTTTTGACTTTCGGTCCGCCGCCCTGTCCGAATCCGCCTCCGTTTCCGAAGATGTCGCCCAGGTTGAGAAAACTGATGGAAGGGCCTTTGCGTCCTCCACGGTCACGGTCCTCCCCGCCTTCCTCTTCGTCCGGTTCTTCCTCATCAGGGTCGTCATCACTGAAGGGACCTGTCATGCTTCCGGCGGGAACCCGGATCTCAATCTCCACAGGGACCTCCTCTGCGGATGTGTCATCCGTCTCTTCCGCGGAATCCTCGGAAGAAAAGACGACTGAATGATCCGGAGTTTTCCGGGAAGTTCTGTCCTCCTCCTGCCCCGCGTCTTCTTTCAGGGCAGTATTCCCGCCGCTTTCAGTCAGAGGCCGGGCTTTCTCTCCGGATCCGGAGCTGTCCTTCCCGCCCTTGTCGGCGTCCGCGCCGGTCTGCCTGTTCCCGCCTGTGCTTCCTGACCTGTTAAAAATATCAAAAAAGTTCTGGCCGAAAAAGGGGTTGCCGGTCATCTTGGAAAAGTCCATCTGGGAAATATCCATTTTCCCGGCAAAGTCCATCATTTTCTGCATGCAGTCTCCGCACACGCAAAGATTCCCCGGCATGTGAATCATCTTCCCCGCCGAGGTATCCGGTCTTCTGCACATAACACAGTATTCGGTCACATGAGAATTTTTATCTTTATCATTTGTATTATTTGCCATATGCAGTCTTTTGCCCCATATATACCCATCTGATAAAATGCCGCAATGCCCCGGTCCGCTTTTCGGGCGGTCCGGGGCTGCATTATAAGCTGAATTATAAGCCGCATAATAATCAGAATCCAAAGTTTCCGAAGGGGAAACCGAATATATTGGAAATATCTTCCTGGGGGATTTCCTCTTCGTACTGCTCCTCTCCTCTCATATCTTCGCTGCCCATTTGCTGGGTCTGCAGATCAGATGATCTGGAGAGGGTGACTTTGATTTCTCTTTCTTCATAGTCTCCGCCGTCGATCGGATGCTGAACCGTCAGCGTCACTTCGGTTCCGGCGGCGTAATAGGTCATCTGTGAGGAGAGGCTCTCCATGCTGGTGACCTCGCTGCCGTTGATCGCGGTGATGATGTCGCCCTGCTGCAGGTCGCTGTTGGCAGCACCGCTGCCTTCGATGATCTCCTCGACGTAGGCGCCGACAGGGAGGCCGTATGCGCTGGCGACGTCAGAAGTTACCGAGATTCCGTAGATGCCGAGCACTCCGCGCTCTTCCTCGGAAACCTTGGTCTTGCTCTCCTGCTCCTTGAGGTTATCGATAATGGGAATGGCCTTGGAAATAGGAATGGCGAATCCCATGCCTTCAACAGCCTCTCCCCCGATCTTGTTGGAGTTGATGCCGATCACCTGGCCCTCATCATCCAGAAGCGCGCCTCCGGAATTGCCGGGGTTGATCGCGGCATCGGTCTGGATAAATGTTCCGGTGATCCCGTCCTCTCCCGAGAACTCGCGGTTCTTGGCGCTGACATAGCCGACGGTGACAGACTGTCCATAGCCGAGGGCATTGCCGATTGCGATCACACGTTCACCGATGCGCAGAGCGTCGGAATCTCCCAGCTCCGCAATCGCGATAGCATCTCTTGTCTGGGCCGACAGATCGCTGATCTTTACAGCAATGACCGCCAGATCCGATGCGGAATCTGTGCCTTTGAGCGCGGCCTCACAGTTGTTCTCGTCGATGAACTGGACGCTGAGGCTGTCTGCTCCTTCCACAACGTGGTTGTTGGTGACGATCAGGAGTTCTCCGCCGTTCTCCCCGATGATGATTCCGGAGCCTGTGGATTCGCCCTCATGTGTATAGCTCTTGCCGAAAAACTGGCTTTCTTCCGTGAATTTGTTATAGACTGAGACGATTGCGGGCATCACGTTCTCCGCGACATCCGCGACAACTGTATCCGCACCGGATGACTTGGCATCCACCTTCTGGACAGTGGAAATCGTTGTAAGCTCTCCTGCGGAAGACTCCTGTGTCGCCCGGGGGCTTTCACCTTCTTTCTCCGCCTGACCGGAGTCCGGATTTTCACTTTCAGAAGTATCCTTTTCCTTCCGGTTTTCTGTCCCGATCCTGGCAGAGCCGTCTTCCTTTGCTCCGGAAGCGGAAGCGCCGCTCTGGAGAGAAGCGGTGGAGCTTCGTCCCTGGATGTAGAAACCTGCGCCCGCGCCCAGGATGAATATCAGTACAACTGCCAGAACGTAGGAAAGTACTCCTTTTCCCTTTCTTCCTCCGCCGGAGCCGCTGCCGCCCCTGCCCGCGGGTGTTCCAGTGCCGGGGGCATCATTGCGGTTGTAGTTGTAGTAATGTCCGGTGGCTCCTGCTTTCTCTCCTCCTAAGTCACGCTGTCTCTTTTCCGAGCTGTAGAGCAGGTCCGGGCCGCCTGCTGCCGGTCCGGTAGTGCCGGAACCGCCTGCATAGCTGCCGGAAGCGGCGCCGGTACCAGAGTTTGCGCCGTAGGCACTGCCCGAGCCGCCCGAATAGCTGCCGGAAGCGGCGCCGGTATCAGGGTTTGCGCCGTAGGCACTGCCTGAGCCGCCCGAATAGCTGTTATAAGAATAAGCGGAGCCGCCGCCGAAGCCATCCCGGCTCTGATTGAAGCTGTCCCGGAATGTGTTCTCATAGGAATATCCGCTCGTTCCGCTTCCTTCGCTGTATGCGCCGAAAGCCGGGCCGCTGCCCGTATTCTCAGTCGCCTGACCGCTTATTCCGGTGTTTCCGCTATAGGTATCGCTATAGGTATCACTATAGGTATGGGCGGAGAAGTTTTCCTCCGGTCCTGCAGCCGTTCCCGCGGAAGCTGACAAGTCAGGACCGGTCTCCGGCATATTTCCTGCGGGGTTAAAAGAAGGAACCCCCTCCGGCACGGTTGCGGAAGTGTCTGCTCCGAATCCATCCCTGCTTTCAGTATTTTCACCGTTCATTTTTTCGTCCCACATGTCTGTCCCCTTTCCGATTACTGAAAAATCCAAAAAAGATCGTCCGGCACCGGGAATGTGCCGGAACGTTAATATTCATTTCTCTTTACGACATCAGTTTAGAAGGGAATTGTGTTATTTTTGTGTGTTTTTTTCATATAAATTGAGAATCTGTGTACTCTCTGAGGTTCACTCCCCGATCCGGACAGGAGCGGAAGCAGCCCCTGAAAACCGGCTTTTCCCACGAGGAAGCAGCCCCTGAAAACCGGCTTCTTCCATGAGAATAGCTGCAGTGCACATTCCCGCAGGGGCAGGCACTGCAGCGTGTTCTCTCATCTCAGTACATGCTGTCCTCTTCGATCACATAGATTTCCAGATAGTCGAAGTCTATCTCCTCCACAAAGGCGTCACGTGTAAACCTGGCCCTGGCATGCCTCTGGAAATCTCTGACTGTGGCGTCCAGCCACACCGGAACGGCCAGGTCAAACTCAACGCAGGCCGCCTCCAGAGCCCGGAAGACCTTGTGTGTCCGGGTATCGTCGGAGGGATCCTCGATCACTGTATCCTTGATGAGGTGGTTGTCCTTCCACTCTCTTACCCATAAACGGAACATATTTCTCCATTTCTCCCGGGATCAGGTCCGGGTACAGGCTGTCTGCGCGATGCCCGGGGGGCTCTGGCTGCGATGCCCGCGGCTTTGGCCGCCTGGTTCGGGGCTTTGACCGCGAGGTCCGGGGACTTTGGCCGCGATGCCTGGGGGCTCTGGCAGCCTGGTTCGGGGCTTTCGCCGCGAGGTCCGGGTCCCGGTTCGCCGGAGTCGGATCTCCGGGTCAGCCCGTCAAAGCACAATGCCGTTTTTCTCACAGAGAACTCTGGCGCTCTCCACGGAATCAACGCCGGTCTTGTTTTTGATCGGGGCAAATTCACGGACGCGGTCGACCTCGACCGGCAGGCAGGAATCCATTTCCTGAACCATGTCGAGTACGAGCTGCTCGAACTTGTATCCGTTGGGTTCCCCGGGAGAAAGAGGATTGCCGTTCTCATCGAGGCAGGCGATTTTTTTCTCCACGATATGAACGGGAAGGGACTCGTCGACGATACGCTCGAGGTCCTTCTCGCGGAACAGGTAGTTCATGATCACGCCGAAGTTGTAGGCGGGATCGCCGTTCTCGTTTTTGGCATCGAGAAGCTCGGGAGTCATCTCATAGTACTCAATGATAGAAGGACGACCGTCCTTGAGGCACATGACACCGACACGCTCGTCGCGCTCTGCCTTCCTGACAGTCTTGGCCCCGCAGGCGCTTCCGGACGCAATCGTCGCGCCCACAAACACCGGATCCGCGATCCTCTGCAGGACATTGTCGACAGCAAATGTATTGAGCCATTCGATGCCCAGTTCATGGATCTTGTCGATCAGGCCGCAGCGCTTCATGGACTGGAACCAGCCGCCGTTTCCATTGGGAGAAGTGGAGATTCTGCTTTTGGTCTCCATATAGACTTTGCCCTGGTAATCCGTGGCGGGAGCCATTTCCTGTTTAAAGAAAAAGACCATGGAGGGATCGTATCCGAAGTAGTTCTTTTCTTTCATAAAGGCGACTGTCTTGTCGTGGTTTTTGTCGCTGGTCATAATAAAGAAGGGGACGAAAACACCCGCGGCGTCCACGACTTCCATCAGGTTCTCCACCAGCCTCTGCATGATGAACACCGGATGCGTGATGCCGATATCGTACATGCACTTGGGATCCTCGGATCCAAGACGGGTTCCCATACCTCCGGCGAGAAGAACCGCGCCGACCTTTCCCCGGCGCACAGCGTCCAGGCCGATCTCGGTAAACTCATCGCGGCGCTTTTCTACCTCGGAAAGTTCCATGGCGCCAATCGGAGAAATATGGCCTTCGCCGCTTTCACCGCCCTTGTGCTCCAAATATTTTACGATAGAAAAATCGGTCTCTTCGATCTGCCGGAGAAGATCCGCCTTCTCTTCGTCGTTCAGCTCTTCATAATATTTAAGGACATGCTGCTGTCCAAATTCCTCCAGTTTACGGTATGCATCCTGATAATTCATTTTCCTTTTGACACGAGCTGTCGTCCCGTGCCGTCCTCCTTTCTATACGTACGTTTGGCCATGGTCTGACGACCGCAAACATGTATAATAAACTGTCTGAGGATTTTTAGAACGTTCCGCGATCCCGCCATGCACTGCCTGTTTGCATCCTGCCCCGCTGCAGGCGCGTCCGGCGCCCGGTTCCTACGAGAATCAGGATTCAAGAGAAACCCTGCCCCGCTGCAGGCGCGTCCGGCGCCCTTGCGTTGCTCTATGTCCACAGTAACATAGGATGAATACTTGCGCCACAAAAATCATCCGGGTTCAGGAAAAGACTCTTGTCTTAACCAGGATCCTGCCTTTTCTGGTCGTTTTTTCCCCACCGTCAAAAATGAATTTTCCATGTCCGCGGACAGAGATCCGGCAGCCCGGGGACGGCTCCCAGGAGGAGGACGTCACCGTCCTGCCGTCCGCAAAGACCTGCTCACCGGCGATGAGGTCCTGTGCCGCAGATCTGGACAGGCGAAAAACCATCGCGATCAGGCTGTCGATCCTGACCGAGGCGACAGTCCCCGCGCGTTCGACCAGATGGGGGCGCACCGCGCAGGACGAGGGGGGCACAATCTCGAGATCGACATGGGCCCGCCCCACAGTGATAAGCTCTCGGCAGATGTGGTCCGCCATGGAAGAGAGCACATAGATAAAGGCGGCTGACCCGTCGTCGGCGATCAATATATCGCCGATCTGCTCCCGTCCGATTCCAAGGTGCATGAGGGCTCCGAGGCAGTCCCGGTGCCCGATCTCCTTCGTAAAACGCGCTCCCCGCACAGTCAGCCTGAGACAGGACAGGATGCCTTCCCCGCTGTCTTCCCGGCGGATAAGCTCTTCTTCATCCAGGTAGGATGGCAGAAAAAAGAGCACCTTTCTGTCTGCTTCAGAGAAGCCTCCGTAAAAGACACTGCGCGCCGCGCCATACAGGCCCGGGCCGGCTTCTCCCCATTTTCCTGACGCCTCGTCCCATCCCCCCTTCCGGTCTCTTTTCCCTGTGAAAAGATCCGTTTCCGCTGCCGCAAAAGACTGTTCGGAAAGCGAGAGGAAGCCTGTGTGGGTCAGATAGTCGTTCTGTTCCGCCTGGCGGGCAAGATCGCGGATCCGCCCCGCCGGGATCGTTTCCTTTTCCTTTTGTTTCATTTTTTACAGCTTTTCTTTTCTCTCACCGGCCCTGTCCTGTCCTCTGCCGGCAGTTGTGATCGTAATACTGTTTGTGTCTGACTGCATCAGTCCGGTCCGATCAAAGGGTTTATCAAAGGGTTTCTGCCAAAACCGGAGCTGTCCAAAGCTGCCCTGAACTTTGAACCAAACCCTTGAAGCAAAACTTGAACCAACCCTTGAACTAAACCCTTGAACCAAAACTTGAACTAAACCCTTGAACCAAACCCTTGAAGCAAAACTTGAACCAACTCTTGAACTAAACCCTTGAGCGAAAACTTGAACAAAAGATGTCAAAAGCGGTCAAAGCGGCCAACGAAAGCGGCCACGACCTGCCTGTCCTTTTTTTCAGACATTCAAAATGTTTAAATGATTACAAGGGAAACCCAGAGGATATCAAAGTCGATATGCCCTTCCTGATCAAACCTGCCCGGGAAGCCCTTTCCCGGCTGCAGGAATGTTGAATATGATCCGTCGGCAGCCTTTTCAGGACGGGCAGATCAGAAAGGAGAATACTATGGAAAAGAAATGATTTCCCTGCCGGCTATCCTCCCTATGTCTGCAAGCGCATTAAGCTGCTCCGGGAGAAAAGACAGCTGTCTCAGAAGAAAGTCGCCCGACTCATTGGAGTCTCTCAGCAAATCTACTCTGAGTATGAGACCGGCCGCACCAGTATACCCGCCGACATTTTTCTGGTCCTGGCCCGGCTTTTTGATGTCAGTGTGGATTATCTGACCGGCGCCAGTAATCTGATCGAACCATATCCCAGGCAGTAATGAGCAGGCAGTAAATAACAGGCATGCCCGCAGGCAAAGTCTCTTTGCCAGGGCTGACGGAGACACAGAGGGATCATAAGCGCACACAGCAGCCGGCCCGGTCGCGGGCAGGGCAGCACAGAGATCCCGTCCTGCCGCAGGATGCGGTTCAGGAAGCGCAAGACGGCGGACGGACAAGAAGCCGGTCCGCCGGTCTCCGGCCCGCCGGGATTATTTTTTGTCCATTGTTCCGGTCTCCCAGAGCAATAGCCGGTCCGCCGATCTTAGGCCCGCCGGGATTATTTTTTGTCCATTGTTCCGGTCTCCCAGATCAATAGTCGGTCCGCCGGTCTTAGGCCCGCCGGGATTATTTTTTGTCCATTGCCTCGGCGACCTTGATCATGAGGGCGCACTCGATCCTCTTTTTGAAAATCTCGCAGCCCATCCTGTAGGTGCCGTGAATGTCTCCGGCCGCGTGATAGGCATTGGCCGCGCAGCCGCCGGAGCAGTAGAGCCTGGCCCAGCAGTCTTTACACTCGGGGCGCGAATAGACATTGCAGAGTTTAAAGGAATCCCGCAGTTCTGTGTTCGTGACCCCATTCCAGATATCGCCCATCTTATATTCGGGATCATTTACAAACTGGTGGCAGGGATAGAGATCACCCGAGGCAGTCACAGCCAGGTATTCCGTCCCGGAACCGCATCCCGAAATTCTCTTATAAATGCAGGGCCCGTGCTCCAGATCGAGCATATAGTGGTAAAACGTGATCGGTTTTCCCTCGCGCTCCCTGCGCAGCATGTCTTTGGCAAGAATCTCATACTGTTCAAAGATAACGGGAAGGTCCTCCTCAGTCAGTGCGGAGGGGCTGTCCGGATCCGCGACCACAGGCTCCATGGAGAGTTCCGAGAAGCCCAAATCGTCTGCCATATGGAAAATATCCTCGGTAAAATCGGTGTTGAAGTGGGTAAAGGTGCCGCGCATGTAGTAGCCCTGCCCGCAGCGCCTGTCAACGAACTTTTTGAAATTGGGAACAATCCGGTCATAGCTTCCACGGCCGGAATAATCCCTGCGGAAACGATCGTTGACCTCTTTGCGGCCGTCCAGGCTCAGGACCACGTTGTAGCACTCTTTGTTGGCCCACTCGATGACCTCATCGGTGACTCCGATGCCGTTTGTGGTCAGTGTAAAACGGAAATTCTTGTTTTTTTCTTTTTCAATGGAACGCGCATAGGCGACCAGCTGTTTACAGACTTCAAAGTTGACCAGGGGTTCCCCGCCGAAAAAGTCGACCTCCAGATTGCGGCGCATTCCGGAATTCTCCACCAGGAAATCCAGGGCTCTTTTCCCTGTCTCAAAAGTCATAAGGCCGTGCTGTCCGTGGAAATTGCCCTGGGCTGCAAAGCAGTAGCTGCAGTTGAGGTTGCAGGTGTGGGCGACCAGCAGGCACAGAGCCTTGATGACTGTATTTCTCTTCTTAAGATCAAATGCCTTATCGGCAAATGTCTCTTCGGAAAACAGCTTTCCCGCAGCCCTCAGCTCCCCGATATCCTCGAGGCATTCGGTGATCTCCGCATCCGTGATCCCCTGCTCCTGAGTCTGACCGTCCTGCCTGTGCCCGTATTTTGCCAGGAGGGCCTGCCGGATCTGCTCAGGGTTCATGCCCTCGTCCGTCATGCGGATGGCATCGTAGGCCTTCTCGTCAGTGACATGGATGCTGCCGCTGTTCACATCCAGAATAATATGGTAGCCATTTAATATATATTGATGAATCATGTATTGATAATACCTTTTTATACAGGCAATGAGCCATGCGCTCAGAGAGTAACCCAAAGAGTACATGGCTCATTGCAAGTGTCCTTCATGGAAAGGGCGCACTGTAATGTTATTTCTGAATTATTCCGCGTCCTTGTTTTCGCAGGCCTGGTTGGCAACACCGCAGCTGGTCTTGCATGCGCTCTGGCAGGAAGTCTGGCACTCGCCGCAGCCGCCCTTGACGGCGCTCTTTGCCATATCACGGGTATCCAATGTCACGATATGCTTCATGATGATGTCCTTTCTGAGAAATATTCAATTGCTGCTCTTGTTGTAAAAAACGCAAAGGCTTCCGTATG
>ODAJ011381107.1_pt1 | contig 10195 bp, 9 predicted proteins | sample 1539241 | NCBI WGS metagenome assembly ODAJ01 (sample SAMN02144231, study PRJEB22623) | gut metagenome | biome: sheep rumen | host: Ovis aries | place: New Zealand
TAATGGCATTATAAAAGGATGATTTTTCACCACCCTCTTACATTGTATTTTTATTCTTCACCAACACTATTTGACAAAGAACCTTTCTTTTTTAGTTATTATTTGATCTTGCTTGAATTAATTGATTAGAAATATAAGTACTGTATTGTTTTGATATTTCATCATCTTCAATTTTCATACCATTATTTTTTCTAATTTCAACCATTGCATTTACTGCATAAGCTTTATCAGAATTTATTGCTTCATTAGCAAGTGTTTCAATTATTGAGTTTCTTGAATCATCTAATGATGCTTTTTCTTTTTCACCAGTTTTTAAAATGATATGATAACCAAATTTAGTTTTTACTGGTTCAGTAGTATATTTATTAAGTTTTAGTTTATATGCTGCTTCTTCGAATTCAGAAACCATAACACCTTTATTAAAGTATCCTAAGTCTCCGCCTTTATCTTTATTTGATTCATCTGATGAATATTTTTTAGCTAAATCATCAAACTTTTCCCCGTTATCTAATTTTTTAATTACTTCTTTAGCAGTTTTTAAAGCATCTTCTTCAGCTTTTTTCTTTTCATCATCAGTCATACTATCAGTAACATTTGGACTTATTAAAATATGTTTAGCTGAAATATCACCTACAGTGTTTTCATCATAATATTTTTTAATATCTTTTTCAGATACATTTTCTTTAGCATAATCTTTAACTGCTAAATCACGATAATATGATAATGTTAGCAATTCTTTAAAAGCATCAATAGTATTAATTCCATAATATGTATTTAAGGCAGTTAATAATTTAGATTCATCATATTTACCTTTATCATCTACATAGTATTCTTTTACTTGATCTAATTGTTCATCAACATATTTTTTAGCATCTGCTTCTTTATCAGTATATTTAGCTTTTAAAATGTTTGTATCAATCATATCAATTAGTGATGCTAGTGCATATTGATTTTTAATCTTTTCATATAAATCATTAGCACTAATAGCTAATTTTTCATTTTTGAATGAAACAACTGCTTCCTCTCCATTAGATAGTTTAGGTACTTTTCCACATCCAGCAGCAAAGCCTAAAATTAATAAACTTAACAATATTTTTTTCTTCATTTTACCCTCCATAAGCATTATTATAACAACAATATAATTAAAATACAAGAACACAATTAAGGTTTTTCGCGTACAATAAAATGAGTATACGAAAAGGAGGGAGAACAATGCACGGTTGTGGAAATCAAAATACTGGTGTAAGTGGTGCTGCATTTATTCTAGTATTATTTATTCTTTTAGTGATTATAGTTGGAGCTGCAGTTATTTAAAAAAGGAGGAGAAACCATGAATAATAGAAAAAAATCTGGCACAGGGAATTTTGCTAGTGAATCCTTCATAGTTTTAGTATTATTTATACTTCTAGCAATTATTCTAGGTGCTGTATTAGTTTAAGTTAAAGAGGGTTTACCTCTTTTTTCTTTTGTGATAAAATCTAATTATAGAATAGGTGATAAATATGTTTGGACGTATATTAGATATGGAAGATATGTATGTAACATTAGAAAATGCTACTCATAAACTAGATGCTAATTATTTAAATTATCATGTAGTATTTCCGGAGAATAATCGCTCTGTTGTTGGGGAGATTATTAGTATGAGTGAAGAGGCAATTAAAATATTTTTAGTTGGGGAAATACGTAATAATGAATTTAAATCTGGTGTATTAAGGAAACCTAATTTTAATGTTACACCAAGGATTGTTTATAAGAGTGAATTAGAATTATTATTAGGAAGTCAAGATATAGCTGGTAAAAATAATTTATATGTAGGTAAATCTTTAAATTATGAAGGATATAGTGTCAGTGCTGATATTAATGCTTTTTTTGCTAATCATTTTGCTATATTAGGAAATACTGGAGCTGGTAAATCTTGTGGAGTTGCAAGAATTTTACAGAACGTTTTCTTTCATAATGATGAAGCAATGCCAGTTAATTCTCATTTAGTATTATTTGATGTATATGGGGAATATAATTCAGCTTTAAATAATGTTAATAATCTTCCTGGAATGGGTTATAAATATTTTACAACTAATACTGAAATGGGTGGAGGAGATATAATTAATATCCCTGCATATTTTCTAGAAGTAGATGATTTAGCATTACTTTTAAATGCAACATCTGCTGCTCAATTGCCTTTATTAGAAAAAAGTTTAAAGTTAGTATATATTTTTAAAGGTAAAAGTAGTGTTATGGTTACATATAAAAATGATATTATAGCTGAGGCTTTATTAGATTTACTTTCTAGTGGAAGAAGTTCTACTCAAATAAGAGATCAAGTTATTGCGGTTTTATCTAGATATAATACTAAAGATATTAATTTAGAAACACCTATTGTGCAACCTGGTTATGTAAGAACAATTAGACAATGCTTAAATATAGATGCTCAAGGAAAAATGAATGCAGTTCAGTATGTAGTTGATTTTTTAGAGAAGTTTCAAAAATTAAATTTAAATACTATCGAGGTAGATAAATCAATTGTATATTCTTTAGATGATTTGTATAATGCTTTAGATTTTGCTTTAATTAGTGAAGGTATGCTTAAAAGTGAAAAGATATATGATGAATATAATCAGTTAAAAACTAGATTACAACAAATTATTAATAGTGAAAATCATAAATTTTTTGAACCTGGTCAGGTTAGAATTACTAAAGGAGATTATATTAGAAAATTATTTACTAATGCTAAAGGTAAAGTTCAAATTATTAATATGAATTTAAATTATATTGATGATAGATTTGCTAAGGTATTAACTAAAATATATGCTAAAATGTTTTTTGATTATGCAGCTAATCTTAATGAAAGAACATCATTTCCTATTCATATAATATTAGAAGAAGCTCATAGATATGTTCAAAATGATAATGACATTAATATATTAGGTTATAATATATTTGATAGAATAACTAAAGAAGGTCGTAAATATGGAGTTATTTTAGGATTAATTACCCAAAGACCATCAGAACTATCTAATACGGCTCTATCACAATGTTCTAACTTTATTGCATTTAGAATGTTTCATCCAAATGATTTAAAGATAGTAAGTAGTATTTCAACTAATGTTAGTATGGAAACAATTGAGAAAATAAAGAGTTTATCTAGTGGTACTGCAATGGTTTTTGGAGTAGCATTTAAACTTCCTTTAATAGTTAAATTAGATTTACCAGATCCAATGCCTAAGTCAACCAGTTTGGATGTTAAAAATGTTTGGTTTAAAGAATAAGATATTAAATTGATAAAAAGGTACTTTGTATCTTTTTTCTTTTTGTAAAAAATTGATAGTTATTAACAAAATAGAGTGGTTTTTCCACAAATTTTAAAAATAAAAAAGGAAATTGAACTTTAACCGGGTATATATATAGTAGAAGGGTAAAATAGATACACTTCTTAGAAAGGAGAAAAATGTGGAAGTACCAAGTGTAATAACTTTAGACTATTTAGAAAAACTTGATAAAGGTGAAATTATTGGTGATAATGGTCATTATGGGATGTTATGTCTTACTAAAGATAAGGTCTTTAAAATGTTATTTGAATCAATGCCAGATGTATTTAAAAGATTTTTAGTTAGTATACTTCATTTAAATATAAGGCCTAAAGATTGTATATTAACTTTTAAAGATAAAGAATTATTTGGAACTAGTTCTATTTATAAAAAGAATATTGTTGATTTTAATGTTGCTATTAATAATAATTTATTTGTAAATTTAGAAGTTAATGGAAGACCTTATGAGCAAGTTAAATCTAGAAATTATCTTTATGAAAGTCGAATTATAACTTCTAGTTTAGATGAAGGCGATGATTATAATAGTTTTGATGATAATACTTATATTCAATTAAATTTAAATGCAGTTGATAAAACTACCTTTGGAGAAGACATTGTTTATTTTTGCAGTGTAATTACTAAAACTGTTTACTTTGAAAATATGATAACTTATGTAAGATATCTTGAATATTATCGTAAACTATATTATAATCAAAATATAGAAAAAGACGAATCTGATTATTGGTTAGCTAGTTTAACTGCTAAAAATTTTGTGGAATTGTATAAAATGTTAGATGACTTTTTAGAGACAAAAACACGAGATAGGATAATAAAAAGGGTGATAGAGATAAGTATGAAGACTTTATTTACTGAAGAAGAATGGAAAGCCTTAGATAAATTGGTTGATGAAAATGAGAAAAAGTATTATGACAAGAAGTTTAAGGATAAGTTTGAAGAAGGTATGAATCAAGGATTTGATCAGGGACTTGAACAAGGAACTCGTCAAGGAATTGAGCAAAGTAAAATTCAAGTTGCTAAAAATCTTTTATCAATGAATTTGACTATTGAACAAATAATAGAAGCTACTGGTTTATCAGAAGAAGAAGTACTTAAATTATCTAAAAATAAAAAAGCCTGAGGCTTTTTTATTATGCAGCTTTCTTTAGTGTTCTAGCTTGTCTTGCTGTTAATCTAACTTTAACTCCATCAATTTTATAAGTCTGTAAATTAGGATTTTGTCTACTGTTTGTTTTATTATTAGCATGAGAACTTAACTTAACAAATAAAGGTTTAGCTTTTAAAATATTTTTTGCCATAAGTTTCTTCCTCCTTATCAAAAATTCTATTCGATTTTATCATAACTTATTAACAAATGTCAACGATTAATAGACTTAAAATAAGAATAAGATGATTTTTCAGTGCTATTTATTGTATTTAAATAATTACTTGGATCTAAATTGTGAATGTTAGGATTATAAATACTTGCTAATGAACCCAGTAAATTAGGATTAAAATCTAAGGTATATAAATATTCTAAGTATCTTTTATACTCATCTAAGGATAATAAATAAATCTTATCATTTGAGATAATATCTAAAACCATCATTATAAAGCAAAATAGATCGGTGTCTTTGTTAGGAAAAATATAGTCATGATCAAACTCATATTTATTAATCTCTTTTAACCAAGGATTTTTCCTTAAATAATAACTAATTCTACCTCTATGACCATTAATAGTCATACCATCTGTATCAATTCCTGAAATATGATTTTTACTAGACATAAAATTATCCCCGTGAACATCACCAAATGCTAAATTTAATTTTGGATTTGTATTTCTTATTTTTTTTAGTAAATTTCCAAGTTCATATAAAATATCGATTTTTATTTTAAGAGGACACCCATTATTAGATAAAAATAAAGATATATTACCACCTTTAACTTTTTCCATCGTAATACCTTTAAATGAACCGTTTATATTAATTATACTTTGAGGTAAAATAAGCTCTTTAATATTAATATCTTGTTCATGATTAATTAAGTCTTCGATTAAATCTTGTTTTTGTCTTAATACTAAATAATCATTAGTTCTAAATATTTTATATAATAGGTTAGGGTTAGATTTATTATAATAAAAATTAGCATCACAATTGATAATATTATCATCAATTAAATATGGTTTTAATTTTCTTAAATTTTGCTTATTTAAATTGATTGGTTCCATATTAAAAACTCCTAAACGAATATAAAGATGATTCTTCACTTATTTTATCTAATGAGTCTAAATAAGGTAAAGGGTTAATATTTTCTTTATTATCTTCATAAATACTTGATAATGATATAAGTAAATTATTATCAAAGCCTAAGTAACTTAAATAATCTAAATATCTTTTATAAGTATTAATATCTAAGTTAAATATTAATTCATCATCTGATATTATTTCTAATATTATCATACAAAAAGAGTATATATCGGTTAAATAATTAGGTTTTACTATACCATAAGAATTTGCTTCATATTTATTTAGTGAACTTATATTATAGTTACCATATAAGTAATAACCAGGATTAGATTTATTGTCTAATAGGCGCATACTATCAGTATCTATAGCATATACTTTTAATCCATCCTTAGTCTTATTTACAATGAAATTATCTTCATGAACATCTCCTAAAGCTGCATTATATTTAATTCCTTTAATTTTAATATCTTCTAAAAGAGTACCAATTTGTTTTAATATTTCAATTTTCATTTTAATTGGAACTTTTTTACATTTAAAATATATTCTAGAATTAAAGCCATTTATTTTAGGTATAACTATACCCCTAAAAGTATTATCTATCATTACTTTTTTATTAGGGATAACTAACTTTGGAATATTAACCTCTTTACTAAATCTTTCTAAATAATCAATAGTTTTTTCTTTACTATTTAATTCATAGGTATCACGATATATTTTAATGATTTCTTGATTATTATTTGGCATATAAAAAATAGATGATTCTGTATTTAAAGTTTCATCACTTAATCTATATTTTTTGAATTTATAAAAATCGCTTTCATTAAAATAAACTTTATCCATATTAACCCCTTAAATTTAGGATATATATTAACAAAAATACTTAATTATGTCAAATTGAGTAGGTTTTTAAAAACAAATGTATTATAATAAAAATAGATGTTTATGAAAGAATGTATTAGTATTAAAACTGATTATAGTATTTTATCAAGTATGATTAAAATATCAGACTTACTTTCATATGCAGTAAAAAGTAATATAAGTTTATTAGGAATAATTGATGATAATTTATCTTCATCTATTGAGTTTATATTAGGTTGCCAAAAGAATAATATTAAACCAATAATCGGTTTAGAAACTAATTTAAATGGTAATATATTATATTTATATGCTAAAAATGAGAAGGGATTAAAAGGTTTATTTAAGTTAAATACTTATCTTTTAGATAATGATTTAAATATAGTAGAACTTACTAAATATATAAATGATTTAATAATTATTATTCCTTATCAAAGTATTAATTTATATGATGATTTAGCTAAATTAACTATTACGTTTATTGGGTATTCTGATGAGGAAGAGAAAAAGAATGCTTTAGTTATTAGTAATAATATTATTTATTTTAATTTAGTACTAGCTTTAAATAAAGATGATACTAAATATTTAAATTATCTTAATATGGTAAGAGATAATATATCTAAAGAAGATTATACTAATATAGATTATAGTGGTAATTATTTAAAAGTAGGAGATTATACTAATTTTACTAATTTAATTAATATTAAATTAAGTGTAAATAAAAATTTAATACCTCATTATGATACTAATATTAAAGATAGTTATAAGTATTTAGAGGGATTAGCAATAAAGGGGTTAAATAAAAGGTTAGATGGTATTATTCCAGATATTTATAAAAAAAGATTATTATATGAATTAAAAGTAATTAAAGATATGAATTATGTAGATTATTTTTTAATAGTTTATGATTATGTTAAATATGCAAGAAATAATAATATTTTAGTAGGTCCTGGTAGAGGTAGTGCAGCTGGATCACTTGTTACCTATAGTTTAGGAATAACTATGGTTGATCCTATTAAATATGATTTATTATTTGAAAGATTCTTAAATCCAGAAAGAGTTACAATGCCAGATATTGATATTGATTTTGATGCTTCTAAAAGAGGATTAATGATAGATTATGTAAAAGAAAGATATGGAGAGTTTAATGTAATGCCAATTATGACTTATGGGACGTTTGCATCTAAGCAAGCATTACTTTCAGTTTCTAAAATTTTAAATGTGGATATTAGTAATTTAAGTAGATTAATTGATTCTAAAAAAAGCTTAAGAGAAAATTTATCGGAAGAAGTTATAAATATTATTAATAATAATAGAAGGATTAAACAAGTCTATTATGAGGCTTTTAAATTAGAAGGATTAAAAAAACATATAAGTACTCATGCTGCTGGAGTTGTAATTTGCAGAGAAAGATTAGATGAAGTTATTCCAATAACTAAGAGCGGTAATGTTTATTTAACCGGTTATACTATGAATTATTTAGAAGATCTAGGTTTATTGAAAATGGACTTTTTAGCTATTAAGGATTTAACAACTATAGCAGATATTTTAAATTATATACCTGATAATATTAATCTTAATAATTTAGATTTAAATATTAAAGAAGTATTAGATAATTTTACTATAGGTAATAGTGTGGGTATTTTTCAATTTGAAAGTGAAGGAATGAAAAACTTTTTAAGTAAGTTAAAACCCACTAAATTTGAAGATTTAGTTGTAGCACTTGCTTTATTTAGACCAGGACCTATGGAAAATATTGATTCTTTTATTAAAAGAAAAGAAGGTAAAGAAAAAATAGATTATATTGTACCTGCTTTAGAACCAATATTAAAAGAAACTTATGGTATTATTGTATATCAAGAACAAATAATGCAAATATTTGAGATTATTGGAGGATATTCTAATGGTGAAGCAGATATAATTAGAAGAGCTATTAGTAAGAAGAAAGAAAAAACTATTTTAGAGGAAAAAGAAAAGTTTATTATTAAAGCTAAGAATAAAGGTTATGATGAATCTATTAGTACTAAAATATATAATTATATAATGAAATTTGCTAATTATGGTTTTAATAAATCTCATTCAGTAGCTTATGCTTTAGTTGGGTATCAAATGATGTATTTAAAAGTTAAATATCCAATGTATTTTTATGCATCTCTTTTAAATATAAATATAAATTCAGTAAGTAAAACTAAGGAATATTTAAATGAAGCTAAACTTATGAATATTAAAATAATTAAACCAGATATTAATTTAAGTCATGATAATTATTATATAAATGATGGAATAATTATGCCTTTATCGGTTATTAAAAACGTTGGTGAATCTATTGCAAAAGAAATATCTACTGAATTAAATAATGGTTTATTTAGTGATTTTTATGATTTTGTATCTAGAATTTATAATAAAGGAATAGGTCCTAAAATTATTGAAAATTTAATATATGCTGGGGCATTAGATTCATTTAATGAAACAAGAAAAACATTAGTAGAGAATATAAAACAAGCTAATATTTATGCGGAACTTGTAAGTGGATTAGATTCTAGTTTAGTAGCAAAACCAACTTTAGAAAGATATGAAGAATATCCTTTAAATGAAATGATGAATAAAGAATTAGAGTTATTTGGTTTTTATATTTCAAATCATCCAGTAAGTAAATATAACTGTCCTAAAATAATTTCAATTAAGGATTATTTTGATAAAAATATTACTAGTTATTATTTACTAGAGAGTATTAAATCAATTAAGACAAAAAAGGGTGATACGATGGCTTTTGTTAAATTATCAGATGAAACTGGTATCATAGATGGAACTATTTTTCCAAATAGAATAGATTATATAAATCATATTAAAAATGGAGATATTTTAAAAATAACAAGTCATGTTATAAAAAGATTAGATAAGTATCAGTTAACTATAAATAAAATAGAAATAATTAAATAAGAATGATATAATGAAATAGAAAGAAGGGGATAAAATGATTGATTTTACGAATTCTATCGAAGAATTTAATACCTTTAGAGGATCGGAAAAAAAGAAGACTTTAATTTATAATGATAAAAGATATTTGGTAAAATTTCCAGATCCAGTTAGACAAAAAGATAAAAATATTTCTTATATTAATAATGCTTATTCAGAATATATTGGTTCAAATGTTTTTAAAATATGTAATTTTGATGTTCAAAATACTATATTAGGTATTTATAATTATAAAGGAAAAGAAAAAGTTGTATGTGCTTGTGAAGACTTCACGGATCTTTATACTAATTTATTTGAATTTTCTAATTTAGCATTAAGTTTTAATCCCGATAAAAAAATAGAAACTGAAATATCTGATATATTAGAAGTTTTAAATGAAAGTAAAAACTTAATTCAGATAGATGATATTCAAGATAAATTTTGGGATATGTTCATAATAGATGCTTTAATTGGTAATACTGATAGACATAATGGTAATTGGGGATTTTTATTAGATATGAAAACTGGAAAGTTTAGTTTTTCACCTATTTATGATTGTGGCTCATGTTTAAATCCTCTTTTAGATGATAATGATATTAAAAAATTAACTGATAAAGAAATAAAAAATTTAGCAATAAACTCTCATTCTTGTTTAAAAGATAACGATAATAAAATAAATTATTTTCCTTATATAGAAAGTAAGAAAAATAATAATGTTAATGATGCTTTAATAAGAGTATTTCCTAATATAGATATTAATAAAATTATAGATTTTATTTCAAATATAGAATGTATGAGTAATGAAAGAAAGAATTTCTATATCAATATTATAAAAAT
>ODAJ012100690.1_pt1 | contig 10187 bp, 11 predicted proteins | sample 1539241 | NCBI WGS metagenome assembly ODAJ01 (sample SAMN02144231, study PRJEB22623) | gut metagenome | biome: sheep rumen | host: Ovis aries | place: New Zealand
TTGAAAAACATAAAGGACAAATTGAAAAATATGGTTATCTAGGAGTTGTTTTATTTGTTGGAATTCCACTTCCTGGAACAGGTGCTTGGACAGGTTCGCTTATTGCATCAGTATTGGAAATGAATAGAAAAAAAACATTTGCTGCTGTTTGTATAGGTGTAGTTATGGCAAGTATAATTATGATGATAATATCATTTGGAGTAATAGCTAATATTGTTAGATAGAATTTAGTTTATAAAAGCGATGGGTGAATTATGAAAAAAGTAATTATAATAGGAGCAGGGCCAGCAGGACTGACAGCAGCTGACAGATTGTTAGACAACAAAGAAGAATATGAAGTAATCATTTTAGAAGAAAGTAATAGCATTGGTGGAATATCAAAAACAGTAGAGTATAATGGCAATAGAATGGATATAGGTGGGCATAGGTTTTTTTCAAAAAATCAAGAGGTAATGGATTATTGGAAAGACTTAATGAATTTACAAGGAAAGAATTCTTTTGATGATGAAGAACTACGGTCGTATAAAACCATTAGAACCAAATGGCCCAGATCCAGAAGTGCAAGATAATGTAATGCTCGTTCGTACAAGGGTATCAAGAATTTATTTTCTAAAAAAATTCTTTGATTATCCAATTACTTTAAAAATGCAAACTTTAAAAAACATGGGATTTATAAGGACTATAAAAGTTGGACTTAGTTATTTAAAGGCAATTATATTTAAGAAAAAAGAAAAGTCACTAGAAGACTTTTACATAAATAGATTTGGAAAAGAACTATATAATATGTTTTTTAAAAACTATACAGAAAGACTTTGGGGGAGAAAAACAACCGATATTTCAAGTGATTGGGGAGCACAACGAGTTAAAGGTGTATCTATTTCAGCTATATTAAAAGATATGGTAAATAAGGTGTTTGGAAAGAAAAACAAATCTAATACAGAAACATCTTTAATTGAAGAATTTTGGTATCCAAAATATGGTCCAGGTCATCTTTGGGAAACTTTAGCTAAAAGAATTGAAGCAAAAGGTGGAAAAATATTAAAAGGATATAAAGTTGTAAATATTAATATAAAGAACTATCAAATAAAATCAGTAGAATGTGAGACATCAATTGGAAAATTAACAATTGATGGAGACATTTTTATTTCTTCTATGCCGGTGAAAAATCTAGTTACAGGTTTTAAAGGAGAAAGAATACCACCAAAGATTTATGATATTGCAAAAGGTTTACCTTATAGAGATTTTATGACAGTTGGTTTATTAGTAGATAAGCTTAACTTAAAAAATGAAACTAATATAAAAACTTTGGGTAATATAGTTCCAGATTGTTGGATATATATTCATGAGCCTAATGCAAAAATATTAAGACTTCAAATATTTAATAACTGGTCACCATATATGGTGAAAGATGCTAAAAATACAATTTGGATAGGTTTAGAATATACTTGTCAGGAAAATGATGAATACTGGAATATGAGTGATGAAGAGTTTATTAATTTTGCTTCAGAAGAATTAATCAAAATGGGTATTATTGAAAAAAATAGTATTTTAGATGCTCATAGAGAAAAAATCAAAAAAGCATATCCAGCATATTTTGATACATACAAAGATATGGATAAACTAATTGAATATCTTAATAAATTTGAAAATCTATATTGTATAGGTAGAAATGGACAACATAGATATAATAATATGGATCATTCTATGGTTACAGCATTTGAAACTGTTAAAAATATAGTTAATGAAGAAAAAGATAAGACAAATATTTGGAGTGTTAATACAGAAAAAGAGTACCATGAAGAAAGGGATAAAAAATAATTGGCAAATTTCGTTGTTACACTGCACTCGAAAATCCTGCAACGTACACAAAGTACGCTTCGGATTCTTCTCGTTTGTGTGCCTAGAAATTTATCCAATTCTTTTTCATCCTTAGAAAAAAGCTTGTATAGAGGATGAATATTGCTTAATTTAAAAAGAGAGAGGTTTTTTAATGAGTAAAAGATTATTATTAATTGATGGAAATAGTATTATGAATAGGGCATTTTATGGAATTATGGGAAATAAAATGTTATCAAGCAATGGAAAATATACAAATGCGGTATATGGCTTTTTAGCAATACTATTTAAAAATTTAGAGGATTTAAATCCGGATTATATTGCAGTATCATTTGATTTAAAAGCCAAAACTGAAAGACATAAGCTTTATGAAGGATATAAAGCAAATCGTCATGGTATGCCGGATGAACTTGCTCAGCAAATGCCAATGATAAAAGAAGTATTAAAAGCTATGAATATAGATATTGTTGAAATGGAAGGTTATGAGGGAGACGATATTTTAGGAACTCTAAGCAAATATGGAGAAAAGCAAGGTCTCGATGTAACAATTCTTTCCGGAGATAGAGATACATTTCAACTTGCAACAGATAAAGTTACAATTAGAATTCCAAGAACAAAACAAGGTAAAACTGAAACAGATGAATATGATAGAAAAAAAGTAATAGAAGAATATGGATTAGAGCCTAAAGCATTAATAGAAGTTAAGGGTTTGCAAGGAGATACATCTGATAATATTCCTGGAGTGCCTGGAATAGGACCTAAAACCGCTATTAGTTTAATTCAAAAATATGGAACAATTGAAAACTTATATAAATCAATAGAAGAAGGGACAGATGATTTAAAAGGAAAAAATAAAGAAAACATTGTAGAAAATAAAGATATGGCATTGCTTTCAAAGACTTTAGGTGAAATAAATGTAAATGTTCCTTTAGAAGATACTTTAGAAGATTTGAAAACAGAAGAATGGGATAAAGCAAAAGTACTAGAACTATTTAGAGACTGGAATTTTAAAAGATTTATTGAAAGATTTAACTTAGAAAGTTCAGATATAGTTTATACAGAAAAAAAGGACTTATCAGATTTATTTAAAATTAATCAAAATGCTTCAATAAAAGAGGTAGAGGAGTTTTTAAATAAACAAGAAAAGATTGTATTTTATTTAGGATTAGAAGATGATTCAAATCCTGAGTTTATTATAAAAAGTAAAATCACTTCAATTTCAATTTTTAATTATGAAAAAAATGAAGCATATTTTATAAAAGACACTGAAGATGGATTTTTTGAGTTTTTAAAAAGAATATTTGAAAACGAAAAAATAGCAAAATATGGGTACGAATTATCAAATATATATATATTATTAAAGCAATTAGGAATTTCAATACAAAATATAAAATATGATATAACAGTTGCAGCATATATTATTGATCCAAGTATAGGTAAATACACAATAGATGGATTAATAGAACAATATTTAAGTATTAATGTGGGCGCTTTTTTAACTCAAAATGGAGTAAATGAAGAAAAATCAAAACAAATGACATTGTTTGATAATACTGAAAATAAAACAGAAGGAGTATCATACAGAAATGGATTATATGTATATGCAATAAATGAATTGTCAAGAATACTAACAGAAAAATTAAAAGAGCAGGAAGAACTAGAATTATTTGAAACAATTGATATGCCAACGATTGAAGTTTTAGCAAATATGCAATGGAATGGAATGAAGGTTAATAAAAATGATTTAATAGAATTTGGCAAAGCTTTAAAAGATGGTTTAGACCTATTAACTCAAGAAATATATGAATTAGCAGGAGAAGAATTCAATATTAATTCACCAAAACAATTAGGAGAAATACTATTTGAAAAAATGAAATTACCTATAATAAAAAAGACCAAAAGTGGATATTCAACAGCAGAAGATGTTTTGGAAAAATTAAAAAATGAATCACCAATTATAAAAAAAATATTAGATTATAGGCAACTTGCAAAACTAAATTCAACATATGTTGAAGGAATGAGACCATTTATAAATCCTAAAACAGGTAGAATACACTCATTTTTTCACCAAACAATAACTGCAACTGGTAGAATAAGTTCAACAGAACCAAATCTTCAAAATATTCCAACAAGAATCGAACTTGGAAAACAATTAAGAAAAGTATTTATACCTGAAGATGGATGTGTATATATAGATGCCGATTATTCTCAAATAGAATTAAGGGTATTAGCTCATATGTCAGAAGATGCACATATGATTGAAGCTTTTGAAAAAGGAGAAGACATTCATAAACAGGCAGCATCAAAAGTACTTCATAAGCCAATAGAAGAGGTTACAAAAGAGGAAAGAAGTAGTGCAAAAGCTGTAAATTTTGGGATTGTATATGGAATAAGTGATTTTGGACTAGGTGAACAACTAGGAATAGGCAGAAAAGCTGCAAAAGCATATATTGATCAATATTTAGAAGAATACTCTGGAATAAAAAAATATATGGAAGATATAGTAGAAAGAGCAAAACAAAAAGGATATGCCCAGACGCAATTTGGCAGAAAAAGATATATTCAAGAGTTAAAATCTAATAATTATATGGTAAGAGAATTTGGAAAAAGGGCAGCAATGAATACTCCAATCCAAGGAACAGCAGCAGATATAATGAAAATTGCGATGATAAAAGTATATAATCAAATAAAAGAAAAAAATCTAAAATCTAAGATTGTACTTCAAGTTCACGATGAAATGATGATTGAAGCACCAATTGAAGAAAAAGAGAAAATCAAAGAGATTTTAAAACAATCAATGGAAACTGCTACAAAGCTAAAAGTTCCATTAATAGCTGATATATCAGAGGCAAGTAACTGGTATGATTGTAAGTGATTTTTTCATTTGGGGACGGTCCTTTTTTGCAAAAATTTTCATTTGGGGACGTATCTTTTTTGAAAATATTATGTTGACAAATTTGGTAAGGATTTTAGAATCTATCTTGATTTATTATTTGCAAGAAGGATTGTTCTTAAAAAATCCAATGAAAAAAGGAGAAAACTTTGAAAAAAATAGTTAGTATTATATTAATATTATTAGTTATAATATTTTGTGCAAATTTTGGCAAAATTAAAAATGCTACCTTAAAAAAAATATATAAAATAGATTATTCTGAATATGTTGAAAAATATTCTGCAGAATACAATGTTGATAAGTATTTGGTTTATGCAACTATTAAAGCAGAAAGCAATTTTAATCAATATGCCAAATCTTCACAAGGGGCATTAGGATTAATGCAACTTATGCAATCTACAGCATTGGAGATTGCACCTAAAGCAGGAATTAGTGTTACAGAAGATAGCATTTTTGAACCAGAGATGAATATTAATTTAGGTACAAAGCTATTGTCAATTTTATTGCAAAAATATGAAAATACAGGATTGGCGTTAGCTGCTTATAATGCAGGAAGTGGAAATGTAGATAATTGGATAAGCAAAGGTATAATAAAAAAAGATGGTTCAGATTTAGAAAACATACCATTTAAAGAGACAAACAATTATGTTAGAAAGATACTTAGAGATTATGATATATATTTGAGATTATATAATTAATTGTTATTTAATGTCAGATAATATATAAAGAGGGAAAGTATGGAAAATCCAAAAATTACAGAAATAAAAAATAATTGTAATAATAAAGAATATGTAATAAATGCTGTAGCTTTACAAGGCAAGCTTTTAGAGTGGGCATCAAATGAATTAAGAAATGATGAACAAGTTGTAAAAAAAGCCTTAGAAAATGATGGAGAAGCATTAGAATTTGCAAGTGACAGATTAAAAGATAACAAAGAATTAATGCTTTTAGCTATAAAAAAGGCTCCGTGGACAGCTTGTTATGCATCAGAAAGATTAAAAGCTGATAAAGATGTAATCTTAGAAAGTGTTAAAACTTATGGTCAAACTTTATATTATGCATCAGAAGAACTAAGGGATGATGAAGATGTTGTTAAAGCAGCTGTTTCAAATAAAGGGTTGATTATAAAGTATGCAAGTTATAGATTAAGAGATAATGAAGAAATTGCAAAAATTGCAGTAAGTCAAGATAAACGTGCAATACATTTTTTAAGTGAAAGATTAAAGCAAAATGATGAAATAAAGAAATTGACAGAAAAATAGGATATAGTTGTATCATAAGTATCGGAGATTTTTGGCATATTAGCAAAATAATAAAAATCCAAGATTGAAGAATCTTGGATTTTTTGCATTTGGCAGGAGTAGAAGGATTCGAACCCTCACAGGCGGTTTTGGAGACCGATGTGCTACCATTGACACTATACTCCTATAAGCTACTTATTTATAATAACACAAAAAATTAAATTTGGCAATAGCAAAAATAAAAAAAGAAAGAAAGCCATGTATAAGAACATTTTCATACAATTAAAGTGCCTATATTTCTATAGACACTTTAATTTTCAATAGCAATAAAAGAAAGAACGAAATGTTAAAAAAATTTCTTCTTTAAATATGATACATAATTCTGATATTTCATATCAATTTTTGAAATATCATTTATTTCAACTGTAAGTATATTTACAACTGTAGCTGTTCCATCTCCATTAACTATATAATCGCGAATTACTATTGTATTGTTAGAAGTAACCTTGATAGCAACCCATACATTACATCCTTCATTAACGGGCATAACAGCCTCATCTGTAAACATACAACCAGATTCATAGACTACTCTTACAGATGTCTTTTCTCTGTTATAATCATATATTAGTTGAATTACTGGTTTTTTTGCCTTCCCTGGCAACTCTAAATTGGCACTTAATATTGGTCGTGCTAAACCAAGTACCACAATATCTCCTATTTGTTCTGGACAACCTGGTGTCTTTATTCTCTTTTTTTTTGCCATTGTTTTCTCCTTAAAATAGTTATTTCAACGAGTTACTCTATATAAACTTGCTCTTGCAAGATAATAAATTATATTAATATTATAACATATCTTTTGTGATTTTGCAAATTAAACATTGCTCCATATGCCCTAGGCTTTGCTTTGGTTGAATGATTATGCACTTCATTTAAAAATATATATTTAATAAGCGGTTGAATTGTAGAGTTTCGTAAAAGAATTCTTATTCCTTTATAAATATATTGATTAATTGAATTTAAGATTTGCCATCATCTCTTTTGCATATTCAATAGTCATTCCTTGTGCAGTTGATAAACGTCCTTCTTTAAGATGTACAAATGGACTATTCATCTGTATTCCACCACAAATTGATAAACAGATATCATCTTTTAAATAATTATCTATTTCTTCATCAGAAATATTATCAAAGCTAACTCTTGCAACATCTGTAATATTAATACTTTGAAGTATTTTATTATTTTCAGCTAATAGTACAGCATTGCCAGTATAATAATATATTTCTTCAGAACCTCTCATTTGAATTAAAAGATTACGGGCATCAGAAATAGATTTAGGTTTTCCGTACATCACATTATTAAATACCATATTTTGGTCTGCAGCAACAATAAGCCTTAAACCTCTAGCCTTAGTCATCTCTAAAACTTTTTGAGCTTTTCTCATTGATATTTCAGCTAATTGATTTTTAAAAGATTTAGTTTTATCAGGAGTTTCATCTACATTACTAACAATTGCTTCAAAAGGGATACTACTATCAATCAATTGTTGTTTACGAAAAACAGATTGAGATGCTAAAATTACACGTGGGAAATTATTTACAATTCTAGTAAAAGGTTTTATTATGTCATCTGGTTTATCATAAAAAATTATTTCTGTAGCAATATTTGCCATCGTTGTTGAAATATCACTACCAGTTTTGGCAATAACATAAATAGGCTTTCTTGAAGCATAACAAAAGCCACCATTCATGCCAAGACCAACACCTTTTTCACTAAATTCGATTATATTACAATCACACTGCAACATTGCTGGAAAGGCATAATCCTTCATAAGAGTTTTACCAGAAGGAATATCTGCATTGCCCCATTTTTCAACATCACGTGCCATTAGTGTTATTTCCACTCCTGCTTTATTTAAAGCAGATTCTATTGCCTCAACTTTTGCTCGATCCCCATCACCATCATGAAATTTTAATGCAAAAAATGAATGTAAAGTATTAGGCTTTCTTTCATAAGAAAGTTGTACTCTTTGGGCTAGTTCTGACATATTGATACCTCCTAAAATTATAATTATTCAAATTATATCACATTTTAATATAGAATTAAATAAATATAATTTATTTAAATTGTACATATAATTTATTTAAATTGTAGATTTTTAATTATTTATATGATAAAATATCAATGTAATAAAAAATAAGGGATTAAAAATATGTTAAAAAATATAATTAAATATGGAGAAGCAGAGCTTACATATAAAAATAAAAAAGTATTAGCTGAAAAACCTATCTTATATAATTTATTTTGGGAGACCACTTTAAGATGCAACGCAAAATGTAAACATTGTGGCAGTAGAGCAGGTGAAGAGAGTAACTTCAAAGATGAACTAACAACTGAAGAAATAAAAAATGCCTTACAAAGTATTGCAAATAGATATGATACAAGCAAAATCTTATTAAATATTACTGGAGGAGAACCACTTGTAAGAAAAGATTTGTTTGAAGTGATGGAATTTGCAAGAAAATTAGGTTATCATTGGGGAATGACAACAAACGGAATTTTAATTAATGATGATATTATACAGAAAATGAAAGATACTAAAATGGCAACAATATCTATAAGTCTAGATGGAATGGAAGAATCACATGATGAATTTAGGGGAGTAAAAGGGTCATATAAAACAATAATAGAAAATATTCAAAAATTAAAAAAAGCTAATTTTTTAGATTGTTTGCAAGTAACAACAGTAGTTAATAAATCAAACTTAAAAGAATTAGAAGAAATGTATAATAAGATGAAAGAATTGAAAATAGATTCTTGGAGAGTTGTCAATATGGATCCAATAGGAAGAGCTAATGACAATGATAATTTATCACTAGATACTAAAGATTATCAATATCTTATTAAATTTATAGCAGAAAAGCGAAAAAAATCTAAAATGGATGTAACTTATGGATGTTCTCATTATTTAGGCCTTAAATATGAGAAAGAAACAAGGAGAAATATGTTCTTTTGTACATCTGGTTTTACAACTGCAAGTATTTTATATAATGGAGATATATTTGTATGTCCAAATGTTGAAAGAAGAAAAGAACTAATTCAGGGAAATATTAGACAAGATGATTTTATAAACATATGGGAAAATAGGTTTAAGTGGTTTAGAGATTTAGATAAACTACAATGTAAAGAATGTGAAAAATGTGAAGATTGGAAGTATTGTAGAGGAGATTCTTTGCATACATGGGATTTTAAAAATCAGAAGCCTAAAATATGTTTAAAAAGGATTTTTGAAGGAGGAAAAGCAAGTGAATAAAATTAAGAAAATATTTATTAGTTTAGGAGCAATTGTTATTTCAGCATTTACTAAAATATGTGGATTGATTTCAAGAGCTGCGTTAGGACCTATACAAGCTCTATATGGACCACCACAAGAACAGGAGTTATATGGGCCACCACCATTAACCACAGGAGAGACATTATCAAAAATAGCTAAACCTATTATTTTAGTTGTTATTTTTATAATAGGATTATTTGTTATATTAAATAAAAAAATTACAAAAAAAGTAAAAGCAATTGTAATTTTTGTTTTGATTATATTAGGAATACTGGGATATGTTTTATTGAATTATATTTCAAAAAGCTTTTAATTAGAAAATAATAATAGAAAGAAATCGATAGTTACTTGTTTATAATAAGAGATAAAGACACGGGGGATGAAAAATATGATAGTTATAGCAGGTTGTATAATTATAAAAGATAATAAGTTTTTAATGGTTAAAGAAGCAAATAAAAAATGCTATGGTAAATGGAATTTTCCAGCTGGGTATGTTGATGGAGCAGAATTGATAACTGATGTTGCAATTAGAGAAGTTTATGAAGAAACAGGTTGCAGAGTAAAGCTTACAGGAGTTTTACCTATTGGAATTGTTGATGTTAAAGATGCTGAACCTAGATTAATGGTAAGATTTATTGCTGAAGTTATAGAAGAGAATATACAATTTGACAAAGAAGAAATTTTAGATGTTCAATGGTTAGATATAGATAAAGTTAAAAAAATGACTGAAAAAGAATTAAGAGAATATTCAATTGCTATTCAGTATATTAAAGATTATGAAGATAAAAATATTTATCCAATAGAAGTCTTTAATAATAAATTATTTAGTAGGTAGAATTATAATAAAAAATAAAAAAGCAACTTTCAATAGTTGCTTTTTTGGTGC
>ODAJ010456272.1_pt1 | contig 10183 bp, 9 predicted proteins | sample 1539241 | NCBI WGS metagenome assembly ODAJ01 (sample SAMN02144231, study PRJEB22623) | gut metagenome | biome: sheep rumen | host: Ovis aries | place: New Zealand
TCCTAAGTATGATAGCGAAATCGAGCTTATCAAGTGCTATGGTGAAAAGAACTCTGAGACAGCGGCTCTTGCCGAAACATACGGATATTACATTAACCCGATTACAGTTTGGCTTATCATCTTAAAGTACAACAAAGAATTCTATGATGCCTATTTTGATGATGTGGAAGGTTTGACAAGCAGGATAAACGATATCGCTTTCAGCACTCTTGATATTAATCCGAGGTTTAACGAGAAGTATCAGGTTAATAAAGCCTTTTTGAATCAGGTTTACAGAGAAGGAGAGCTTAAGCAATATTTTAATAGTGAGAACAATACTTATTCATTCCCTATAGACCCTGACGGCGTGGAGATTCTTTCTGGCGGCAGCGCCAAAATTACTGTCACTAATTATCCATATATTGAAAGCGGTTCTGCCGCAAGGCGTGGAGTCAACTGTTTTGACAGATACAATTCCATTACTGAGCCAGCCACATTAACATGGTCAGCTTTGCTAGGTATCTCATCAGCTTCCAAAGATGATGTTCATATTGTTACAGATTCCGACCTTTATGGTGAAGTGAATAACAGATGGAAGTGCAAGCAGAGCTACAGTAACATCGTACTTACAGAAGAGAATGTTGAGGAGTACTGGGGGAAGGTTGATTTCCAATATATCTATGATAACTTTGTTTCAGATAATATAGCCTCTGATATAAAATATATTCAGCAGAATGCTTCCAACACAAGCTTTAATCCGGTATACAGTAACATCGACCATTCATTCAGCGGCCTTTGGTCAGACTTGAGGGCAGCTGAAGGTTGGGCATATGGAGAAAACGGAGTAAAGGTACCGGCAGGAGATTCAATCTTCCTTACCATAAATGGTATACAGATTGAAATACCTGGAGGCAAGGAGTTTGCAGATGCACAGGCTTTCTGTGACTTCATTAATGCAAAGATTGCGGCAGAGACCCAAATCATAATGCTCAAGCAGAATGTGACAGGCTCTATTTCCGAGCAGCCGGATTCTGTTACACTTCCGGGAACAGGCATTGCCTCTTCAACATTTACCCTTTCAACTGGCGGAACAGATACAGATGTTACTGTAAGCATAAGCGGAACAACATATGGCGACCTCTTAGACGATTTGAATGATGTGCTTCCTTCAAACTATAGGGCTGTCTGGATTGAGAATAACAATTGTTGGAACTTGGGCTTAATTTGCTCAACCCAATTCACTTATGCAGATAAGAGCTCAAGTTTGTCAGATGATACAGCTCTTTATGTAAATGTCTTGGACCATGCCGATTTTGATGAGTTCCCTCTTAGGTCTGGATCTTTCTCTCTTACTGCAAGTCAGGCAAACGAGTTTGCTGATTATCTTTCAACACAGAGCGGTGGACCTTTGGTCACCGTCGTAGATGGTAAAATAGTCTTCGGATTCAACTCGGATGGCGAATGCTCAATATTGGTTTCATCTACATCTGCAGACAAAGAGGAAGTGTTCAAGAACTTCTTGGGAATTCCCGTATCAAGCGAAGAGGCTGTTACAAAATTAAATAGAAGAACCGTAACTGTTATATACTCTCCTGCAAACACAGAAGATGAAACCGGTTCTGCCTATCTTCAGATAGCCATGCTGTCTGAGGAAGACTCGCTCTCTGGAGATATCTACATAAATATTTTCGGAGGACTGAACGGAAGAATCAGACTTGGCGAATATTACGAGAACATTGATAAATACCTTCCTAATGTTTCTTCTGTTATAACAGACCTTCTTAGGAGAGGACCGATTTCTCATCTCTATTCCACCAGCTATATATCAGACGACTTTAATACAGCAACTGATGTTTATGGCTCTGATTACCAGCTCAAGTTCTCTACAGGACTTATCGAGGAACAGACGTTCAACCAACTTTCATCAGGAAACTCTCCTGCCAGCATAACAACAATGAGAACGGCCACCACATCAACTCCATCTTATTCTGAAGGCAATAAGCTTTATATGAAGATTGATAATATTGAGTATGATGGAACCGGTACATTCACTGTTCATAAGACGGAAGCAAGCCCTGGAGTTACTTATACAGTTCCAGAGTCAAGCGGCTATGCAGAGTTCGACCTTTCTTGGTTCAACAGCTGCACTACAGATGAATTTGTAAACGGAATCGTAAGCACCTTCAGTTACCAAGGTCCAGTAGACCCAGAGACCGGGGAAAACACTCCGCTTATCCAGAAGACCAACACTGCAGAAAACACACTTACAATCTATACGTTAAGCTCTGCATTCTATTCATCAATTGATTTTGGTGCTACGCTGACTACCACTATAAGTGACCTGTTCGGTATTGAGTCTCCAGTTGTAAAATCAGCAGAAGGTCAGATTGACGTCCAGCAGATTGGTTACAAGTATTATCCGTTTACAGGCTCTCTGGCTATTGGAAACATAATCAACATAGTTGTTGACCCGGCAAGCGGAGACGAAGTGTCTGACAACATAAACATAGGTTATTCCTTGGTGGACTTCACAAACAACGTAGCCAACTCCAATGTGGGAAATTATGTTACTGTAAATAATAACAGAATAATACTTACAGATTTAAACAACGGAAGCAGAATCAAGCTTACTGTAGCATGGGAAGATAATGTTCATAAACTTTCTTGGCAAAACATGTTTACCGCCAATATTTGGAACCAGTTCACAATAGAAGAGTCTGGAGATTCTGGCGAAGCTTATTTGGAATTCGTAAACGACGGAGACTATTACATAGAAATGGTACCGGAAGGGGAAAGCAGCAATTATTATTTGGTTGTTCAGAACCAAGATGCATTCCCTCTCGGGGATATTTATTTCCATATGTATGAGGATTATTCAAATGACCACATTGTTAGAGTAGATGATAATGGCGTTGTATATACAGACGAGTATAACTGGAATAACCTTATGACAGATAGAAAGGTCATGTTGACAGAGCATGTTTATAAGCAACCTAGATTTATTCCGTTTGACCTTGCAATAACATGTTATCTTCCCAACACAGAAACTTATAATAAAGATTATCAGAAGAGCATCTCAAATTACTTAAGAACAGAATACGGTCTTTATTCTGATAATATTGGAGAGGAAATTCTTCCCGACGATATTGTTTTCAATATCAAAGAGAACTTCCCCAAGATTATTAAAGTAACGGTTGATTACCTCGGATATAACATGTCGAATAGCGCAACGAACAAAGAGTCCCTTACGACAGAGTTTAACCAGAAGCATATTCTTGCCTCCACTGAATTAACTACCGGTCAGGTAGTTGACCCAATAACAGGTTTTATTACTGTCCAAGACAATATTGTTGTTCATGGCCTTAAAATCACTTTAAAGTATAGAGCTTCCTAAGGAGAAATAGATGTACTTTTATCATGGAAATAGACAGTATTATTTAACTCGTGTTTTCTTAGATGATAAGGATCTTCAGGAAGTAGTATACGCAAACGGGCTGCTTGGCAATTACGAACAGTTTGCATATTCTTTAGCTGAGCAGCTTTATTCTCACATAGATTCTCTTGTGGGTGATAATGAGCTGTCAGCAAATGAATATTATGAAGAGGAGTATAACAATTATTCTCTTGACCCATCTGGTTATATTTCACAGGTGCTATCAAGAATACAGACCGCAATATACAATGCCTATAATAAAGTATGCGTTTGGTATCATAAAAACAACAAAGGGCTTTATGTTGCCATTCTTAAATCTGTTTTCTACGGGAGTATCAAGCATTTCTTCTATGAAAACAAAAACAAGTATCTTCCTCAATATGATTGGTATTTGATTAACAACAACCCGAAGAGAAAAGACATAATGGAAATGCTATTCAGGGAGTTTGATAAATTTACTAACGTGGCAGATGCCCTTAAATATTATCAAGACCCTGATGACATTCCACTTGAGCTTGTTGCATACTTACAAGAGATAACTGGTCTTTCAATGAATGACTATAACGGAGTATTTACAGATAAACAAATACGTTCGTTAATAAAGCATATCATAGAAGTATGGAGAGAAAAAGGAGCGTCTTTTTCCATCGAACTGTTCTTCTCTTGCATGGGAATTCAATGTGATATTTCAGAGCTTTGGTTTGACAAAAGAATGTATGATAATCCGAAGAACTTCAATGAGTATACTAAGGTTCAGTCTGTAACAAGCTTTGGATATTACCTTACGCCAAATAAGCCGCACACGGTTTCTTATGAGTTCTCTCCAGATGCTGTTAGCTACAGTATGTATACTAGCCCTAAATCTTCTAGAATTTGGGAATATAAAGTAGCCAAGTCGGGCAGCTCAATCGACGAGGTTGAAGCTTTGCTGGGCATTTCTGGCTCATCCGACATAACATATACATACTTTAAGTCAAATTTTGTTCTTGTTAATTTTTATTATATAGGCTCAAACCGCTCTATCAATAAAGATGAGCTTGATATATTCAAAGAGCTTATCAATCATATGCTTCCGGTTTATATCAGAACTTACTACAGCAATGAAAATGAGCAATCCTACGGAAACGACGACTGGGACATTATAAACGCCAAGAACAATGATACAGTGGTGGAAGATATTGCCAATGGAAAAACCAGAGACGCCACTCCGCTTGGAATGTTTGATACACAACTCATCAATAAAGGTACAGATTTCTATCCATACTACCTTTATGATGCTTATCCATCTGACAAAGTAGGAGAAGGCTTCGTTTCTGGCTCTTATATGGTAGTTTACGATGATAGATATAGCCAGTATTTCTCTTGCAACAATATTTCATTGCCTGTAGAGACAATAGATGAACTTGTTTCTTCTCCTGAATATGATGTTATTGGCGGAAAACAGCATTCAAGCCCTGATTATCCGGCTTTCCATGATAAAGACGGGAATAATTATTCAGTTGTTGGCGAAGACCCTGAGACACATATTATTCAGCTTATAAAACAAGATGGAGCAGAAGGAACACTTGTAATAGAGTCGGGCACAGATGCATCTGATATATTCGCTACTGGTACACTGGTCAGCTATTATTTCAAAGATAATAATGATAACGAGATAAGAATCTACCCTAACTTGTTCGTGGATGATAACAATGGCAGCTTGGTTCGTGTCAGCGAAGGAATCTATGACCCAGGTGGAGAATATGATGAAACCTTCAGCGCAGTTTTGGAGCCACAGTTAAATTGGACTTATGACATAGAGGAAACAAGCGAAGTCGAAGAGTTACCATATGAGACTTTCGATATATCCTATACAAACAAAGCCCTTAATTTATTTGAGACTTCCAGTTATTATGATGAACCCTTTGCAGTAAATGACCTATATGATGGTAGTAGTTGGAAAGGCAATATTCAATACGAATACTACGAGTACACCAATCCACTTGAGTATATAGATTCTAAGTTAAACAACGATTTACAAATAACGCTTATATAATTCAGAGAGGAATTTTATGATAAAAGATAAATTAACTGAAGCCGTAGAAGCCGGCTTGGAAAATATTAAGAAAGGCGATGACCACATCCCTCTTAATATGAGAGGAGAGCTTGAGGTTATTGTCAAAGACAGAGACGGTAATGTAATCTCATACGAACGCGGTCATAACCAGGTTACCAACTTGGCAAAAATGGCAATCATACATCTCCTCGCTGGAGAGGTTGGAGTTATTGACAGTAAGGTTTATTCAATGCCTGAATCTGCATCAGAGTCCGCTGTCACTCTACAGAGAGTATACGCACTTGAGACTTCTTCTCCACAAGACCCGAAGGCAGAAATCGTTTCTTCTTTTAATCCAAGCAACCACAGTACCACAAAAAATTTAGATGGTCAGCTTATTTCAGGAGAACAGTTCTTCTACAACGGAGCAACTTATGCGTCTGATGATGTAAGCCAGCTTTCCCAGGTGCTTCCTAAGGATGTTTTAGGCAACTCGCTCAAATTCAACTTCCCGACTAAAATGCTTTTCGGTACTGGCATGGAAGCATATGATGCTGCATCCATGAACAGCGAGTATGCAACAGAAATCAATACAACTGCAACTACAGACCTTAGTACGGCAACCATTCTTAGGCTGAACGGTGTGGCTCAAGGTAATACAATCCCTGATAATTTCTGGTCTGGTTGCAGCTCTTCTAATGATGGCATTGCATCCCCAACAACAAAGCTTTCTAACTGGTATTCCAATTCAAAGTTTAGATGCAGAACGTTACAGCCATCAACTCCTTCAGCATTGGCGGCAACTCCTAACGCAGCAGATACTTCAATCAAGGGTGCTATTAAGAACTGCTTCATAACAAGTACCGGTGATGCATCAAAGTATAATGCGACAACCAAGATGGCATATCCTGAGTACCGTGGATATGGTTACCCTTGTTTCATTTACGCAAAACGCTCCACTGAAAAGTTCTATGATGCGGAAGAAAGCAACCATGAGACCTATTATGAAAGAAACGCCGCTCTTGGTTCGGTGCCTTATGAGACTGAGATAACTTATACAGTTGATATGCCTGCTCAGCCTGTCAACTCAAATGAAGTTACAACGTTCTATCCTTATAATGGTTGGATACTTAAGCAGGCAGGCCTGTTCTCAGACTCAAGATTCAGAGTCAGAAGCGAGGATTTAAGCGGCTCTTCACAGCTTTCAGAAAGAGTATTGCTTGAGAAGACAAATGACTCATTAAGGTCTGATGATGCAAGGTCTTACAGAGATTCGGTTGGTGGCCAGCTTCTTTTCACCAGAAACTTATCATCGCCTATTTTAAAGACTGCCGACAATGAAATCTCATTCATCTGGCATATCTTTATAACAATTTAAGGAGAGGGCAGGATGAACGAATTTGATTATAAAGGTTGGGTAAGCGGAAACTTTTCTGACACCGTTCCCGAATCTGCTAGCGCAAAAGGTCATAAAGGACAAATTGTCATAGACACTGATTATATTTATGTCTGCGTTGACACAGATACTTGGAAAAGGGCTGCCCTTTCGAGTTTCTAATATGGAGAACGAAGAAGAGAAAGAGGAAGTTTACAAGGAGCTTCCCGACGACGGCAGAATATATATTTATGATACAAACACAGGGACATATACTCCACAAAAGTAATGTCGCAGACCCTCCCCTTAGTGGAGGGTTTTTTAAAAAAATGGAGAGGAAAAATGATTACAACACTTGATTGCGCCGCTTATTTTATAAGCGACACTCCTTGGCAGAAGCTGCCGACTGACAAATATGATACGCAGTTTTACATTGAGAAGAAAGAGGATGGAGAAGTGGTAATAGTCTTCAAGGAGTCCGACTCTGGGGTAGACTGGAAGAACAACTTTCACTTTTGGAAGGTCGCCTATAGAGACGCAGATATCCCGTTCACAGCTCATTCTGGCTTCCTTAGATGCTGGAAAGAAGTAAGGCATTACATAGAGGATAAAGTAAGAGAACTTAATCCCTCTTCTATTACAGTAACAGGCTGGAGTTATGGTGGGGCCATATCTGTTCTTTGTCTGGAAGATATGGTTTATTGCTTCCCTGATGTCCCCTCAAGAATGGTGACATTCGGAGCGCCAAGAGTTCTCGGTTGGAGAAACTGGAAAAAGATTAAGAATAGGTGGGAGCATTCTGTTCAGTTCAGGAATGGAAGCGATGTTGTCACAGCCGTTCCTTTCTTCAACTTAGGATTCCATCATGTTGTAAGAAGAACGCAGATTGGGAACGCACCCAACTTCTTCGGCTGGTTTAAATCCGGAACTTATCACTACATAGGTGATTATATGAAATCAGCCAAGAGAATAGAAACAGGAAGTGTCGCAGATGCTTCGTAAGATTAAGAAAGTTTTGGTAAAATTTTATGCTTTTTTAGCCAGAAAACTAAGGAAGGCTGAAATAAGCGAATCGGAAATCTATAAGCTTCCCGCAGATGAATTCTCCAAGAAAATAAATGAAATGAAATATAAGGCCGACCCAATAGGTGGCCTTATAGATTATGTCGCAGACCCTGACCTGTTTTTCGATTCCAAGAGAAAATTTGGGCGTGATTGTGACGACTGGGCAAGGCAATGGAGCATCTGGGGTTATCATAACGGATATGTAGCCGAGGAATATTTTGTTTATAATCCCAAGAGACTTTTCAGAACGGCTCATGTGGTCACATTGCTTTGGAAGAATGGAAATTGCTATCTTGGAAACTATTATCTGTTCGGACCTTTTTTCAGCGATGAAGAAGCTTTAGGATATCTTAAGAACTATAAAAGCTATCAAGATGGGTTGGAAACTGTTTTCAGTAGAAGGATTCAAAAATAAAAAATTTTGTTCCCTCCCCCTGCCAGAAAGCGGTTGAGGCTTCTTTATTTTCAGATGAAAAGCGAGTTGACAAAAATCTTTATTTTTTTTATAATTAAACCAGTAAGGCAAGGAAAAATGGTATGAAGATTAAAAGTTTCCGTAACAGGTTCGGGAGGGTTAAGCTTTCTTATAGAAAGATTTATCGGCTTTTTGGAAAAAAGCGTTGGTTTGTTACAAGCACAGGGCTTGGAAGAACCTATGTACGTTATAACACTCTTGATGAGGCGCTTGCTGTGTATAATACCATACAGCGTCTTTTAGAAACACGGGTAAAACGATGACTGAGTATATAAGAAAAAACATAGATAATTTAGCTAGTGTCAATTATTATATGAAAGTAAGCACTCTTGCTGGAGAAGTAATTACTTCTGGAAAGGTAGTAAATCAGAAAAATATGTGTACTGTAAAATCAGAATATGTATACTTAGGTAATTGGCTTTCTACTGACAACAATTATTTCTTCAATATAAACAGCAATAACTTTGTGATTGATGTCACTCTAGATGTTTTACCCGAAGTGGCTGTTAAAAAAGACCTTCTTAAAGATTTGACAGTAAAAGAGTGGATGAAACTCGTTAATCGTTTTACAACGGTTCGTAAGGCAAAAAGAAAAGCTGAAAAGATAGATGTTTTTACAGACAAAGGGTTGGACGAAGCAGATATAGAAATAAAAGAGTTTCTTTATTTTCTAAACAGAATACCCGGTGTTACGACTATCTCCAGTTGTTGTGGTCATAATAAGCATCCTATGTATATTTCTTTTGTTATAGATTCAAGAAATTCTGAAAGAGCTGTGGATACTTTTCAAAAAATGTTTTTTGTGCTACACAAGCTTCTTTTAGAGAATCTGATATTTATTAGAGCAGATACTCATCATTTTATAGGTGGTAACTATAAGACAAAGGACTTAAAGTTTGAGTTTTATAGTAACGGAAAAGGCAATAAAGAAGTCTGGAAAGGCCTTAGAAGGTTTCAGACATTATACGAAACTCTATTTCAAGATTAAGATACTGTTGGGGTCGTCGTCTAACCGGTTAGGACACCGCCCTTTCACGGCGGCAATCCGGGTTCAAGCCCCGGTGACCCTGTTATGCAGGGATTTATGATTGACATAAATCCTTATTTTTTTTATAATTAAGCGTAAGGAAGTTTGATTATGTTTGGTGCTAATTGGAGCATTCCGATAACTATTTATATTATAGTGATGAGCTTCTTGACGTTTCTTGAAGCATCGTGCTCTACTAGCATATTCTGGAGAGAGTTTCTTCTTACATTGTCATTTACTTTCCTTGTTGTTATATTGCCGGCTTTTTGGATAACAGGTATATTTACAATTTGACAAAAAGCTTAAAAATTTATATAATTTAATAAGCGGAAACACAGTAGAAATGATTTAGTGAGAATGTCAGCAAATAATAAGTTTTTGTAGGTGTAGTTAAAGGGATAAAACGTCCGAAAGGAAAATCCGGGTTCGAATCCCGGCTCCCACCGCTTCCTCTCTTTCAGAGGGCATTCTCAGAGTTTTTTGATAAATATTTTTTAATTTGGATGCACACAGCAACTAAAAAACAATTATTAGTTCGAATCTAATCTTTCGTGCCATTAAATACGAGAGTGCGCCCAATGGTAGGGCAAGCATCCAGTTTTAATTGCCGGGTCGTATAAAAGTAGTATAAGGGTCTTTGAAGCCCATGGAGAAGGAGCGTTACCTTCCCCGGCAGTAAGTTATTTGAAGCCTTATAGGAAAGTGTTTGATTATATAAATAGTGGAGGCGAAACAAAATGATTAGTGTTGAGCTTGATGATTTGATTGATATGATGGCGCACCCATGTCGTTAC
>ODAJ011583369.1_pt1 | contig 10181 bp, 8 predicted proteins | sample 1539241 | NCBI WGS metagenome assembly ODAJ01 (sample SAMN02144231, study PRJEB22623) | gut metagenome | biome: sheep rumen | host: Ovis aries | place: New Zealand
TGTTACCAAGGATGTAATATCCGATTCCTTCACACCATTATAAGCATATCTAACACAGCGGTAGATAAAATGGAACTCAGACAAAAGTTCCGGAATAGCCCTTTTCCCTTCAAGATCTCCTGCTCTAAGCCTAGCCACATTCTGATTATAGACATCAAGCATCTGATAAAGCTTAGCCTCAAACTGTATCTTATCATGACGAATAGACTGCCGTTTCAACTCACCCTTCTGTATTTCATTAGCCTGATATTGCATCAAGAAAGCGAGGAAAGTTAGGAATGAGGCAACTATGGCGACGAAAGGCCCCATAATACCACCAATTGTATCTCCTATTTCACCTGTATTTGTAAAATCCAAAACAGAAAACTGAGTAAGCAATAATGGTAACAAACAAATAAGGATTATTGCTATCAGGAAAATCCAAAAAATCTGACGGATATTAATTTCCATGTCACATCTTTACTAATGTTGTAACCTCAAGTCCATCTACCCCTCAAATCTCTTAATAGTCTCACTCAATCCATCCTTAGCTCTGACAGGAAGTTTCTCGATGCCGAGGGCGCGCTTTATCTTTGCATTCGAAGAGACATAATTCTCGATGAGTTTCTGCATGCGTTGACTATTCAGGGGCAGGTGAAGCACGTCACCTATCTTTGCGAATCCGTTCATCAGGCCGCGAGGGATGTTCCAGATATGCGCTTTCTTGCCCAAGGCACTGCATATCACCTCTATCAGTCCATTCGTGCTCAGTGCCTCATCATAGAGTCATTTACTATCCAAATAATTTTTAATATCACTAGCAGTTTCTTTATGTCCATCACCAAACAAAGTAATTGGCAACTCGAAATGTCTCATAACATTTTTTTGGACCTGACGATTCACAATATAAGGAGACATACCGTCTTCTTCATTTTTACCCGTTTTATCGTTATAAAAAACTGCTCTTGTATATCTAGGGAAGTCATCTCCTTTCTTTTCATTATTGGCAGTATTAAACGGACGCAGATTTTCAATCGCATCCATATCTTCTTCTTTGATGCCATTCTCTTCAAGGACTTTCTTGGGACAAGCATGGTCTATCTGCCAACCATTAGTCGAATATTCGTCATACTTACTCCACTCTATCAATGCCCCTGCAGCATCTAAACGAAAAGTGTCCTTATCCTTACCACTGACCGTTCTTAATAGATTCCATAATTTTCTTCTTAATTCTTTATTATACTCTGCCATATCAATATATTTTTAAATTTTATAATTCTCCAGCACATCCAAGGGTTCCCATCCCAGTTCGTGCTTGGCCTTCTCATTGCTGAAGGTGAGGGACTTTGTCATTTTCTCCAATTTATAGCTATTGATGGGAGCCTTTGCCCCAAGCAGATCACCCACTTTCGCCAAGCACCAAGCCAACCAATAGGGGATATCCAGCGGTTTGCCCTTGCCCAACTGCTTGGCCACAGACATGGAAATCTCACCGAATGAAGGCTGTCGCGTATCACATACATTATACACGCCCCCTTTCTCCTCCAATAATGGAACAAGGCGAGCTATATCCTCTGCCATGAGAATACTCTTCACAACCTTTCCACCTGCAATATTCATATAATAGCCCTTCTTAATACCCTTCACCATGGCACCAAGATTGCCAGGTGCATTCTTACCTGCAAGCAGAGATGGACGCAAAATACCCAGCCTTACGTGATGATCCAGACACCATTTAGTCAGATACTCCTCAGCCATGATCTTACTCTTGGCGTAGGGCGAATCACCTTCTAAAGGATGGCTCTCGTCTATTAACTCACCGAACTCACATCCATAAACAGCAACGGTACTTATGAAGATAAGAGCTTTAGGAATCCCCGCATTTTCAAGAGCCTTGCACAGATTCACAGTCCCTTGATAGTTGACATCATAGAACACCTGCTTCTCTGCCTCTGTCTTGGGCACTGTATGCGCCTTGCCAGCCGCATGAAGCACCACATCATAATGCGTGTTAATAGGCGGAACCTCCTTGGCAATATTTATTTTGATGTCATCATCTTCGGTGAGACCAATAGTATGCACGTCATACGACTTCTCCAATATAGGTCGGATATTATATCCCAAGAAGCCAGAAGCCCCTGTAAATAATAGTTTCTCCATTTCCAATTATTCTCCTATAATCATTCTTTTAACCGTCTGAAGTATAATCTTCATATCGGTCAAAAGAGATTGATGATCTAAATAGTTCAAATCCGATTCCAGACGTCTAAGCATCTTCTCCATCGTATCTGTGTATCCGTTGTAAAGGGTTGCATACGATGTAAGACCAGGGCGAACTTGATAGAGTTCTTCATATCTTGGATTATGCTCCATTATTTTGTTTATGTAATATTGTCGCTCCGGCCTTGGACCAACAAACGACATGTCGCCTTTCAATACATTCCAAAGTTGTGGCAATTCATCCAGATGATGTTTCCTAAGAAATCTTCCTGCTTTTGTCAGTCTGTCATCGTTGTTTCTTGCCAGCCTTGGCTGTCCATCCATCTCACTATCCAACTTCATGGAGCGAAACTTGTAGATGTCAAAAGGTTTGCCTCCCTTTCCTATCCTTTCCTGCACAAACAGTACTGACCCTTTCTGTGTCAATCTAAGCACTATATATATAATAAGGTATAAGGGGAAAAGGAACAACAGTAATATGATAGAACCAATGACATCCATAAGTCTCTTAGACATCTTTATTTTTCAAAGAGTTTTTCAAGACATGTCTCTGTCGCATGACCACCATAGTAAGATATCTTATCCTTTATCATCTCTTTAGTTTTGCGACACTCTTCTTCATAATTCATATTTTTGATATGGGCAAGAACCTCATCTTCTGTTCTGAGGATGCCACTTGGCATCTCTTTTTCAAAGTCGATATACAAGCCTCGTTCCTGTTTATACTGTTCATAGTCATAAGCAAAGCAAAGAACTGGCCTTTCAAGAATCGAGTAGTCCGTCATTGTAGCAGAATAGTCTGAAATCAGGATGTCGCTAACTTTCAATAAATCATTTATTGTGGGGTAAGAAGAATAATCTCTTATTGTATCATTGAACTCAATTCCTAACAACTTGTTAGTATAACCATGAGTTCTGAACAATACAATATAGTCATTCTTCAACTGCTCTTCCCAATACTTTGTATTAATTGGTGGCTTAATGGCATAAGTTGCCCCATGATCAACGCTTTCTCTCCATGTCGGGGCATAGAGAATTATTTTTTTGTTGAGAGGCAAATTCATCCGTTTTTTTATAGCAAGAATTTCTTCGTCAGTTACTTTGTAAAGTTCATCATTTCGAGGCATTCCTGTTGGTATCAATGAGGATTCTTTCACGTTGAAGGCCCTCTTAAATATCTCCTTCTCATACTGACTTGCATAACACCAGAAATCAGCACTTCTAAAATCAAAATCCTTACGATTTCCGACATCGTTACCGATATATTTATATGGGGTACCATGCCAAGTATTGAGATAACGGCACGACTTTTTCTTGTAATGCAAACTTCTCTCAATGTTTACACAAGTTATCCAATACTTAGCTTTTAGGGTGGTCTTGAAATACTCAGGAGTATCGGATTTTACTTTTATTGCAGGACCAGGTATTTGCACGTTTTCCGGATCCTCCAAAGCCCAAACGTATTTATAATCAGCATATTTAGGACTATTAATCATATATTCATATAGCGTCCTTGGGCTATCATTATACTTTCTGCTATGTGCACTAAAAACCACCAATTTGTTATCCATTGGGATAAAAAGCCCCCAAGCTTTCATTGCAGTGCTTACACTCCAAGTAAAAAGTCTGTTTATCGTATAATTGTGCTTAAGCACATAGTCCAATCTGGCTCTAAAGCCATGCATCTGTTTTTCCATATCTTTATTGGATTGTATTAAAAATAGTATATCTGTTTCTTATTTTCATTGCGTAGGGAATTAATCCTTCAAATTCGCTTTCTTTAAACTTGATGTTTCTCTCTAAAGCATCCCTTATCCCTATTTTATCAAAGAATTCAGATATGTGATAATTATCACCTCTCATCTGAGTCTCTATAATCCTGTGCGCCCAACCAACTTGTAATCCATGTATCGTCGACTTTTCTGGGAAAAATTCATCAATAGCATGGCTAATTAAATGCTCTGCACCGCTAGTCATTCGCGTATTACCTCCAATTATCATTGCCAATCCAGAAGTAATAATGCTGTTCGTCAGGTCAAACAAAAAATCATCAGTAAACAAGTCCTTTTCTTTATAGTTAAATAATGGCATCGCTGCTTCTTTAGCTAGCATAAAAGCTAATTCATTGATAGGCTCACCTATATTTTTATGAGCCAACTTCCAGTCTTCCAATGCTGATAGGTTTGAGACCAAATCAGCAACACCTGCTAATATCAAATCTTTAGGAGATTTCTTCACAATATCAAGATCCACTATGATTCCTGTTGGTGGCTGAACCCCGTAGCTACGTTTTTTTCCGTTTGTTGTCAATCGGGATACACAGGAATAGACAGCATCGTTTGAAAGTGTAGAAGGAACTGTAATATAAGGTGCATCGCATTTTGAAGCGCAATATTTTACGATATCTAATACGCTGCCACCACCAAAAGCTAGGATGATAGCATCTGAGTTTTTTATTTCGTCTATTACATCAGGGGCTTCAGCAACAGTTCCGCCTTTTACAAAAACTTTTTTGACAAAGGAATTCTTGTCAAGTTCATCTTTGTATATGTCGTATAAATATTCCTGAGTCACTAATATTTTTTTCGGGAAATATAAATGAGCACTTTTTAATAGTTCATCTATATCTCTTAAAATGCCATTATTCGTTTTAATAATGGCAGGCGACTTAAATTCGTTGTAATACATTACAGCAAAGCTTCGTATAATTCTTTAATTGAATCAAAACAATAATCAGGTTTGAATTCAGACTTGGCAATTTCCTCATCGGTAGCCTCGCCTGTAAGTACACATATACTAGTTGCACCAGCATTGATTCCGACAGCAATATCCGTATATAATCTGTCGCCAACACAAGCAATTTGATCGATAGGAACATTCCATTGTGTAGATACAGCATCCACCATTGTGCGTTCTGGTTTTCCTAGAAATAGAGGCATCCTGCCTGTAGCTAATTCTATCATTTTGGCAATAGCGCCACAATCGGGAATAAACTTATTGTCTAATACAGGACATTTCAAGTCACAATTGGTCGCAATATAGGGAAAATCTCTACTAACGTAATAACAAGCACCACGAACCTTTTCATAGTTTAGTTCTGTATCAAAACCAAGCAGAACATAGTCTATGTCATTCTTCCTATAATCTGTTGGTACAATTTCAAAACCTTCTTCAAATAATTCTTCTTTAAAGGACTCTGTACCTACTAAATAGATTTTTGCATTTGGCTTATTTCTCCTCAGATACATTACTGTCGCATTGACAGAAGATGCTATATTCCCCTCTGTGGCAAGAATACCTAGTCGGTTTAGCTTCTCCACATAAGAAGCCTTGCCCTTTGATGAATTGTTAGTCATGAAGACATATTGTTTCCCTTGCTGGTTCAACAAACTAAAAAACTCCTTTGCTCCTGGGATCAGTGTGTCCTCATTATAGATTGTCCCATCCATATCCAGCATATAAAGCTGAATAATATTTAAATCTTGCATAAATTATCGCCTTTAAAGATTTCCTCTGCCTTATGAAGATCATCATGATTGTCAATCTCATACCATCTTCCATCAATCACATAAGGCTGAAAGTTAGTGTCTTTAAAAATGTTATCTAATGCTACCTCTGTCCAAGAATTTTCATCCTTACGCTCCAAGATAGTATCCTCAATCTCTTTGAATAACACATTACTGTCCTCCGAAGAAATACGATAAACATCAATAGATACCGCATAATGTTCTTCTTCTGTTATTTTCTTGCTTATGTGATTGATTTTATTATCACCAATAGTTATTTTCATTGACTCTTCCAGATAACCTGACTTATCACAAGCAATTTTGCTCTGATTGTCTCCTTCAAGCATACCTCTGATAATTGATGCATCATAATAAACATCTGAGTTCATCAGCAAAAATTCTTCACCCTTCACATACTGAGCTGTGAGGAAAAGAGAATACATATTATTGGTTTCCGCAAATCGAGGATTAGAAACGACTTGTACATTAGGACAAATAGTTCTAAGATGATTTGCTAATATCTCTGCCTTATAACCATCTACCACATATATCTCTTCAACTCCATTGATGAGCAAATTGTCGATTTGCTTATCAATGATACGAATTCCATTGACAGGAACCATGCACTTGGGAACTTCGTTGGTAATAGGGCGCAATCTGCTACCTAATCCAGCTGCTAAAATTACTGCTTTCATTTCTTCAATATTTTAAATTATCAAATTATTCCTAACTGTTTCTATAAGCCACTATATTACTAGATTATTGATTCTTGCTGCGTCCGACAGACATTGCCTTACTCTCTGGAAATACCATATCGGATAGTCAAGCAGTTGCATGGCCAACTCCACCATCTCTGCCTTGGTCGTTCCTCTGAACGACTTGATCATCATAGTCAGCAGATTTGTTATCGTGATAGTTGCCGTGCCTTTGTCATTGGCATGCTGCATGATTCCGACAGCAGCATTCACCACATCTGCATAGATAACATAGTTCTTGGCTGCTGTCTGCATGATAAATGTCATCTTGTTCCCGGCAATGCCCTTCTCCATCTTCATATATTCGTTCACTATGAAATCCTTCGGAAGATATAAGCCGATGTAATTGCAAGCCATCAGGAACTCCCAATAGCTATCTGCCGCAGCCGATGTAAAATGTTTCCTTGAAAAAGCTTCCGTCGTGATTACCCTGCCAGAGCCTCTGAAATGAAGCTCTATATACTGGTCGTCACTGATCAGCACCCTATTCTGTTCCACTATCAAAGACAGTGCATCAACTTCCAATACCGCAGCCATCCCCTTCTCTTGCTTTCCTTCCAACGCAAGCGACTTATCAGCCACCATAGTTTCACATCTGTCATCCATCCATGCCAATAGGCTCTGGCATCTCGACACCATATCACTATCTGAATATTCTTCCAGCCTTTTAATATGTCCCCCGCTCAACGCATCGTGATATCCCAAGGAGTGTATTCTTCTGGCATTCTTGTGGAGCCAGGCAATATATTCATAGAGGGATTTGCTGACGATAAACTTTTCTGTGTAATAACAACCTGTTCTGTTTTCAAACTCAAACAGCATCAACAGCGATGTCATATCGAGTACATATCGTCTTTCCTTCTTTCCAAATACCAAGTCATTAAACTTTAGCAGAAACTGCCAAGGTCCAACGTATATCTTTTGCTGAGTGAACAGCATCTTGTAATAGCTGCCCAACACGTCATCGTCATCAGCCAAACTAAACAAACCGACTTCTCCCCTCTCATATCTTTCCAAGACTTCAAGCCGTCTCTTTTGATAGGTATCTGCGTCTGGGTCGATGCGACGCATCAACTCTTCTATGCTTTGCAGCGGATGTTCCATATCCATCCTCGACGGAACCAGGTGGTTGTTGTCGCCTCCGAGCGAATCATTCATGATTTCGTAAGACAGTTTACCGTATTTATTCAAGATATGAAGAACAGTTATCTCCCGCTCCTCTCCCGCTATCTCGACCTTTTTCTTTTCATCCTCCTTCATGCCAAGCAGCTCCTTGCCGATGCGATTGCCATCCTTGGCCTGATAGATTTTTCTTTCACCATTGTCTAGGCCACAAACGGCATACAGACCTTCTTCTACTGCTTCATATTCGACACGGGCCACAGAAGAAAGTGGCCCCATAGTTGTCTCTTGATAATAATAGGTACGCTCCCCCCAGTCCTCCGATTTCACTATATGGCGGTATAGTATTTCCAGTGACACATCTGAATAACCGTTCTCCGTCAGCGTTGTAGTGAGTGTTTTTACGACATTGAAGCTGGAATAACTCCTTTTCATAATCTCTTCCAGCCAGCCTTTAATATCCTGCGGGCAGACTTTTCCTTTCGTCATCATGAGGTTCACAAACCTTGCTTCGTCCCGTGGGGCTCGTTCGTAAAGCAGTGTAGCAACCTCGTGAGCATTCTCAAAATCAGCCAACCTCATGTCGAGGTTAAACTCGCATATCAGCATACCATCATCACACTTCTCCCCTCTATGCCTAATATCCTGTAGCATCTTGTAGAGTTTGGGATGCTCAGAGGGCATCTTCTGCATTACATCGATAAAAACACGTTGTTTGAAGTCTATCTTCCCGTCCTCCACCTTGGGTGAAAGCACCTGATAGGCCAACTCTGGTTCTCCAAAGGCAGAAAGCAGCATGGCGGCATAAGCAGTCATGTCATCGCTGAGACCAGCGAGGCTGCCTTTGATGAGATTTAAGTCCACCTTATCCCCATTATGGTATTGGCAAAGTCCTGTCAACACAAGGGCATTATTTCCTTTTTCAAAGGCATCTGCATCCATCCACTTCTGTATTTGGGCTGCATTATCCTTTCTTATACAGAAGGCTATATGCTTAGCACACTCATCATCTATCCTAAATCCCTTCTCCCTCCGAAGATTCATCAACCAGTCAAAATAGGAGATATTGCCAGAATGATAGCTCAATAATATGGCAAACGAAGTCAAGTTTGGATCAAAGTCATCCTTCAACGATGCTATGATTGCAAAAGCCTCAGGGTATCTGCCACTCATTGTCAGCATGGATGCTTCTTTCATGTAGTAGGTATTCCGTTTCGCTCCTGTCCATTGGCTCTTATCTATCTTTTGATACTCGTCTATCCACTTGACATTGCGCTCTGCAATATATCCCCAATAACAATATAATGCTTTGACATCAATAAAAGCGTCTGTTATTTCCGTCCTTTGCACAAGGCTATTAAAAACTCTTCCCACGTAGAACGCTTCCACAATCTCAGGCATTACAGGCATCTGGTCTGACATTTGCAAGACCCCGCCAGTCTGCAAGTTATAGTATGTGATGACATAAATCCAGTCCTTCAGGTTCTGAAAGTTAAGCTCTTCCGGCACATCAATATTCTCATCAGAGAATAATAAATCATAGTTATCTTTACTCTCGCCCCATCTCATTATCAGCATCATTCGTAGCTGATAGTTCTTCCTCATGTCCTCGTCCAATTGGCGATAAGCCTCTTTCTGATTTTCAGACAGTACCACCGAAAGAAACATCTTTAGTGTTTCAGCCCCATCCAACTGGTTTGACAAAGTCTTGGCTTCTGCATCACGTCGTTCTGCTATAAGATATTTCACCTCTGCCTCTATACACCTCTCGTTGGTAGGGGCTAGGTTATATGCTTCATGATAAAGCTTGTATGCTTTGCTATGGTCATATAATGACAGGCATTTTCCTTTCACAAGCAGCATTTGAGCCTTCTGCGAAGGATTGTTTTCTAACACATCAGCAAACATCGCCTCTAACTGCTCTACCTGTTTAAGAGCAGTTTTCAAGTGAAGCGATCCTATTAGCGTCTCGGTGGTTGATTCTATAATACGCTCTATCATGGCGGTAATCTTATCATCGTCATCTGCTTTGCGATTATGATACATTTCTGCCAACATGACCCCAATCTTCTGTATATCAGAACTTAACGAGTCGAGCTTGGTATCCACCTTATCAAATCTACCTGTCAGTTCCCCGATTACAGCAGCAAATCCTGCATCTTGCTTCACATTGATGACATCCACCTTGCGCTCCATGATGAAGTCATAGCAAACAGGATCATTGCGCAACTCGTCAGCCCATAGCAATAGAAGGGCTTTTACACCTTCATCAATATTCCGCGAATCGCCTGCAATAAGCACTTCAAGTTCTTCCATGTGCTGGCATTGTCGCAACTGCTCCGACCTTCTGATACCATCGTTTACAGTCCATTTCTTCAGAGCCTTGCTATAGCATGAGTCTATCTTGTCATGCAATGGCTTGTTTCTCTGGAGATAGTCCTTGATGGTAGGCAGATTACCAGCCACATAGGAAATCCCAAAACTTATGAGCATATCGTCAAATCCCATCATAATTAAGAATCTATTTTATTTTTGGGGAGATAGTATTTTCTATAGCATCCACAACCATATGCAGATTAACTTCTCTGGTCAAATGTTT
>ODAJ012162005.1_pt1 | contig 10181 bp, 6 predicted proteins | sample 1539241 | NCBI WGS metagenome assembly ODAJ01 (sample SAMN02144231, study PRJEB22623) | gut metagenome | biome: sheep rumen | host: Ovis aries | place: New Zealand
TCGCCGTCGTCGTCAAGATCATCCTCGGGCGCTATGTGAAGGCGCAGGGTGAGAAGGTCAATTCCGGATCGCTCGTGGCATCGGGATCGGACGCCATGTTTGACGCGATCCTTTCCGCCTCCGTATTGGCCTCGGCGGTCATCTTCAAGGTGAGCGGAATTTCTCTGGAGGCCTATGTCGGCGCAGTCATCTCCGTGATCATCATCAAATCCGGCGTAGAGATGATGGTCGAGACGCTGAACGAGATCCTGGGAATGAGGGCGGACAAAGAGACCACGGACCGGATCAAAGAGCTCCTGACAGAGGAAGAGGAAGTAAGAGGCGCCTACGATCTGATCCTGCATAATTATGGACCGGACAAGAACCTCGCTTCGGTGCATATCGAGCTTCCGGACACTATGACGGTCAGGGAGGTCGACAAGCTGACCAGAAAGCTGGAGGCGAAGGTATATAAGGAAACCGGCACTATTTTGACCGGGGTCGGCCTGTATTCCTACAATACAGGAAACAGTGAGGCGGCGAGAATCCAGAACGACGTGCGCAAAAGAGTGCTGGCCCATGACTGGGCTCTTCAGCTGCACGGCTTTTATGTGGAGCCGGAGACGAAGGAGATGACCTTCGACGTGGTGATGAGCTTTGAGATCCAGCCTAAGGAAGGATTAAAGATCCTGCATGAGGAAATCGGGAAGGCGTATCCCGATTACCGGATCTCCATTGCGCCGGATGTCGACGTATCCGTAACAGAATAAAAAACAGCGGGCCGCGCTTCGAAGAGGAAGAAACCTCTGCGAAGGCGGCCCGATTTCATTTACCCAAAAGACAATGGCGAAGATCACGCCACACCGGCCATCATAAGGATCATTCTTATGAGCAGCGCGGCGATCCACGCGACGACGCACTGCCAGAACACGACGCCGACAGCCCATTTTCTTCCCAGTTCCCTCTTGATGGAGGCGACAGCCGCGACGCAGGGGGAATAGAGCAGGGAGAAGACCATCAGTGTTGCCGCGGAAAGCGGCGTCAGGACAGAGCGGACATTTTCCCCGAACAGGATCTGCATCGTGGAGACAACACTCTCTTTGGCCATAAAGCCGCTGATCAGGGAGGTGCAGATCCGCCAGTCGCCCAGTCCCAGGGGCTTCATAATAGGAGCGATCAGGCCGGAGATCATAGCGAGGATGCTGTCCTGGGAATTGGTCACCATATTGAAATGCAGGTCAAAACGCTGCAGGAACCAGACTACGATCGTGGCGAGCAGGATGACGGAGAAGGCTTTCTGCAGGAAATCCCTGGCCTTCTCCCACAGAAGCTGCGCCACATTTCTGACGCCGGGCATTCTGTAATCGGGAAGCTCCATGACGAAGGGCGCCGCTTTGCCGCGGAACAGGGTTTCCCGGTAGAGCCAGGCGATCAGGACGGCCGTGACGATGCCCAGAAGGTAGAGCCCGATCATGATGAGCCAGCCTCCTTTGGGGAAGAAGGCGGCGATAAAGAAGCCGTAGATCGGCACTTTGGCTGAGCAGCTCATAAACGGCGTCAGGAGGATCGTCATTTTCCTGTCCCGCTCACTGGGAAGCGTTCTCGTGGACATGACGGCGGGGACGGTGCAGCCGAAGCCGATCAGCATGGGCACAATACTGCGCCCGCTCAGGCCGATCTTGCGGAGAAGCTTATCCATAAAGAAAGCTACGCGCGCGATATAGCCGCTGTCTTCCAGGATCGACAAAAAGAAAAACAGCGTCACGATGATGGGCAGGAAGCTGAGTACGCTGCCTACGCCGGCAAAAATGCCGTCAATGACCAGTCCCTGTACCGCCTTGTTGACGCCCGCGGCGGTCATAGCGCTGTCGGCGAGTACGCTCAGAGCCTCGATGCCGGTTTCCAGAAGACCCTGCAGCCATGCTCCGATGACATTGAAGGACAGGAAAAAGACCAGCCCCATAATGACGATAAAGAGCGGAATGGCCGTAAACTTTCCGGTCAGGAAGCGGTCGAGCTTTTCGCTCCGCAGCCGCTCTCTGCTCTCGCTGGGCTTTGTGACCGTCCGGTCGCATACTTTCCGGATAAAAGCAAAGCGCATATCCGCGATGGCGGCGCTTCGGTCCAGACCCCGCTCGCTCTCCATCTGAAGGATGATATGTTCCATGATCGCTGTCTCGTGGCTGTCGAGGGCCAGCTGACGGAGGATCAGGGGATCGCCCTCAATGACCTTGCTCGCGGCGAAGCGAACGGGAAGGGACGCTTTGACCGCGTGGTCCTCGATCAGATGCGCGATGGCATGCAGGCAGCGGTGCACCGCGCCTCCCTGCTCGTTCTCGCTGCAGAAGTCCTGGCGAACGGGCTTTTCCTGGTAGTAGGCGATATGGATCGCATGGTCGATCAGCTCGTTCACGCCCTCGTTTTTGGCCGCGGAGATCGGTACGACCGGCACGCCCAGAAGGGCTTCCATCTCATTGACATCGACGCTTCCGCCGTTGGTCGTCACTTCGTCCATCATATTCAGGGCCACCACCATGGGCACGTCCATTTCCAGAAGCTGCATCGTCAGATACAGATTGCGCTCAATGTTGGTCGCATCCACAATGTTGATGATGGCTTTGGGCTTGTCCTCCAGAACGAAGTTTCGCGACACGATTTCTTCGCTGCTGTAGGGAGACATCGAGTAGATGCCGGGAAGGTCCGTGACCCTCGTATTCTTATGCCCCTGAATGGGTCCGTCCTTGCGGTCCACCGTGACGCCGGGAAAGTTGCCGACGTGCTGATTGGCGCCGGTCAGCCGGTTGAAGAGCGTCGTCTTCCCGCTGTTCTGGTTGCCGACCAGCGCGAAGGTCAGAAGAGTGCCATCCGGCAGCGGCGTTCCGCTTCCCTTGGGATGATATTTGCCGCCCTCGCCAAGGCCGGGGTGTGCGGTGCTGGTTTTCTTGACGGCCTTGTCCGTCTTCGGGGTCTGCGGCGGGATCGGTATGACTTTGATCCTTTCAGCATCGTCGAGCCGGAGCGTAAGTTTGTAGCCGTGGATCATCAGTTCCACGGGGTCGCCCATCGGCGCGTATTTAACGACAGTGACCTCAGCGCCGGGAATGACGCCCATATCCAGAAAGTGCTGCCGCAGAGCGCCTTCTCCGCCGACCTCGCTCACGATCGCGGTTTCTTTGATACCCAATTCTTTTAATGTCATAATGCGTCCTTTTATATATAGTCAAAATACTCCATCTAGTCACTTTAACAAATATTACCTCCCACAGCAATGGCGGAAGCGCGTTTTGTCCAAAGATTGGCGGATTCCGGATCAATCGCGGCGCCGATGCTGTGATATACTATGCTTGTTTAAGAATCTGCAGATAGTGTGGAAACGGACACGCAGTGGGAAAGAGAGGAGAGACCATGTTTCGTGAAATGCTTCGCTTTAAACAGGCGATCGGGAAAGAGGAGTGCATAGAGATCTTAAAGGAGGAACTGCGCGGCGTCCTGTCCGTGCTCGGCGACGACGGATATCCCTACGGTCTGCCGATCAATCATTATTATAATGAAGAAGACGGCAAGCTCTATTTTCACAGCGGAAAGAAGGGGCACAAGATCGACGCGATCCGGCGCTGTGACAAAGTATCGTTCTGTGTCCATGACAGCGGTTACCGCAGAGAGGGAGAATGGGCGCTGAATATACGGAGCGTTATCGTGTTCGGCCGCATTGAGATCATAGAGGACAGAGAGAAGATCTATGAGATCACGCGCAGGCTCAGCCGCAAGTTCACCAGGGACGAGGCGTATATTGACCGCGAGATCGAAAAATCGGGGCCCGGAACCTTCATGTTCGCGCTGGTTCCGGAGTATATGACCGGAAAGCGGGTCAATGAGGCATAGAGCGCTTTTTTTCAGAGGTTGCCTGATGCGGAAGAACTGTCCGGTGTGATACACTTTATATGATATGCTGCAGTGAGGCGGAGTGAAAAAGGAGAAGGCGGAAGATGAACATATCAGCAGAACGCAACAGCAGGATCATCGACGGAATGACATTCGCCATATCGGGCGCGCTCCTTTTGGGATGCATAGCAGGAGCTGTCTACACCGAAACCTTCCGGACGCTGCCGAGGGACTTTTTCCATATTCTGACGACGCCGGGTCCTCTGATCACGGACTACTTTATGATGGGGAGCATGCCGGCCGCCTTTCTCAACGCGGGGCTGTGCGGGCTCGTTATGGCCTGCTTTATGCATTTTCTTCCGGGTCCCTCCCACGTCAATACGCTGGCGGGCTATTTTCTGGTGATCGCGCACTGCTTCTACGGCCTGAATCTTCTGAATATGCTGCCCTGTTTTCTGGCGCCTTTTCTGTATTTAAAGCTGAAGAAGCTGGACTACAACGGGAATCTGCACGTCTGTATGTTCATCACGTGCTTCAGTCCCTTTGTCAGCGAGCTTCTCTTCCGCTATACACAGGGGGACGATTTCGTGGCGGGCAGGGCGTCCCTGACCGTCAAGGGCGTCTTTCTGACCTGCGCCTTCCTTCTCATCGTCGCCTTTGTCGCGCCCGCGATCCTGCCCGGCGCCAAGGCATGGCATAAGGGATACAATCTTTACAACGGCGGACTGGCCTACGGAATTCTGGGATTTCTGCTGTACAACTTCCTATACAAGACGATGGGCGTGCAGGAGCCGCACCGGCTGATCGTGCCCAATGCGGTCTATGACCATTTCGACAGGTCCTTCCAAACCTTCGGAAATGTGTTTTTTGCGCTTTTGTTTATAGCGTTTATAGCGGCGGGATGGTATCTGAACGACAAGAGCTTCCGGGGTCTGGAGGTTCTGTTCCACGACACGGGATATCAGAGCAATTTTGCGGCAAAATATGGAATGCAGATCTGTCTGATGAATATGGGGCTTTACGGATTCCTTTTCCTTCTTTATGTGAATCTGGCCATCATCTTCACCCATGGGGCAGGCTTTACGGGCCCGACCTTCGGCGTCATTTTCGCGGCGCTGACGTTTACCTCCATGGGGCAGCACGTCAGTAATGTGTGGCCGATCTTTCTGGGATTTCCGCTTTTGTCGCTCTTTTCGAAGGCCTTCAATCTGCTGATCGGCGGCACGACCACCTGGACGATCACAACGCAGTCCTACCTCAACAGCGTCGCCTTCGCGACAGGTCTATGCCCTCTTGTGGGCTGCTACGGCATCCGGGCGGGACTGGCGGCGGGCGCCCTGTGCGCCTCTCTGTGCACGGCGACATCCGCGCTGCACGGGGGACTGATGTTATATAACGGAGGATTTACGACGGGCGTCGCAGCGCTGATCCTGATCCCGATCCTGGAGCACTATTCCGTGCCGAAGAGAGATGAGATGACCCGTCACATCAATCTGCAGGATATGATGACGGTCAATGAAGAGGTCCTGCGAAAGCAGTGGCTCAGTGAAGTGTATCCGGCAGGCGACTGGAAGCCGGACGGAAATGATAACGAGAAACGGAAAGAATGAAGAAAAGAATCATTTGGGCGGCAGCAGCCGCAGCCGCGGCAGCGGCCTTTCTGCTCGCGCTGTTCTTTCTTGTTAAGAGCAAGAAACTGCAGGTCAACAGATGGGTCGTTTCAGGCAGGGATATAACCGGCGTCGATATTTCGGAATATCAGGCGGACGTCGATATGGAGAAACTGGCTGACCAGGGCATTCAGTTTATTTATATAAAAGCAACGGAAGGCAGTACGCATGTGGACAGCCGTTTCGCGCAGAACATGGAAAATGCCGGAAAGTGCGGCTTGCCGGCCGGCGCCTACCACTTTTTCTCTTTCGACAGCCCGGGCCTGAGCCAGGCGGAACACTTTATAGAGACGGTCGGCGATCTGTCGGGCAAGCTGATCCCGGTGGTGGACGTAGAGTACTACCAGGGCAGGGAAAAAGACTCCGCGCCGGATGCGGAGGAAGCTTCGGGGGAGCTCAGAGCCTTTTTGGACGCACTCGAGGCGGAATACCATGTAAAGCCCATGATCTACTGCTCCAGGGATGTCTACGAGAAGTACATCGAGAACTATTTTGACGGATACCCGCGATGGGTCCGGAGCATTTACTATCCTGCGACCTTTGAGGCGGGAGGAAACTGGACCGTGTGGCAGTACAGCGACACGGGACTTCTGGAGGGATATGAGGGCGGCGAGACCTATATCGATCTGGATGTCTTAAAAAGAGGAACCGATCTTTCGGAACTGATGGTACAATAGAAAAGGCCGTCGCGCTGACAACAGGCGGTCCGCGAGAGAGAAAACAGGTGACAGAGGGAGAAATTGCGTATGTATTATAATTCGATCCTGGAAGCAGTCGGCAATACGCCGATGATCAGACTGAACAGAATGCCGGAGGAAGGCAGCGCGGAAGTGCTTGTCAAGATGGAAGCGCTCAACGTGGGCGGATCCATCAAGACGAGGACGGCGCTGAACATGATCGAACAGGCGGAAAAGGACGGCCTGATCGGAAAGGATACGATCATCGTGGAACCCACCAGCGGCAATCAGGGGATCGGCCTGGCGCTTGTCGGCGCTGTCAAGGGCTACAGGACGATCATCATTATGCCGGATTCCGTCAGCGAAGAGAGGAGAAAGCTGGTCCGCCAGTACGGGGCGGAAGTCGTGCTGATCCACGACGCGGGCGACATAGGGGCCTGCATAGACGAGTGCCTGAAGACGGCGCTCAGAATGAGGGACGAAGACCCGAGAGTTTTCGTGCCTCAGCAGTTCGAGAACCGGAACAATACACTGACGCACAAAAAGTATACGGCGCTCGAGATCATGGCGCAGGTGGCCGGGCCGGTGGACGGATTCTGCGCGGGCATCGGCACCGGAGGAACGATCACCGGGATCGGGGAGGTCCTCAAGGCCCAGTATCCGGATATCGAGATCTGGGCGGTGGAGCCGGAGAACGCGGCGATCCTGGCGGGAGGAACCGTCGGCACGCATCTGCAGATGGGGATCGGGGACGGCATTATCCCTGAGATCTTAAACCTCGAGATTTACGACCATATCTATGTGGTGACGGACGAGGAGGCACTCGAGACGTCGCGGCGTCTGGCCAGAGAGGAAGGCCTTATGGTGGGAATCTCCGCGGGCACCAACGTGGCTGCAGCGCTCAAACTCGCCAAAAAACTCGGAAAGGGAAAGACGGTGGTGACCGTCCTTCCGGATACAGCGGAGAGATATTTCTCCACACCGCTGTTCGCGGATTGACCCCTTCCCGAAAGAAGCGAAAAACGGATGGAAAAAAGACGGCAGAACGGAAGCTGCTGTCTTTTTTTGCCATTTCATTCTATGGTATACTTGTGAAGGATATCTTTCCGGCGGCCCGGGACGGGCGTCCGCCGGCAGAGAACCTTCCTTTGGTATTAAAAACAGGGGGCAAGCGAAAATGGCAGAGAATAACAGGCCGCGAGGCAGGAAAAGAAATGTGTCCGACCAGGGCAACGGCGTCAACGTTTGGGGACAGGGACACGGCACAGGACCTGTGGGATCGGGAGCGTCCGGAGGCTCCGGCGGATCCGGCAGGAAAGGCGGCGGAACGAGAAACAGCCGCGGTATGGGAGGTCTTCCTCTTATTGTCGTGCTTCTGATCGTCCTTTTTGGCGGCGGGGGAACGCTGGGCGGCCTTTTTGGCGGCGGCAGCGACAGCTATTCATCCACAGGCAACAACTGGAACGTGGAGGAGAACTATACGCCCAGTTCCGGAGACAGCAGCTTCAACTATACCGGAAGCAGCTACGGAGGAAACGGCGCCCACTCCACGGGCTGGACCAACGGCAACGCCTCCCAGACGGAAGTCAATACAAGCGTAGCGTCCGGATCAAGAGAGAAGTTTACGAAGATCAAGGGCGGCGGCGAGGACACAGTGACCATCATGGTCTACCTCTGCGGAACGGACCTCGAGTCCAGGAGCGGCATGGGAACCTCCGATCTGCAGGAGATGGCCTCCGCGAACCTCGGCAAAAAGATCAACCTTCTCGTCTATACGGGCGGCTGCAGCAACTGGCGCAACAATATCGTCAGCAGCAAGGTCAATCAGATCTACCAGGTTCTGGAGGGCGGCGTCAAATGCCTTGTCAGGGACGCGGGCTCATCGGCGATGACCGATCCGGACAACCTGGCCGGTTATATACAGTGGTGCGCGGAGAACTATCCGGCTGACCGCTATGAACTGATCCTCTGGGATCACGGCGGCGGATCGGTCAGCGGCTACGGCTACGACGAAAAATACAAAAACAGCGGATCCATGACGCTCTCCGGCATCAAGAAAGCGCTGGACAAGGGCGGTGTGAAATTCGACTTTGTGGGCTTCGACGCCTGCCTCATGGCGACGGCGGAGACGGCCATGATGCTGGATGACTACGCGGACTACATGGTGGCCTCCGAGGAGACGGAGCCCGGCGTCGGCTGGTATTACACAGACTGGCTGACGGCCCTGGGGAAGAACACCTCCATGCCGACCGTCGAGATCGGTCAAAGGATCGTCGATTCTTTCGTTGAGGTATGCGCGAGAAAGTGCCAGGGACAGAAGACGACGCTGGCAGTCATCGACCTGGCCGAGGTCGCGAATACGGTCCCGGATAAAGTCAGCAAATTCTCCAAGGCGGTCTCCAAAGAGATCTCCGACAAGAACTACCAGCAGATCGCGCAGGCCAGAAGCCAGGCCAGAGAGTTTGCGGCCAGCACGAAGATCGATCAGGTGGACCTGGTCCATCTGGCCGAGAACACCGGCCTCTCCGAGGGAAAGGAACTGGCGTCCGTGATCCGCGGAGCGGTCAAGTATAACCGCACGTCCGCCAACATGACCAATGCCTACGGCCTCTCGATCTACTTCCCTTACAGAGGAAGCGCCAGGTATGTGGACAGCGTGTCCAAGACCTACAACGAGATCGGAATGGACGCGGACTACACGACCTGCATCCGCCAGTTCGCAAGCCTTCAGGTGAGCGGGCAGGCGGCCAGCGGCGGCTCCGGAACGCCTTACAACACGCTGTTCGGGGATTACGCGGGCGATTTTACCGGTCTTGAAGAGAGCGGAACGAATGAACTGATCGGAGCGCTCCTCTCGAGCTTTTTGGGCGGCAATTACAGTTCCGTATATGATATGACCTCCTCCGGCGCCTCCTTCCTGTCCGACAGGGCGCTCTCCGACGAGGATATGACCGAATATCTGCAGGAGCATCACTTCGACGCGACCAGGCTCGCGTGGGAACAGATCGACGGCAGAGAGAGGATCAGCCTTCCTGAGGACCAGTGGGCGCTTGTGACAAACCTTGGCCTTAGTATGTACTACGATACGGGAGACGGCTACGCCGAGCTCGGTCTCGACAGCGTCTATGAATTCGACGAAGAGAACCGGCTCGTCGCCGATGAAGGCAAGTACTGGATCTCGATCAATAACCAGCCGGTCGCCTACTATCAGCTCGATGCCGTAGACGACGGCACGTCCTATACGATCACCGGCCGGGTTCCCTGCCTGCTCAACGGGCAGCGGAGCAATCTGATCCTTGTCTTCGACAGCGAAAACGAGAACGGATATGTGGCAGGCGCGATGTCCGACTACTCGCGGGAAGAGAATATCGACGTCGCCGCCAAGGTGGACACGGAGCTGCGCCCGGGCGATGTCATCCAGCCGCTCTGCGATGTGTACAAATATGACGGGACGTATGACGACAATTACAATATAGGCGAGCCGCTGACGATCGAAAATTCCGCGGCGGACCTTACGATCAGCGACAATCCCGTAGGCAGCGGAAAGGTGCTGATCACCTACCGGTTTACGGATATTTACGGAACCAATTACTGGACAAAGGCAATCGAGCGTTAAAAACCAAATAACAGGTCCGGAGAGCGCCTGCTCTCCGGACCTCTATTACAATTAAAATTATGGAGAACAGAAAAGTCAGAAGGAAAAATGTGAAAATGGTCCGGTGCCCCAACTGCGGCGCGCAGTATGAAGAGGGGCTTTTGTACTGCCCCTACTGCCGCTCGGTGGACGATTACCAGGACGAGAGCGAATATCTGGAGGATCTCGATGAGATCAAAGATCAGCTGGAGGATATGCCGGAAAATGTGCTGCGCGATCAGACGAAAGCGCAGACCGCGGAGGCCGCCAGAGATATAGGCAGGATCTTCCGGAGAATAGGGATCGCGGTGGCGGTCATCCTGCTCCTGGGAGGAGTGT
>ODAJ014761372.1_pt1 | contig 10180 bp, 10 predicted proteins | sample 1539241 | NCBI WGS metagenome assembly ODAJ01 (sample SAMN02144231, study PRJEB22623) | gut metagenome | biome: sheep rumen | host: Ovis aries | place: New Zealand
TTTAATTAGGCTACATTCAATACAAAAAAACAGAAATATTTTAGTTACAACTTCAAATTCCCGAACCTTATGTACCGTTTCACTTGCGTACACTACGGTTCGGGAATTTTTTGTCTCACTTACAAATATTTTAGTTTTTTTACTGTCCTTACATTTCTATGTTTATATTTTTTTTATTTTGTATAATATTTTTATTAAAGTTGAAAGGATAAAAAATGAATGAAGAATTAAAACAAAAATTAGCTTGTGAACTTTTGGCATTAAGTGTATTCAGGAATATACTTAATACTGAAACCATGCAATCATTTATTTCTTTTTTAACCGAAAAAGATAATATAAAAAAAATAAACTTTTTCGGTGAGTTTGTTTATTCGTTGGCGGAATTTAATTATTCTTTTTCAAACTTTTTATCCAATGCTGTTTTAACCGATGAAAACAAATATATTTTGTCCATAGCACAAAAAAAAGAAGTATCTAAAACTCTTTTGGAAAATACAACAAAAGAACTGAAAATATTTTCAGACCTTTCAAAAATTACAACAGATGACCTTTTCGATAAAGTTGATTTTAAATATATCCCTGAATTCGAAAATACCAAAACCGATTTTGTAAAACTTTACGAAAAACAAATAAAAAATATTTCCAAACTCGGATACGGTATTTTTGCCACCGCAAAAATGTTTAAAGTGTTGGATGAAAAAGTTATACCTATAAAATCCGCAGACGAGATTTCCGTTGACAGTTTTATAGGGTATAAAGATCAAAGAAAACAAATTTTTGATAATACTAAAGCGTTATGCGAAGGTAAACCCGCCGCAAACATATTGTTATACGGTGATGCCGGTACAGGCAAATCTTCTACGGTTAAAGCATGTGCCAACTATTTCTATAACGAAGGTGTAAGACTTATAGAAATAAGAAAAGATCAGTTGTTAAGTCTTTCTTATATTATGGGCAAAATTACGGGTAATCCGTTAAAGTTCATAATATTTATTGATGATCTTTCTTTTAACAAAAATGATGATAATTTCAGTATGTTAAAAGCGGCACTTGAAGGTTCTGCTTCGGCAAAAGCAAACAATGCAGTAATTTATGCTACAAGTAACAGAAGACATATAATAAAAGAAAGTTTTGCGGACAGACGAAACGAAGATGATATTCATATTAACGATACAATCCAGGAATTAACTTCTCTTTCGGACAGGTTCGGTTTAACCGTATATTTTGAAAAACCGAACAAGAATCTTTATCTTGAAATAGTGTTTGCACTTGCAAAAAGAAACAACATTAAAATTGATAAAGAAGAATTATCTGTTAAAGCGGAAACTTTTGCTTTAAACAGAGGTAACCGTTCCCCGAGAGTAGCGGAACAATTCATTAACAGTTTAATCTTATAAATTAAATGATTTTAAAATTTAACAACTTTAGGTTCTTGTGTGAAAGAATAGAAAGTTGCCGTTGCATCTTTTAAATATAAAACCTGAGTGTTGTTATCATCGGCTTTATACATTTTTTGTAAGCTTGGATAATTATCCAACATATGTTGTTTTGCTTCTATTCTGTCATCATTTACAACAGTGGCTTCTATTCTTATCCAAGTGTTACCGTCAAAAGCACATATTTCTATTTTAGGATTTTGTGCCATTTGTTTAGACACATTTTTTATTTTACCGGTTTGTATATATAACTTATCTTCAAACAAATCTATTGTTCCGAAAGGTCTTACTCTGGGTTGATCGTTTTCCACCGTTGCAAGATAATAAGTTTCGCACTTCTTTAAGAATTCATAAACTGATTGCATATCAAAATTCTCCTTGTTTGTAGTTTCTGTAACAGCTATTTCTTCTTTGTTTGTTGTATTTAAATTGTTTTTGTTAAAATTTTTGTCGACATAAAAAAACATAAGTGTGAAAATAATAATACCCGCCAAGCAAGAAATTTTTGTTGTTTTTGTGGATACTATTCTAAATTCCGCATCTATTCCGCCAAATTTATAATATAAAGAATTCAAATCGCAGAAAATTTCCAAAAACTTTTTGGTAAATAAAAAACCGACCAAAGATATAAGTAAAAAAATTATGATGACTAATTTAAAAAGAATCATATTGAATATTTATAACCTATGTTAATTTGTATGCTGTACATTGAACCGTGACCGGCATAATCATTATCCGGAATTAACCAGTTATAATAAGTATATAAAGCTTCTATTATTAACCATTTAGCTTCTATACCTACACCTGCACCCATATATAAACCGGAAAGTCCGCTTGCATCTATCAATTTTATGTCGGCATTACTGTAGCCTAACTGACCTATAATATATACACTGTCTATTTCTTTGTTTTCTAAAACCAATTTAGGTTTTCCGGCAAGATAAAAGTTTGTTGCCGAAATTTTTTGTGCCGTGTTTTCAATATCTGTTTTAAATAAATGAAAAACACCGATGCCCACACCGATATTTTTCCAAGGATAAGCAAACACTTCTCCGCCTAAAGTATATCCCAAATCAACATCCAAAATTCTGCTGTTTATAATTGTTCTTTCTTGTTCTTCTCCGTTGACCATTCCTGTATCTGTAAATACTACATTTCTATCCAAATCAATGTAAGGAGAAGCTAAAAGCCCGCCCTTTACAATAAAATCCATATTCATTTTTGCACTTACCGGTAATACGCATACAGTAAGCAATAAAATTGAAAAAATAATTTTTTTCATTATAATACTCCAAAAAAATATTTCTTATATTATACTACAAAATTATTTTAATTTACAATTTATAAAATTTTGATTTGCAAAATTTGGTGAATGAGTAAAAAAGTTTGTCGTTAATTATACATTGTACATTATAAATTGTACATTGTCGTTTTTATCCTCTCGGATGATACTTTTTATGTTGTTCTTTTAATCTTTCTTGGCTGATATGAGTATATATTTGTGTTGTGGAAATCGAGCTGTGCCCTAACATCTCTTGAACAAACCTGATATCCGCACCGCCCGTAAGTAAATGAGTCGCAAAAGAGTGTCTTAAAGTGTGGGGGGTAATATTTTTCATAATACCCGCTTTTACGGCTATTTGCTTTAACTGTCTCCAAAATTCTATTCTTGATATAGGTTTGTTTAATCTTGTTAAGAATATAAATTCCGATTTTGTATTTTTCCTTACTCTAAGATATCTTTTTAAATAGAGTTGAGCTTTTTGTCCGAAAGGAACTAACCTTTCTTTGTTGCCTTTACCGAAAATTTTTACAAAACATTCTTCAATATCTATATTAGAAAATTTTAAATTTATTAGTTCGGATACTCTTAAACCCGTAGCATATAAAAGTTCAAGCATCGCTCTGTTTCTTATTGAAAGATTATCGCTTCCTGAAACCGAATTTAACAATCTTGTTACCTCTTCGCCGGTTAACATATCCGGCAAAATCATTGGAACTTTAGGTGCGGTAAGATATATCGTCGGATCTGTTTTTATAAGATTTTCGGCAATAAGAAACTTATAAAATTGACGAATGGATTCTATCATCCTATAAATACTTCTCGGCTTAAAATTCGATGTTTTAAGATGCCACAAAAAATCCGTTATTTCCAAATGTGTTATGTTTTCGTAATTTATTTTTTTTTCTTCTAAAAAGTTCAGATATGTGTTAAGGTCTGTTCTGTAAGCAAGAGCAGTATTTTTTGAAAGCCCTTTTTCTATTAAGATATAGTTAATAAAATCGTCAACTCTTTGCATATTATTGGTTTAAGTAAGGATTATTTTTTAATTCTTGTTTTAGTGTCGTAAAAGGACCATGCCCGGGACAAATAATTGTGTCGGGCGGGAACTTTTTAATTTTTTGTAAAGATTGTATAATCTCATCATAATCGCCGCCATATAAATCCGTTCTGCCGATAGAATTTTTAAATATAGTATCGCCGGCAAACAAAATATTATCTATCAGAATGCAGACAGAACCTTTACTGTGCCCGGGTGTGTGAATGACATAATATTTACAAAAAGAAGTCTCTTTTGTTTCTTCTTTATCAAAAAAAATGTCTGCTTTTTTTATTATTGTCGGGCTGCCTATTATCGTTGAAAAATTTTTGTTTGCGTCGGAAAGCATTTCCGTATCATCTTTGTGAATTGCTAACGGAATATTATATTTTTGCCTTATTATATCGTTAGAAAGAGTGTGGTCAAAGTGTCCGTGAGTATTTATTAAAATTTCGGGTTTCAGGTTGAGTTTTTCGATTTTATCTATTACTTTTTTTCCGTCTTGACCGGGATCTATAATAATTGCTTTTTTAGAAGTTTCATCATAAACTATATAACAATTTACTTGAAACTCTCCTGATACTATAAATTCTGTTTTCAGCATTTTATTTTTGATCTAAAAAAATATTTTTGTGAGTAACTAAATAACTTATTCCGGAATATAAAGTGAATATTGTTGCAATTAACATTAACCAATAAGGAGCATGGATTAATATTAAACCTATAAAATGTTGCCATCCGGCGGCTTCCATAAGCTCATACGGCGTGATAAAAAAGAATTTTGTAAGGGTTGCATTTACTACTAAAATAACAAGTATTGTAATAATTGCAATCATTTGAGATGTCGTTTTTACTTTACCTGCCATACTTGCAGGTATTATTATGTTTCTTGAAGCCGCAATAGATCTAAGTCCGGTAATAATGAATTCTCTGGAAATAATACAAATTACCATCCATGCCGGAATATTTAAAGTATAAATTCCGACAAAAGAAACAAATGCGGAAGTTACCAAAAGTTTATCTGCCAACGGATCAAGAAATATTCCGAATGTTGTTATTATGTTGTTCTTTCTTGCTATAACACCGTCGTAGTAGTCTGTTATTGAAGCGGCAATAAAAACAAGCAAAGCGAAAATATTAGCCCAAAACGAATCTATTATCATTAAGACAATAAATACCGGAACGAGAAAAACTCTAATCATTGTTAATTTGTTTGCCAGATTCATAAATAAATCCTTACTTTTAATTAAAAACTAATTATACATTATTTTGCAATTAAATCGTAGTCTTTATAATCTTTTATTGTTATTTCGGTAAATTTATTTAATGTTATATTTTTGTTTTTGTTAACGATAATTGTGTTATCAATTTCAGGTGCTTGAAAGTATGCTCTGCAATAAATTTTGTCTTTTGAAATTGTTTCAGGTAACACTTCAAAAGTTTTACCTATCTTTTCTTTATTGTTTTTTATAACATTTTCAAATTGTGCATTTGCAAGAAGTTGTACTCTTTTTTCTGTAATCTGTTGAGAAATTTTATTTTTCAGTTTATAAGATTTGGCAAGTTTTTGATCCGAGTAACCGAATATTCCCACATGTTCAAAGTAGTTTTGTTTTACAAACGATAAAAGTTCTTTGAAGTCTGCTTCCGTTTCGTTGGGAAAACCCGTTATTAAAGATGTCCTTAGTGTTATTTCAGGAAAATCTTTTTTTATTTTTTCTATAATTTTTCTTGTGTTTTCCGGTCTTTTCATATCATTTAAAACTTTCTTGCTTATATGTTGTATCGGTATATCAATATAGTTACAAATATTTTCCGTTTCGTATATTGTTTCCAATAATTCTTTTGTTATTGTTGACGGGTAAGCATATAACAATCTTATCCATTTAAGTTGTTTTATTTTTGATATTTCTTTTAACAGTTTTGCAAGCGAAAGTTTTCCGTATATATCTATTCCGTAAGAGGTGGTATCCTGGGCTATTACATTAAGTTCCCGTATGCCGGAATCTGCAAGAGCTTTGGCTTCATCCGTTACGGATTTTATTGTTCTGCTTATAAATTTTCCTCGCAGATTAGGTATTATACAGTAACTGCACCTGTGGTTACAACCTTCCGCTATTTTTATGTAAGTAGAAGGAGAATTTGTTGACAATACTCTTGTTTTAAAAGTGTTTATTCCGCCTGCACAGTTTGTGTTTGCAAAGAATTTATGCTTTTTTATTAATTTTACTATTTGATCAAAATTACCTGTTCCCACATATCCGTCTATAAAAGGATAATCTTTTTGCATTTTATCTTGCAATAATTGAGCCAAACAACCGGAAACAAATATTTTCAAATCTTTGTTCTGCTGTTTTAGAAGTCCCGCCTGCTGTATTTGATAGTGAGATTCCGCTTGAGCATCTTGTATGAAAGAACATGTATGAATAACAATTATATTTGCCTGCGATAAATTGCCGGTTATTTCATAACCTTCCTTCAAAAATAAACCTATTACTGCTTCGGATTCGACAGTATTTTTGGAACAACCTAAAGTGATTACGGATACTTTATTATTTTTCAAAATCAGTCTCTTTTTAATGTTATTGTATTAACTTTGCTGTTGGAAGCACCTTTGGATATATCAACAAGCTTATCGTTAAAATAAACTTCTATTCCATCAATATTTCCTATTTTTATATTAAATTCTTTTTTTGTTGTTGCTTCAAAAGTTTTATCTTTTGATAAAATGCTCTCAAAAAGTTTTTTGTTGTCACCGGAAATTTTTATCCAAGTATCTTCCAATGCTTTTATATAAAGTTTTTGTTCTGTTTGTTGAGAATTTGTCGCCGCACTTTCTTGCTCTTTTTTCGATATTGTCTGTACGCTTGTTTCTTCGGGAAGAACAGCTTTTTTTGTAGGAATAAGCATAATGATTATGCAGATAATAAGAACGGCTGCAACAGCATATCCTGCATAAATGAGTGTTTGTTTGTTTTTTTTATAAAATTCAATGAATTTATTTTCCGCATTATTGTTGCTTTGCTTAAATAAATCTTCCTGTTGGTCCAATTTCGATTGTTCGTACATATTTATCATTTCGTTGGGATCCAATGATAAAAACAAAGCATAAGTCTTTAAAAAGTTCTTGTAATACAGTTCAGCAGGAAAAGCGGATACATTATCGTTTTCAAGCCCTTCAATATATTCTCTTTTTATTTTGGTGGTTTTGTGAACCCTGTCTATAGAAAATCTTTTTTTCTTTCTTGCCTGTTGTAAAACTTTTCCGGGACCGCTCATAATAAACCTCTATAATTCTATAACATCAACATTTTTCGGTGCCGTAAATTTGAATATATCATTTGAAAAATTGTTGTTTAATTTATAATTTGTTAATTTTACATCTACCGTAAAGTTGCCGTTATCAAAAGATGTTTTTGTTATTAAAGAAGAACTTTTACTTACGGTGATTGTCATGTTCCATTTTTCTTTTTGGTTCAGCGGCTTTATTAAAAAAGAATAATCTACTTTTGTTTCTTCTTTAAGTTCTATAATATAATCTTTCTTTAAAGTTTTCCAATTTTGAATAAACTTGAATACAGATGTTAACAACATATCGCTGTTTATAACATCTTTCCATTTTTCAACAATAGCTTGTCTGTTATCGGGAACATAAGTTGTAATATGTTTGCCGTCGATATATGAATATTGCTTTGTAGGCTTTATTTGCCCCAAATAAATAAAATTTTGTTTCTTATGTTTAAATACACCTTCCGAACTAAATTGTTCGTTTGTGGAAAGATAAGTTAATGTTTGAGTATAATCTGCCTGCAAATCTTTTACGGAAGAATCTTGCTTTTCCAATTTTGATAAAATTGCATCAATATCTTGCTTTTGAGATTGGGCACAAAAAGCGACGGAGATACTTATAAGTAACAAACAAATAACGGATGATAATTTAAATAAAATTTTAGTTATCATTTATTCTTAAATAATCCTCTACTAAATTATAGTTTATTTCCCAGCGATTTGTTCCTTCCGGCTTATGAATAAAGCCTCTAACCTCTAAAACACTTAATATATTTGTTGCTCTTGCGGAACCGCCGAATTGTGCTTTTAACAAATCCTGCGATATTCTTCTTCTTTCAAGAATAAGTTTAAGTGCGGGTATAAGATCTTTTTCGGCTTTATCCGCTGCTGTTGCCGCAGCTGCTTGGCTTACTTCGTGAACTAAAGGTTCATAGAATTTAGGAAAATCCTGATCTGCTATAAATTTTACCACTTGTTCTATTTCTTTGGAAGAAACAAAAGCACCCTGAAGTCTTACCGGTCTTGGTTCGGAAGGAGGTAAGAACAACATATCTCCTTTACCTATCAAGCTTTCCGCACCGATGGTATCAAGTATAACTTTAGAATCCACAGCAGATACTGTTTGGAACGATTGTCTTGCAGGAAAATTGGCTTTAATTGTTCCGGTTATAACATTTACGGTAGGTCTTTGAGTTGCAAGTATTAAATGTATTCCGACAGCTCTTGCCATTTGTGCAAGTCTTTGAATGGAATCTTCGATTTCTTTTGAAGCAACCATCATCAAATCAGCCAACTCATCTATAATAACAATTATATAGTAATCTTTATCTCCGCCTTCGGCAACCATTTTTGCATTATAGTCTTCAATATTTCTAACCATATTGGATGCATATTTTTCGTATCTTTCTTCCATGACTTTAACCAATTTTTTTAATGCATCGGAAGCTTCGTTAGGTCTTGTAATAACATCCGCATCATCTGCCATACAACAAGGATTATATAAGTGAGGAATCTGCTTATATGCAGTCATTTCCACTCTTTTGGGATCTATTAACATAAACTTAACTTCGTCAGGTCTTGCCTTATACAATATAGATAAAATAATATTGTGCACACCGACACTTTTTCCCGAACCCGTAGCTCCGGCAATAAGTAAGTGAGGCATTTTGGCTAAGTTGGAAATATATCCGCTTCCGTCCGTTTTTGTTCCTACGGCCAATGTTAATAAAGATTTTGAATCTTTGAATTCTTTCGTGTCTATAATATCTCTTAAACTTACCATTGATGGTTTCGGGTTAGGTATTTCTATGCCGACTGCAGATTTTTCAGGTACGGGCTCAATTCTTATCGCTGCGGTTTTCATTGCAAGAGAAATATCGTCCATTATATTCATTACCGACTGCATTTTTGTTCCGGGGGCAAGAACTATATCATATCTTGTAATAACAGGTCCCGGGATAATATCTTGAACAACTGCATCAATTCTGAAAGATTTTAATGCTTCTCTTAATGCTTCGGCTCTTTCCTGAAGTTCCGATTCGTTTATTTGCGTGTTTAAAGAACCTTCTCTTAAAAGAGTTACCGGAGGCAAGGTATAACTGAAAGTTTTTGTATCTATTTTTTCTTGTTTAACTATAGGTTTCGGCTCTGCTATAGGTTCTTGTTTCGGTTCTTGTTCAATTTTTTTTTCTTCCTGCGGTTGCTGTACTTGTATTTTCTTTTGTTCTTCCGTTCTTGCGGCTTTCATTTGTTCTTGAACAAAATCTTCTTTATCGTCTTTTTTGTTCTGTCTGCTGTCAATTATTCTCGGCTTTTCCGTTTGTTCGAAAGGAGTTTCTTCTTCTTGTTCCTTTTTAGATCTGTTTTGAACAATGTTCGGCTTTTCCTGTTTTTTTGCTTTTCTGTATTCGTACCATTGCTTGATATCTTCAATTGTTGATTTTACTATATATTTAGCAAGTTTAAATAATGATATTCTAAAAAAGACCGCAATAAAAAATATAAAACATATACCTACTATTGCTATTGAGCCCCAATTACCGAAAAACTTTAAAAAGAAAGGGTATAATGTGTTGCCCAACCAACCGCCGTCTTGAAATTTTAGGTTAAATATACTCTTTATTAATGAAAATAAAATTGATGATAGTGTTACGGAAACTACTGCCAAAACCAAATCGATTCTTGTTCTTAATATTGTTGAGGTTATGAAATACAGTATACCGAACCAAAATAAAAAGATAGGAATTATATATGATGAAGCTCCGAAAGAACTGAACATTATACTGGATAATGCTTCACCTACTATGCCTGTATCGCTTGCCGATATTAAAGCATATAATAAGAAAAAAGATATTGCGCAACAAATGCAACCCAATAACAATCTTTTACTTTTCTTATATTCTTCCAATTGCTTTTTTGTTTGTTTAGCCATAAATTTTACCCGTAGTTTAAGTTAACGAATATTATAACAAAATATTATAACAAAAAAAACAGTGTTTTTATAATACATGTGTCTGTGTATTTTTAAGATTTCACAAAAATTTTACAATGTTTTTTAGAAAAGTTTTCACAAAAAGGCTATAATCTAAAATAGTAAAATAGCGAATAAAAAATATATTGAAAAAATAAGGGAAA
>ODAJ011910538.1_pt1 | contig 10174 bp, 9 predicted proteins | sample 1539241 | NCBI WGS metagenome assembly ODAJ01 (sample SAMN02144231, study PRJEB22623) | gut metagenome | biome: sheep rumen | host: Ovis aries | place: New Zealand
CATCTGTGTTACGGCACAGCGAATGACCTGCTGTCTGATGCTCTGCAAGGTGTGTGAACAGCTGATAAAGAAGCACGGACTGAACGGTGCCGAGACGCAGCTGAAGCAGAACCCTAACCTATGGAAAGAGCTTCTTGTTAAGGCACAGACCCCGTCGCTGCTCGATGCCTACGACATCATAGCCGACTCGCTGATGGAGAACGCTCTACACTTCTTCCGTGAACGTATAGAGAATGCTTTTACAAGCAGGGAGTACATTGGCTGTGCAGGTTACGAACGTAGCAAACACGGCAAGAACGACAGTATCTTTGAACGCCTTGATCCGAGATTTACTTTCGAACAGGCTATACAGCAGAGTATTGCCGTCAAGGGGGCTGGCGTTACTCGTAACAGCATACACCAAATGCTGAAAAACTGGCGCCGACAAGGACTCATAGTGCAGCGGGACGAGTGCTATATAAAACTAAATAAGTAATAGGACGTTGTCAAGATTGTCAATTGTCAAAATCAATTTTTAATATTCAAACATTATGAAAAAAGAAATTAAAATAATGAATATCGATGTCTATGACGACGTCACAATGGCGAAAATCGTATTCCGTATAGGAGGACGAGATAAGAAAATGAAGTGTCTCTGGAGAACGCTGAGAATGCGCAACAGAAAGGCTGGTCACAGAATGGCAAGAGGGTCATTCCCTATAAGGTACAAACCGCGCGGGGGCTTCCTTCCGGCATTGGTGATTAAACTCTCAAACCAGTCGATGGTCGGCGTGATTCCATACAGACACGTGACGTGGGACAACTTCGGCAACGACATCTACCTGCTGAACTACGACGAAAGCATTGTAAGCGACGATGACTACAGGCTACTCATAAGAATACTGTACGACTGGAACGCTGATACAATAACTATCGACGATGCGGCAAAAGACAAAGAACACGACGGAGAAACCTTCCTCGTAAACAAAGGAAAAATATGGAGAGGGTGGAACGAGTAAAACTGAATCAGGGGAAACACCCCTGATTTTTTTGTATAGAAAAGTACGGAGGTAATAAAAAAATGATTACCTTTGCGCAATGAAATTGAAAACCTAAAAAAGAAAGTATGAAAGAAGTAAAGATTGCTGTGGCAGGAACAGGATACGTGGGACTGAGTATCGCGACGCTGCTGGCACAACATAACAAAGTGACGGCGGTGGACGTCATTCCTGAAAAGGTGGAGCTGATAAACAACAGAAAGTCGCCCATCCAGGATGAGTATATTGAGAAGTATCTGGCAGAGAAAGAACTGAACCTCGAGGCAACTCTCGACGGAGCAAAAGCTTATAGCGATGCTGACTTTGTTGTCATTGCAGCCCCGACGAACTATGACCCTAAAAAGAATTTCTTTGACACGTCGCACGTCGAAGAGGTAATAGACCTTGTACTTGATGTGAACCCCGACGCGGTGATGGTTATAAAGTCAACAATCCCAGTGGGTTATTGTCGTTCGTTATACATTAAGTATATGCAACGGTTTGCTTACGACAAGTCGCTCGAGGGTAAGCATTTCAACCTGCTCTTCTCGCCGGAATTCCTGCGCGAGAGTATGGCTCTGTACGACAATTTATACCCCTCTAGAATCATTGTGGGCTACCCCAAAATCATCGGTGCAGAACCCTTTGACAAGGAGGACAAGGCGATACAGAAAATAGCCGACATAGCCTATCTGGAACAGAAGGCTAAGGAGTTCGCTGCACTCTTGCAACAAGGCGCCATCAAGGAGAACATTCCCACGCTGTTCATGGGTATGAAGGAGGCTGAGGCGGTGAAGCTCTTCGCCAACACCTACTTGGCGCTGCGTGTGAGCTACTTCAACGAGCTTGACACCTACGCCGAGGTGAAAGGACTGGATAGCGCCGCTATAATAGAAGGCATAGGACTGGACCCGCGCATTGGCACGCATTACAATAACCCGTCGTTCGGATACGGAGGCTACTGTCTGCCGAAAGATACCAAACAGCTGTTGGCAAACTACGGCGACGTGCCGCAGAACATGATGACTGCCATCGTGGAGTCGAACCGCACACGCAAGGACTTCATTGCCGACCAGGTGCTGAAGAAGGCGGGATACTACGACGAGAGCGCCACCTACGACCAGACACGCGAGAAGAGTATCACCATAGGTGTGTACAGACTGACGATGAAGTCGAACTCGGACAACTTCAGACAGTCGAGCATTCAGGGCGTCATGAAACGCATAAAGGCAAAGGGCGCAAAAGTGATTATCTATGAACCGACGCTGGAGGACGGCACGACGTTCTTCGGTTCCGAGGTGGTTAACGACATCAGCAAGTTCAAGACGGCGTCGGACGCTATCATTGCCAACCGCTACGACGCGCTGCTGGATGATGTGGAGAAGAAGGTATATACTCGAGATATTTTTAGAAGAGACTAACAAATCAAAAAAAACAAGACACTGAAAATAAACTTTCGTGTCTTGTCTTTTCTGCTTTGTGATTCCGTTGGGGTTCGAACCCAAGACCCACAGCTTAGAAGGCTGTTGCTCTAATCCAACTGAGCTACGGAACCAGACCTGTAAGAATTCATACCTTTGACTTACGGGGTGCAAAGGTATGAATTTTTATTCTTACTACCAAATTTTATGCGTTTTTTTATCCGTTCATGCTGAGAAGGAACTCCTCGTTGTCCTTTGTTCTCTGCATAGAAGTGTGGATAGTATTCATAGCCTCGATAGAGTTCATGTCGGCAATGAACTTGCGAAGAATCCACATGCGGTCAAGTGTTGTCTTGTCCTGAAGCAGGTCGTCGCGACGGGTGCTTGACTGTACAAGGTTGACAGCAGGGAAGATACGCTTGTTAGAGAGTGAACGGTCGAGCTGGAGCTCCATGTTACCCGTTCCCTTGAACTCCTCGAAGATAACCTCGTCCATCTTGGAACCGGTGTCGATGAGGGCTGTGGCAATGATTGTCAGCGAGCCGCCGCCTTCGATGTTTCGTGCTGCTCCGAAGAAACGCTTAGGCTTCTGCAGGGCGTTGGCGTCAACACCACCGGTGAGTACCTTGCCGCTTGCTGGTGCTACGGTGTTGTAGGCACGGGCAAGACGAGTGATAGAGTCGAGGAAGATGACAACGTCGTGACCGCACTCAACCATTCGCTTTGCTTTCTCGAGGACGATGCCGGCAATCTTTACGTGGCGCTCGGCGGGCTCGTCGAAGGTAGAGGCTATAACCTCAGCATTTACGGTGCGTGCCATATCGGTAACCTCCTCAGGACGCTCGTCGATGAGCAGCATCATAAGATATGCCTCAGGGTGGTTGGCGGCTATAGCGTTGGCAATGTCCTTCATGAGGATTGTCTTACCAGTCTTTGGCTGCGCCACGATGAGGGCGCGCTGACCTTTTCCGATAGGTGCGAAGAGATCTACGATACGTGTAGAGAGGTTGGTGGTCTTTGCGTCGCCACAGAGGGTGTACTTCTCGTCGGGGAAGAGTGGGGTAAGATGCTCGAAAGGTATGCGGTCGCGTACCTCGGAGGGCTCTTTGCCGTTTATCTTGTCAACACTCGTCATCGGAAAGTATTTCTCGCCGTCGTGTGGAGGGCGCACCTTACACTGAACAACGTCGCCGGTCTTCAGTCCGTAGCGCTTTATCTGCTGAACAGAAACATATACGTCGTCGGGACTTGACAGGTAGTTGTAGTCGGAAGAACGGAGGAAACCGTAGCCGTCGGGCATAGTCTCGAGCACTCCGTTGGCAGAGATGATATCGTCGAAGTTATAACTGTCTTCCGCATCGTTGTTGCTGCCTGCGAAGTTGTTGTCTGTCAGACCGTTAACGGGGTTGTCGAAGATGTCGTAGGTAGGAATAGCCGATTGGTCCTCGATTGGCAGATCGACAACGGTGATGAAGTCGGTGCCGTCGCCTGGGTCGCCTTCCCACACGTCGTCAGCAACAGCGTTGTTGCGATTGTGGTCGTTGACCTTCTGCTGGAGCTGTGAAAGCAGGTTGTTGTCAGCCTCTTCGTTAGTGTCGGTAGCACTATGCTGTGCCTCGGGAACGTCGTCGATGACGGGCTCGTTGACAACGGGTGCTTCGATAACTGGCTCGCTAACAGCCTCAGCAACAGGTTCTTCGGCAACAGTCTTCTCAGCAGCAGCTGCCTCTTCTGCCTTCTTAGCTTCCTCGATGGCTGCCAGCTCTGCCTTGCTCTTTCTTCCTCTGCGCTTCGGAGCAGCCTCCTTGTTGTCGGCTACCTTTATCTTGTCGAGGTCGAAAAGAGGGGCGGGCTCTTCCTTCTTCTTTGTCTTTGGCTTCTTTGTGTCGAGGTTCTCGCCGTCGGAACCGTTCACGCTATATACGTGGTCGGTGTCCTTCTTGGCTATTCTTGTGCGCTTGCGCTTTGTTGTCGTTGCTTCTGCACTTCCAGCAATAGCCTGTTGGTCAAGAATGGCATAGATAATATCTTCTTGTGGGGTGTTTGACTTAACCTTAACACCCAACTCCTCAGCAATCTCCAAGAGCTGCGAAGTGTCTTTAGATGATAATTCGTCTTTACTATACATATTGAAAAATGTGTCGAATTGAAAAGTTGAAATTGGCATTTCCACTCGGAAACGCTCAAGGATTTGTTTTTCCGGCTGCAAAGGTAGTGATTTTTGTTTGTAGTTAAAGAATAGAAGTCGTAGTTTAACTATAATTAACCATCGTATTCACTCAACTCCAACCAACGGAGGCTCTTGGCGTCGAGTTCTTCCTTCAGTTTGGGCAGTCGGATGCTCTTCGCTGTGAGGTCTTCTACCGAGAGGGTTCCGCTGCACAGCTCCTCTTCGAGTCTTTTCTGCTCTGCCTCGAGGGCTTCGATGTCTTTCTCCAGCTGTTCTTTCTCGCGTTTCTCCTTATACGTCAGCTTTGTCTTCACGACGTTCTCGTTTTTCTGTTGGCGCTGGTTGTCGGTCTTTTGTTTCTTAACGGTCTTCTCCTCGTCGCGAGGCTTTGAATTGACGTATTCTCTGTATTGTGTGTAGTTGCCCGGGAAGTCCTGTATGTCGCCGTTTCCGTGAAACACGAGAAGATGATCTACCACCTTGTCCATAAAATAGCGGTCGTGCGACACCACGATGACGCAGCCGGCGAAGTCCTGCAGGTATTCCTCGAGGATTTGCAGCGTCTGGATGTCGAGGTCGTTGGTGGGCTCGTCGAGAACGAGGAAGTTGGGATTCTTCATCAGTACGGTACAAAGGTATAGTTTTCTTCGTTCGCCGCCGGAGAGTTTGCTGACGTAGTTGTGCTGCTGCTCGGGGGTGAAGAGGAAGTGTTGCAGGAACTGCGACGCTGAGAGGTGGCGCCCGCTGCCGAGGTCTATGTAGTCGGCAATCTCCGTTATGACGTCGATGACTTTCTGGTCGTCGCGAAACTTAAGACCTTCCTGCGAGAAGTAACCGAAACGGACGGTGTCGCCGATGTCGAAACGTCCGCTGTCAACCGGTTCTAAACCAAGGAGCAGACGGATGAACGTGGACTTTCCTGTACCGTTGTTGCCCACGATGCCCATCTTCTCGAAACGCGAGAAGTTATAGTAGAAGTCCTTGAGGATGACGAGGTCGTCGAACGACTTCGACACATACTGACATTCGAAAATCTTGGAACCAATATAGACGTTGCTTTGTTTTAAGCGCATCTGGCGCTCCTCGAGACGTCGTTTGGCTATGCGCTCGAGTTCGTAGAAAGCATCTTCACGATATTTCGCCTTATGTCCGCGAGCCTGTGGCTGACGACGCATCCATTCTAACTCCCTGCGGTACAGGTTGTTTGCCCGCGCTACCTCAGCACGAGCGTTGTCGATGCGCTCCTGACGTTTCTCAAGATAATAGGAGTAGGAGCCGCGATAGGTGTATATGGTCCTGTCGTCGAGTTCCAGGATTACGGAGCACACGCGGTCCAGGAAGAAACGGTCGTGGGTAACCATAAGAAGGGTGCGGTTGTCGCGCGACAGGTAACTCTCGAGCCACTCTATCATCTCAAGGTCGAGGTGGTTAGTGGGCTCGTCGAGAATAAGCAGGTCGGGCTCTGTGAGCAGCACGTTGGCAAGGGCGACACGCTTCTGCTGACCGCCGCTGAGCTGACCCATAGGCTGCGAGAGGTCGCGAATCTTCAGGCGGGTGAGCACTTGCTTCGCCTTGAGAATCTTCTCGTCGTTGCCCTCGTGGTTGAAACAGGCGTCAAGGACCGACTCCTCAGGGTCGAAATGTGGCGACTGCTCCAGATAACCCACACGGACATCCCTGCGGAAGACTATCTTGCCGGAGTCGTAACCTTCCTTGCCTGTAAGGATTGACAGCAGGGTAGATTTTCCCGTTCCGTTCTTGGCAATAAGTCCTACGTGCTGACCTTCGCCGATGGAGAAACTGATGTCGGTGAAAATGACATCGGCTCCGAACGACTTGCTAAGGTTCTGAATGTCAACGAGTGGAGTCATTTATCTCTTCTATATAAGAAAGTATCTCGTCGCGACCAAGTCCTTTCTCCGCACTTGTGATGTAATAGGGCGGAAGTTCCTCCCACGTGTCGCGCAACTTGTCCATATATGCTTCGGCTGCAGGACGCACCTTCGTCACCGACAGCTTGTCGGCTTTAGTAAACACTATGCAGAAGGGAATCTGACTCGTTCCTAACCAGTCAATGAACTCACGGTCAATCTGTTGCGGGTCGTGGCGTATGTCTATGAGCACAAAGACATTCATAAGCTGGCGACGCTGGAGAATATACTGCGAAATCATCTGCTCGAGCTTCTGCTGAACAGACTTGGAACGCTTGGCGTAACCGTAGCCGGGAAGGTCAACCAGGTACCACTCGTTGTTTATTATGAAGTGGTTGATAAGAAGTGTCTTACCCGGTGTTGCCGACGTCTTGGCAAGACCTTTGTGACGACAAAGCATGTTGATGAGGCTCGACTTCCCCACGTTGGAGCGACCAATGAATGCGTACTCGGGTTTCGTGTCCTGAGGACACTGCGAGACGGTGGCGCTGCTGATGACAAATTGTGAATTCTTTATTTCCATAGTTGCAAAGGTAGTGTTTTTTCGCTTATTATCGAAATTATTATTAAAAAATAATGTATATATGTGGTTCTTTAGTTTCTTATTCGTACTTTTGCATGCATGCAACAAACATACCCATCACAACTATTGGAAAAGGCGGTTGACGAATTCGCCAAATTGCCTGGCGTAGGACGTAAGACAGCACTCAGACTGGTGCTGCACCTACTGCGCCAGGAGGACGAAACGGTGGAGGCGCTGGCGGGAGCAATAAGCAAAATGAAACGTGAGGTGAAGCACTGTAAGGTGTGTCACAACATCAGCGACACGGATACGTGTCCCATCTGTGCTGACCCAAGGCGTGACGCCAGCGTGATATGCGTTGTAGAGAATATACAGGACGTGATGGCTATAGAGAACACTCAACAGTTTAAAGGACTCTACCACGTGCTGGGCGGAATAATATCGCCGATGGACGGCATAGGACCTTCGGACATAGAAATTGATTCGCTCGTGGAAAGGGTGAGCCGAGGAGATATCAGCGAAGTGATACTGGCGCTGAGCCCTACAATGGAGGGTGATACCACTAACTTCTACATCTTCCGCAAACTGGCACACCTCAACGTTAAACTGAGCGTCATAGCTCGTGGCGTGAGTGTGGGCGACGAATTGGAATATGCTGACGAGGTGACTCTCGGACGCTCAATAATAAACAGAACTCCTTTCGATGGGAAATAACGTAGAATTCATAGTAACAAGCATAGTGATTATACTGACGTTGTGCGCTCTGCCCCGCGGACTGAAGATAAAGGGTCTGCTGTGGAAAATGGTGCTTTACGTAGCTCTCGTTGTGGCTAACCTGGCAGTATGGATAGTCTTCAACAATAACACGATGATAAACTTCGTCGTCGTGTGTGTGCTCTTCATGATCTACGTGTGGATGAAAAAAAGAAAAGATAATGAAACTGACAGTAGTAATAGTCAACTATAACGTAAAATACTTCGTAGAGCAGTGCCTGAAAAGCCTGAGGAAAGCACTACGGAACATTGAAAGCGAGGTGATTGTCGTTGACAACCACTCGAAGGATGGTTCTGTGGAATATCTGAAAGAGTGTTTCCCCGAGGTGAAGGTGATATCAAGCCAGCATAACCTGGGCTTTGCTCGCGCCAATAACATAGCAATAAACCGTAGTCTTAGCGAATATGTTCTGCTCCTAAACCCTGATACGGTAGTAGGAGAGAGAACTATCGAGGAGTGCGTGACTTTCATGGACGACCACAAGAATGCCGGAGGGGTAGGAGTGATGATGCTGAAAAGCAACGGAGAGAAAGCGCTGGAGAGCCGCAGAGGACTGCCCACACCAATGACAGCATTCTACAAGATGTGCGGACTGTGCGCAAAACATCCGAAAAACAAAAAGTTCGGAAAGTATTATATGGGCTTCCTGCCTTGGGACGAGGCTGCGCAGATAGAGGTCATCAGCGGCGCTTATTGTATGCTGCGAAGAAAGGCAATAGAGCAGGTAGGACTGCTGGATGAGGACTTCTTTATGTATGGCGAAGACATAGACTTGTCGTACAGACTGCTGAAGGGCGGATGGGAAAACTGGTCCCTGCCGATGCCGATAATTCACTATAAGGGCGAGAGCACTCAGAAGTCGTCGTTCAGATATGTTCACGTGTTCTACGAGGCAATGCTGATATTCTTCAAGAAACACTATAGTGCTGCCAGCTGGTGGCTTACAATACCTATAAAACTGGCAATATACGCCAAGGCATCGACGGCGCTAGTCGGAATGATTACCGACAAGGCACGACAGATGATGGGTTTCTTCAACGTCAACAAGACGAACTACTCGGAATATATTTTTATAGGCGGAACAGAAATGATTATCGAGTGTCAGCAACTGGCGGAGGATAACGGTCTTTCGGCTCGCTTTGTTGAGGCTGACAACGACATCCTCGCCAAAGGACACCAATCGCTGGAGATATCGAACGACAATAAGACTTACGTAGTCTATGACACAGAAAAGTTCTCGTACGAGAAAATAATGAACATCTTCAGCGTTGAACCGAAAAAGAATGTCGAGGCGGCTACGTACGACGTGAAAACAAAAGTGCTGATTACTTCTGACAACATTATAGTATGAAAAAGATAAATCTGCGAGCATTGGAACCTGACGATATCGACGTGCTCTACGAGGTGGAGAACGATAGCGAAGTGTGGGCGGAAGGTGTCACGACAGTCCCTTATTCAAAAGATGTGTTGAGGAACTATGTACTGAATACCCACAGCGATATCTATGCAGACAGCGAAGTACGACTCGTAGCAGAAAATGCTGAGGGAGAAACGGTGGGAATCGTTGACCTCACAAACTTCGACCCGAAGAACCTCAGGGCAGAGGTGGGTATCGTAGTAAGGAAGAAATGGCGCCAACAGGGCTTCGGGACTGTCATGTTGCAACAGCTTATAGACTATGCAACATCGGTACTTCATCTGCACCAACTTTATGCCTTCGTGTCAAAAGATAATGTTGCCTCAGTGCGCTTGTTCGAAGAACGCGGCTTCACCGTTTCTGGAACACTGCACGACTGGATAAACAACGGAAAAACATACGCAGACTGCGCCATAATGCAACTTTTTTTATGATTTTTGAAAAAAAAGTCCGAAAAGTTTTGCAGATACAAAAAATATTCATACCTTTGCAACCGCTAAACAGGAATGGTGCGTTAGTTCAGCCTGGTTAGAATGCCTGCCTGTCACGCAGGAGGTCACGGGTTCGAGTCCCGTACGCACCGCAAAAAAGGAAGCTTTTCGGCTTCCTTTTTTGTGTTTGTTTACCTCTTGTCTTAGTAAGCAAACAAGGGGTAATTCTTCATTGTCTCGTTCACACGTGCGCGCACCTTTGTTATTACTGCCTCGTTCTCTGGGTCGTTAAGGACTTCCTCGATGAGTTCGGCAATGAGAACCATCAGGTCTTCCTTAGCACCGCGGGTGGTAATAGCAGGAGTTCCTAAGCGCAGACCGCTTGTCTGGAATGCAGAACGACTGTCGTAGGGCACCATGTTCTTGTTGACGGTGATGTCGGCAGCGACGAGAGCGTTCTCGGCAACCTTACCTGTGAGGTCAGGATATT
>ODAJ014750791.1_pt1 | contig 10171 bp, 7 predicted proteins | sample 1539241 | NCBI WGS metagenome assembly ODAJ01 (sample SAMN02144231, study PRJEB22623) | gut metagenome | biome: sheep rumen | host: Ovis aries | place: New Zealand
TACAAAATTACAAATCTTTGGGGACTTATCGAAAGGTTTGTCCCCATTTTGTTTGACTCTGTTTCATTTTTATCGGACACCACTAAAAAAAAATATAGAATAAATGGCAGAGCATTTATCCAGCATCGGTGAGGAACAGCAACAGCAGCTCATGACCATCATGCTTCAGGATGGCATGACAGCCCTCGACTATGTACTGTCATGGCCCAAGGCTGATCAACCTTGGGCATTGGCAGGGGTGTTGTCCTGCATCGGTAAAGGCTACAGTCTGAACCGCCTCACGATAAATTGGGAGACGCGGGATCTTCGATATGGAAAAGGTGACGATGGAAATATCTGAGAAACAGATAGAGCTACTGAAGGCTACGACACTCACCAACGGCACCAATGCCTGGGAGTTCGTGCTGTCACGCCCGCAGGATGCCCAACCTTGGGTAGCCGCTGGGATACTCTCGTGTATGAAGAAGGGCTACCGGCTCGATCTGCTGATGATTGGATGGGAAACCAGAGACCTTCGGCGAAAGTTCTGTGCCAAAAAGCAATGAGAAATCAGCAGGGTATATATGAATATATGGTGTCTATGGTTAGTATTATTTGATGTGGAAAATCACATTTTAAAAAAGAGTCCTTCTGTATCGAACAGAAGAACTCTTCCTAATGTAACGAATCATTCGTAGTTGATCTATCTCTTTCGAGATACAAACCTGGTTGCTAACATGACTATGGCATAAACCAATAGTTCCGTAGCGTCTGGGAGTTGAACAAATAGTGTCATATTGCCAAATGCTTGGTTTCTTGCCACAAAGATAGCGTATCTGTTTTTCGAGAACCGGACAATATTTGGCCGTTTTTCTTGATTTTCGGGCAAAATTTAGCCTGTTTTCGACTTGTTTTGAAAACACGAGATTTTATAAAGCCCTGATAATCAGGTTTTAGTGCTTTTGTAAGAGAACAAAAACATATGTAACACAAGGTTGTCACTAAGTTGGCAGCAAAATAGGGCGTTATTTAATATAAATTCACAGTCCGATTAATATTCATTAATTCAAGTTTCGCATTTGCTTAATTACTTCTGAAAGTTGTATGAATAGTAGAACTTTCTGGAATTAATAGTAGAACTATTTAGAATTAATAGTAAATAGTTCTGGTATTAATAGTAAAAAATCGGTCGATTCGAGCCCTGCGGGTACCTGTGGCGAGGTACATACCTCGTCCTTTCGGAAAGTAGTTAAGCCATTACTCTTTAGCTTGCACCAACCTCCAAACATTTGGCTTCACTACTTAACTACAAAGAAGTTGAGCAAATGCGAAACTTGAATTCATTAAGATATATACCGAGAACAAGCACAAAAACACCTGGCATACTCGTCTTTGGCATACTATTTGCTTTATTCTTTGCAAATGTAATTTCAAAAGCAAAGAATTATGGACACAATGAATTTCACCAAAGCGAATTTCCATCACCTAATCACTTTAATACAAAGAGATGATGGAAACAAAAAGAACAAAACTTTGGAGAAGGAAGCAGGGCTTCCGTGTGTTTAAGGCCCGGATGATCTACTACGCATCATTCGAGCGCGAGTGTTATTATGCAGACGGCACACATCATGTTCCTCTGCACTGGTTTGAACTGGCGAAGGAACATTGGACGCAGGTTTACCGTTCTACGGGTACACCCTGCAGTTGTCCTATCTGTCGCGGTGAGGAGTACGACCGTTTAGCTTATAAACGCGATACTCGGCGCATTATCCGCGAGTCAGAAGACTAACCATTATCAAGAACGCCCCACAACAGAGAATGTCGGGCGTTCTTAATTTTTTCGCCAGAAAATTTGGAGAAATCATAATTATTGCCTACTTTTGTACTCGAAATATGCATCAAGAGTGGCATAATGCCCACCAACCGGCCTATTCAGAATCGTTGGCATCGGTGGTAAAAGGATGCGAGTGAGACTGTTTAATTCACTAAAGATAAACGATTATGGATAAGTCATCAGTTAAGAGTGTCAGAGATTTGAAGTGCAAGGATTTTGTCATGTTTCCTCGCACACAGTTAAAAGGTATTGATTTTGAGGAGGTGGAGAAGGAATTTTTCTCTGCCGAGTGTAAACACATCGAGGGTCACGGTGATTTCTGGATTGTCACGCAGAAGGACTATCCGCGTATGGTCTTCCAAGTGTTCCCTGCCAAGGATCTTGCACATTTTGACATGATCTTAGGTCAGTTGCTTGGACTGCCAGACAATCCGAAATACCTCAAGGATTGCTATGAATACGTTGTCGTATTCCAAGGCAATCACGATTATGTTCCGGTTACGCAAACCAACTATAAGGATGTGGCCAACTTGATTCGTTCCACGCACAACAAGGCAATTTGTTGGTGGTATATGTATGGAAAGGAGTTCCTTTCTATTAAATAATGTGTATTTTTGGATAAGTTTCGATGTTATCTTTGATTTATTTTGTATCTTTGCAGACTAATGAATATATTAGTTAATAAGAGGTATATACGATTAACAAGAATATGGATATCAGATTATCTACAGAAGAAGGCAGGAGTCTTGACACGGTTCAAGAGAATGTAACTCGGCTGAGCCAACTGTTTCCAGAGGCTGTCAAGGAGGGTAAGGTTGACTTTGAAGCTTTGAATGATTTGTTTGGCGATTATCAGGACACAGCCGAGGAACGCTATTGCCTTAACTGGGCAGGAAAGACGAATGCCCGGCGTGAGGCGCAGAAACGTTGTTCGGGTACGTTACGCCCTTGCCGTGAAGAGAGTAAAGACTGGGATACCACAGAGAATGTATATATTGAAGGAGATAATCTTGAAGTTTTAAAACTCCTTCAGAAAGGATATCACGGTTGTATAAAGATGATTTACATTGACCCTCCTTATAACACAGGTAAGGATTTTGTGTATAAAGACAATTATAAGGATAATCTGGAGAATTACCTGAAACAGATTGGTGAGGACAGAAGCTTGTCGACGAAGGCACTGAGCGACAGTGATGGCCGTTTCCATTCAAAATGGCTCAATATGATGTATCCGCGCCTGAAACTTGCGAGGAATCTGCTTTCAGAAGACGGTGTTATATTTATCTCCATTGACGATAGCGAAGTTGATAATCTCCGGAAAATATGTGACGAGATTTACGGCTCCGTCAACTTTATTGCCTGTTTGGTTTATGATAAGAACAGAAAAAACGATGCCAAGTTTTTTTCTGTCGGTCATGAATACATGCTTGCATATTTTAAGAACTTGGCTTATTATAAGGAAAACGGTCTCGTTTTCAGGGAATCAAAAGAAGGAGTCGAACTGGTCCGTGATGAATTTAACAGATTAAGAAAACTGTATAATGATGACTGGGTTAAAGTAAACAAGGGATTGAAGGAACTTTATTCTTCCTGGCCGGACGATGACGAGAAGAAGCCTTTGGCAAGGTTTACGAAAGTTGACGAAAAGGGGCCTTACAGAGATGACGGTAACATCAGCTGGCCAGGAGGTGGCGGTCCTAAATACACTGTATTGCATCCAGTGACGAACAAGCCATGCAAATGTCCCGATGCAGGCTGGAGGTTCCCGACGCCCAAGAGGATGAAGGAACAGATTGACCAGGGGCGTGTCGTGTTCGGCGAGGACGAGACAACATTGCCCAGAATCAGGAGGAATCTGTTTGAGTATGACAAGCAGGTGATGAGAAGCGTCCGTTTCAGTTATGCACAGACGGCAACTCAGGAGTTTAATAAGATCTTTGACGGGAAAAGGGTTTTTGAAAACCCGAAAAGCGTCACAGATATAAAGGACATTATTCAATATATCATACCTGATTACGAGAGTGACATCATTTTGGATTTTTTCTCCGGCTCCGCCACTACGGCCCACGCCGTCATGCAGCTGAATGCTGAGACACAGGGAAAACGGCAGTTTATCTTGGTTCAGCTGCCGGAAGCCACTGGCGAGAAAAGTGTCGCCAGAAAACAAGGTTTCAAGAATCTCTGTGAGATCGGCAAAGAACGTATCAGAAGGGCCGGTAGGATGATAAAAGAAGCAAGTCCCCTTACAACTCAGGATCTTGATATCGGTTTCAGGGTTTACAAGCTTGACAGCTCGAACGTGAAGGCATGGGACTATGATCCCGATCATATTGCTAACACGCTTCAACAGTCGTTGTTTAACATCAAGCCGGAACGCTCTGACTATGATTTGTTATATGAACTTATTATCAAGCTCGGCCTGAGCCTGACCTCTAAAATCACGGAACACGAAATCGACGGGAAGATGGTTTATGTAGTCGGCAGCGGGGAACTTATTGCTTGTCTGGCCGACAATCTGACCATGAATCTGGCCGATGGAATCGGCAGGCTTTGGGAGAAGATAAAGCAGGATGATACCAATGGTTATTTGAAGTGCCGTGTAGTATTCAAGGACACCGGTTTCTATGGAGAAAACGGGGACGAGGTAAAGTCCAATTCCATTCTGACACTGAAACAATATGGAATTGATAACGTAGTAACTGTATAATCCTACCGGAATGAGCAAGCAGATGACCCTTCAGTTTGAGAACGACCTTGATTATCAGAACGAGGCCATTAGCAGCATTTGTGACATCTTTGAGGGGGAGGAAACCTTTCAGAATATTTTCTCCATGAAAGATAACCGCGGGCGCATTGAAAATATTGGTATAGGTAATGCCCTCCAGTTATCAGGGGATGAGATATTGGCCAATATGCAGGCTATCCAGTTAAGGAACGGATTGCCGCAGACGACTCCCGAGGCATTTTCTGAGAACAAGATGAATTTTTCTGTCGAGATGGAAACCGGAACAGGTAAGACATACGTTTATCTGAAGACCATCTTTGAGATGAACAAACGCTATGGTTTCACAAAATTCATCATCGTCGTTCCGAGTATTGCCATCAAGGAAGGTACAAAGAAGACCCTTAGCATTACCCGTGATCATTTCCGGGGTGATTACGAAAACGTGACGTATGATTATTTTGTATTCGACTCCAGCAAGCTGGATCAGGTACGTTCTTTCGTGACTGCGGAATCCATTCAGATTATGGTCATCAATATTGATGCCTTCAGGAAGAGTTTCGAGAACGATGACGAAACCAACAAATCGAATATCATTCATCGGTATAACGACCAGTTAGGTTTCAAACCTATAGACCTCATCAAAGAGACGTATCCCATTGTCATCATTGACGAACCTCAGAGTGTTGATAATACTCCAAAGTCGAAAGAGGCAATTGCCTCTTTGAATCCCTTGTGCTGCCTCAGATATTCGGCAACGCACCGTAACCCATATAACATGTTGTATCGGCTGGATTCAATCGATGCTTACGAAAAGAAGCTTGTCAAGCAGATTGAAGTCGCTACTGTTGACGTCGAGGATTTCCGAAACGAAGCCTATGCCAAGCTGATAAAGGTTGACAACACGAGCGGCATTAAGGCACAGATAGAGGTTGACTGCCAAAGTAAAGGTGTCGTTACCAGGAAGAAGATCTGGGTAAAGCAGTATGATGACCTTTTCGAGAAGACAAAACGCGAGCAATACGAGGGGTTTATTGTTGAAGACATCTGGTATGATGGTGACCTTTGGAATATCTCGTTTACGAGCAATGATAAGATTCTGAAACAAGGTTTCCCAATTGGGAGTGTGGGTGACGACATGATTAAGCGTGAGCAGATTCGCATGACAATTGAGACCCATCTTGACAAGGAGCTTGTATTGAATCAAAAAGGTATCAAGGTCCTTAGTCTGTTCTTTATTGACAAGGTTTCCAATTATCGTTTATACGATGAAGAGGGAAACCGCTCGCTTGGCAAATATGCCGTAATGTTTGAGGAGGAATATGAGAAGCTGATCAGAAGGCCCAAGTATCAGGGATTGAAAGCCCGTAATACGGATGTAAGGAGGGTACATAACGGTTATTTCTCCATAGACAAGAAAAGCAAGGCATCCAACAAGAAGGATAAATTCGAGATTGAAGTTGATACCACAGGAAAGACGGCCAAAGATGATGATACCTTCAATCTGATTATGAGGGATAAAGAGCATCTCCTGAGTTTTGATTCAGATTTGCGTTTTATTTTTTCCCATTCTGCCCTTTGTGAAGGATGGGACAACCCCAATGTCTTTCAGATTTGTACGCTTATAGAATCTTCGAGCGATTTAGATAAACGCCAGAAAATTGGTCGGGGGCTCAGGCTTTGTGTTAATCAGGAAGGCCAGCGTATCAGGGGGTTTGAGGTCAATACGCTTACTGTAATGGCAAATGAGAGCTTTGAAGACTTCACAAAGTCTCTTCAGACCGAGTTGGAAAAAGAAATGGGAGTTGTTTTTGGCGTTCTACGCAAACATGCTTTTGCCCGTCTTATCAGTAAATATGTCAATGGAACACCAGTATATCTGGGCGAGACAAAATCCCTTCAGCTTTTCAATTCTTTCTTAGAGAAAGGGTATGTCATTGAAACCATAGTAAATACAAAGACCCAAGAGACGGGTGGCAAGATACAGGACAAACTAAGAATAGCCTTAAAAGCCAACTCTGTTGAGATCCCAGAAGACTTTCTACCGTTCAAAGATGATGTGATCAAGACACTTAAACGTGTGTCTGGTAATTACATGAATATAAAGAACGCCAACGATAAAAAGGTTCTGAAACCTAATAAAAGGGTTCTTATTGACAATTCCGACTTTAAGGAGTTGTGGGACAGGATTAAATTCAAAACCAAATATTCTGTTAAGGTTGATACGGAAACGCTTATACAGAATTGTGTGGAAGACATCCAGGAAAACCTGTTGATAGGAAAAGGAAGATTCGTCAGGAAGAAGGTAAAGCTGATTATAGACGAAGGTGGCGTATCACAGAACGAGCAGTCTTTTGATACAAACACAAGACTAATAGAGGAACAGTCTGCTTCGCTTCCCGACATTGTTACTTTTCTGCAGAATGAAACAGGTCTCACCCGCAGTACTATTGTTTCCATCCTCCTGAAAAGCAATCGGCTTGAAGCCTTCAAGAAAAATCCGCAGGCATATATTGAGTTTGTACTCGATGTTATACGCAGGAAAAAGATTGCCCTGTTGGTTGACGGAATAAAATACGAACGTCTTGAAGGTGATGTCTGGTGTCAGGAACTCTTTGAAAGTCAGGAACTGAAAGGTTATCTCAACAGCAACCTACTGGAAAGTTCAAAATCCCCATATGATTATGTCATCTACGATTCTGACATTGAGAAAGAGATTGCTAAGAAGCTGGAGGATTCGGCTAATGTCAAGGTTTATGCCAAGCTACCCTCATGGTTCATAATAGATACCCCACTTGGATCCTACAATCCAGACTGGGTTCTTGTATGGGAACAGGATGATGAGCAGAAACTATATTTTGTTGTTGAGACAAAGGGTAAGAATATCTTGGAAGAATTGACCCTGTCTGAACAGCAGAAAATCAGATGCGGTAAGGAACACTTCAAGGCTATCGATACCGGGGTAGAGATGCTGGCACCTGTTAAGGACTTTGAGAACCTAACAAAGCGCATCTCTGCGAGATAACAATAAAAAAAGATGGAAGATTTCAGGAATTTCAGTTACGCGGACACGTTAAAGATGTTGGATAGTTGGTATGACCATGACACGGAAAACGTGAATTATGCCCAGGTTTTACTTGGCATGAAAGACTGCGATAGCATCAGCTCGTGTATGAAGGTCTACAAGCGTGTCTATCAGAAGTACATGAGCTATATGAACACCACAGAATTGAGTGGTCACAAGTCCTTCGATGAAGACCTGAATACCTGTCTCAACGAAAACATCCTCAGACTGCTGAAAGACCAAGGGCGTGATATAGACTATGATTTCGCCAATTCCTGTCTGGCTAACCTTAGACAGTGCAAGGACATAAAGAAGCACCAAAGCGACTGGTTGCGATTGGTGCAGCGTGATGACAGGATCTCCAATGTACTGATGACGGCTGACAAGATAAAGGAAGCCCAGAAGAAATACGAGAAAGCAAGGGATGAATTTCTGTATAGTCATTACGATCCTGGCACTAACGGTTTTAAGAGGGTAAAGGGCAACATTGTTGACAATCTTTCCGTTTTGAAGCAATATGGCTATAAGATGCTTCCCTATGATGTCAACTTCCTGTTCAGCAACAACACTCAGATATGGATTGTTATGGTAATCATAGTTGTTGCCATCATCTTGATATTCCGGGAAGCCCTCTTTGGCATATTTCTCCTTATTGGATTAGGATCTGTCATGCTTAGCATCCTAAAATGGGCAAAAGGCTAAGATTACAGGAAACACAATATGGCACGACAATACCGTGCCATATTATTTATTATATATCAAATATTATATATTATATAAGTACACGCAAAGGACATTATTATCGCACCATTCTGGTGTAATCCTGCTTTTGGCCTTTATCCTTATTCTCGATTCTGATCAGCACCATTGAGCGTGGCGGGATGGTGTCCGGGAGGTCTTTCATCAGGTGAGCAATAACTTCTTCGATATTATTGAAACCGATATCCTCCACAGATGAAAGAATCTTGCCTTTGAAATAGAGAGTACCCTTGATCATCTGCTTAGCCGAGAAACGGAAGAAGTTGTTCTCTGGTTCATCATTCTTATTGGCAGAAGATTTGTCTTCGGTGAAGAAAATCTTCTCAATCACCTTTTCGTTAAGTTCCCATGCAGGAGTAAAATCGACTTTCACATAAGTACGAGCAAGACGGGTCTTACCGGCATGGTTAAGTCCGAAGTCGACATCATTAAGTGTCGCGCCGCACTCATTCTGTGCGATAGTGGCCCATGTATGACGGAATGTATAGCCACTATAAGCATCCTCATGTTTCATATTAAGGACTTTCTCACAAATTTGTCTAATGCCTATATTGACATTGGCATTGAAGCTATCCTGACTACTATGTCTGGAGTGGAAGTTGAAAAGGTATTCAGAACTTGAAGTGTCGAGGTACTTTTCAACAATCGGCTTCACGATATCTGGCACCCTGATTTCAAACCAGGCATTGTCTGTCCTTGCCTTACGGGTTTTCCGTCGTTCGTAGCCTATGATATTATCATGGTAGTGTTTCTTCTCCGCATGGTAAAGGTCTATAGTATTGATACCTGCGAGGCAGAGAATCATCATGGCCACATCATGGCCAAGCTCTGTAAGAGGTTGTTTCCTGTCACTTTCAGGGATAGGTGCATAGAAGAAAGCCCAACAATCTTCCATGGAGATTGCCCTATGTTCACTTTTATCAGCCTTTGGTATTTTCACCTTGGGCCAGGGGTTATTCGTTATACGGATAATTCCTGCATCATAATCATTATAGTCGAGCAGGGCCTTTTTGTAGATCTGACGTACACATACAGGGTATTGTTCTTTTGCTCTGGCTGTGTGAGACAGAGATTCTATCCATCTGGTGATTACAGTAGATGTCAGATGCGAGAACATCACCTTAGTCGTACCGATGTATCTTTCAAGGTTTTCATAGGCCAGTTCGTAGGTTCTGGCATTTCGGGCATGGCCATCCTGAATCATCTTGGACTGATATTCACGGGCATAATCTGAGAAACAGATGTCGGCAGTACCGGACTTCAGGTAATTGACAACTTCATCTACAGTCCATGATGATATGTCCTGCTTATTGAGAATTTCTACAAATCTGGAGATCTTGTTGGCACAAAACTTCATGACATAAGGGTCTTTGATGCCGTTGGACTTGTCAACGCCCTTCTGGTCAACCATCTTGTCAGTTTTGATATACTGTGCCTTGCGCTGGTGCGTAACTCTGATGTACACTGGATAGAAGCCGTCAGGCCTCTTGAACCGTACTACTGCTTTAAATACTGCCATATCCTTTATATTTCATTGTAAACATCGTTGTAAACTCATTGTAAACAGGCTCCAGATTTACTGTAAACATATTGTAAACATTACGGCAAATACGGCATATTTATCGTGCCAGCCATTCCCGAATAAAAGAGGGTGTAACCCCTTATTACAAAGGAAGTTACACCCAAAATTATTCATAATCAGCAGATTAGCGATTATTCCTCTACAGCAGCCTGCGCGGCGGCAAGGCGTGCGATGGGCACACGGAACGGAGAGCAAGATGCGTAGTTCATGCCGATCTTAGCGCAGAACTTC
>ODAJ012134380.1_pt1 | contig 10167 bp, 15 predicted proteins | sample 1539241 | NCBI WGS metagenome assembly ODAJ01 (sample SAMN02144231, study PRJEB22623) | gut metagenome | biome: sheep rumen | host: Ovis aries | place: New Zealand
TTTCCCAATGCGTCCACTCGGCTGGCTTTCACCTAAACAGGCTCTTTCTTCTTTTCCTGACTCTGTCACACATCATTGACAAACCTACATTCCGGGAATAAACAACTGGTGACATTCCGGGAATAAACAACTGGTGACCGTCTTAAATACGCAGCGACGAATGACAGCTTCTGTGACCTTATCCACATCAACAATGTTTAACTGCTCCCTGCACCAGCGTTCAAAGAGCCGAAGCGTCTGTTCGTAAGATGCAAGTGTTTTCGCTCTGAGTTGTCGGCTTCGACAGTTCGCCATGAACTCATCGATCTGCCAGTCAAATGAGGTGTTGGTCATAAAAAATCACCCCCAGTTTATTAGGTTTTGGACCCCAATAAACTGGAAGTGTTTATCGGTTCGGCGAAAAAAGTTTATCGGTTCGCCGAGCCGCTTTCAAACCAATGAAGCAATTATTGATCGGTTTTCTCGTCTAAAAACGAACCCGAAAACCCAGTGTTTTCACCGTCTCGCCTGCTTTTGGCGCAGGGTCAGGCTGTCCGCGATCATCGCGATGAACTCGCTATTCGTGGGCTTTCCCTTGATATTCGACACCGTATAGCCGAAGTACTTCTGCAGCACCTCGATGTCGCCGCGACCCGCTTCGCGTAAGGGTTTTTCGGAGTTGTTGCTTCGGAGCGGGTTCCCGCTCCACGCGAAAAAACCATTGAAAAACAGTATTGTGTTTGTCGCCTTGTTCGTTGCCTTGAATATCCTGTGTTCGTTGCTCTGTTTGCCTTATTATACAAATGGAACTGTTCAGGATACAAGCCCCCTGACCCTTTTTGTTCATCGTCGAACATCTATCGAACGATTGACGATCGAATAGAGCATCTCGAAGCATCATCGAACATCTTTGAATGTGTTGCCTTGTGTTTGGAACATCTGCTATAATAATCGCACATCTACAAAGATAGGGGCGACGCCTGATGCCAAAGAGTGAGAGCCAAAAACTCAAACTGTTATACATAGCCGATTATCTTATGCGGGAGACCGATGCCGACGATAAAGGGAATATGCTCCACGGCGTTCTGCTGAAAGATGTAAAGGACTATCTGAAAGAAAAAGGGATTGAAGCCGAGGAACATAGCATCCGCAGGGACATTGACCTGCTCCGCGGCGGCAAGGATGCCGAGTTTGAACCTCTGTTGGATATTCAAGGCGGCAAAGGCAAGCCCATCTATATAGACAAACGCTTCCTGCCGTTTGATGAGTTAGAAATCATCGTGGAGTGTGTCGCCTCCGCCAATTTTATTTCCAAGCCCGAAGCCGAGAACCTGATAGAGAGCCTGAAACGCTTTTGTAGTGATTATCAGGCCGCGAGCCTGACAAGTGAATACATCGTAGCGGAGCGGCCCAAATACACCGAGAAGAGAATGATGAAATACCTCCGCATTATAAAGGCCTCTATCAAAAACAATCAGAAAATCTCATTCTTCTACACCCGCCATAGTCCGAAGGACATCACCAAAACAGAAAACCGCAACAAAGGCAAGAGGTATATCGTCAGCCCCTTCAATGTTGTGCTGTCAAATGGCAATCATTATCTCATCGGCTATGATGACACCTACCATCAAATCAAGCCATACAGAATAGACAGGATGAAGGATGTTAAACCGCTTGACGAGCCAACAGACGGAAAAGATAAATATGACAGGATGGGGATAAGCGATTACGCCAAGCAAACCTTCGGTATGTTTATCGGCGGCAAGGCTGACCGCATTACGATACAGTTTGAAAACTCCCTGTTGGACGCTATGCTCGAACGCTTTCCCAAAGCCTCCGACACGGCATATACGAAAATCGACGATAAGCATTTTACCGTCAGGACCTTCATTGTAGAGAGTGAGAATTTCTATGGATGGCTGTGCGGATTAGGAGAAAAAGTCATCATCACAGACCCGCCTGAAACAGCGGAACGCTTCAAGTCTTACCTTCAAAAAATCAGTGGAAACTATTCTTAAAAAGCGTTGAAATAGCAGGGCTTTTCAGTCCTGCTATTTTTGTTTTTCTGAAAAAGCAGCAGGCCGTTTATGTTCTGCTGAAATCGTCCGCGCCATTGAACAGGAAGCGTTTTGGGGCTATAATATGATTGTAAAGAGGAAGGGAAAAGAAAAGCCCTTCAAAATAAAAAAATAAGACAAGGACAGTCTAAAAAACCAGAAAGGAATTACTACAATGACTAAGACCAACACCACTTCTGTTCGCTTCACTCTCGATTTTGCCGGCAAGACCATCGTCGGCACCAAGGCCAGTTTCACCAAGGCTGGCAAGGGCTTCGGTCCTGTGTATGATGAACTCGTCGCACTGATGGCGAAGCACCCTGATTTTAAGTGCGATGTCAAGGAACCGAAGAAGCCTGCCAAGCCCAAGCAGACCTATGCGGGTATGGATGTCCGCTTTATGCTGGACTACGCCAGCGCTGTTAATCAGGAGGAGTTCCGTGCCGAGATGGAAAAGGTTCGGAATTTCGTTAAGGATAATGGCGGTTCGGTCTATCCCACTGTCAAGCGTATGTTCCTCGAACATTTTGTGAAAGGAGAGAATGTGCGGTTCGCCTATAATGCCGCAAAGGCCAAGGTAAGCAATTACCGCTTCGCGGGTATTATTTCCGAAGCGACTGAGCACACCGAGCCTATCCCCGAAGCAACCGAGGGCAACACCGAAGCCCTCCCCACAGCAGCCTAATCCAATAGCGAAAATAATTTGAAAAGGAGATTATAAAAAATGGAACGCTACAAGTTTGACATTACCGCGCAGACCCTGACCCTGTCCGCCGCCTTTGCCGATGCTATGAATGACCCCGAGAGCGCCGAATACGCCCTCGTGTGTAAGTTCCAGCGCGACTTCCCCGCCCTTCGCATTGTCCGCAAGACCCACGCAACGCCTACCCGCTACAAAAACAGCGACGGTAGCATTACCACCCGCAACAAGCACAACGGGCTGACCTATGCGCGTATGGAGCGTTTTATGTCCGCTCTCGGTGATAATGGCGTGGATTATCTCGAAGCCTATTTCACCCTCCGCGAAAAGGCCGAGGCTATGTGCGCCTCCCCTTATGCGGCCGTCAGCGCGTGGTTTATGAAGCAGTTCCCCGAGTTCCGCTCCAACCCGCTGTTCTACCTCGGCGAGCGCCCCGCAATTATTGACTTCTCCGCTGTCCTGCGCAAATTCGCGGAGAAGCCCGCTACCGTTAAGGCAGAGAGCGAACAGGAAAGCGCGTAAGAGTGAATTTAAGTTGGGCTATTACCAGTATAATAAGATTCTATATTACACAGTTAATAGTTCAACTTAAAATGGATTGGAGAGTTTGATTATGAAAGAACTGACTATGCGGGATTATCCCCTCGGCGTTCTGGAAAATATCATCGGCTCGCGTGGGAAAGAGGCTGTTGACCGCAAACTGAAACACTATGGGTATGGCTTTACTTCAACGGGAAGGGGTAAGACTCGGGTCTATACCATTACCTCTCTCCCGAACGCACAGGCTCGCTTCAAATCCTACTGTGTTTTCACTCTTGGATTTGACCCCAACACCAATTTTTTGAAACTCCGCGATTTCGTTTTCTACCTTGAAAACGATTTGGGGTTCAGCGGTATGCCTGATGAGATGATGGAGGAATACCTCCGCTTGGAAGGGCGCGGTATGTCAAGAGCCACGATAGGCGCGTATCGTCGGCGTTTGGAAAATTTGGGGCTTATTGCGCCGATGGGTGATTTCGTGTATTACAGGGTGAAAAAGCACTACGGCGTCCAAGAGCACGAGATAATCACCGCCGATGAGTATAACAAGGCGTGGAAGTCTTATCACAAGTGGCGCGCCTCCCATCCTGACGAGGACAGCCGCCCCGCTTACGCTCATATGTATAATGAGTTTGGAGGCGTCCCCCGTAAACAGGCGAAAATTGTAGCGAACGCGCTTTACATAGCCGAGTTGAATACGCTGTTTGATTTGGCGACAAACTCCATAATGGAAGAACTCGATGGTTAGCACTCCCGCTGCCATTGAGTTTTTTAAGTTGGGCTATTACCTGTGTAATATAGGGTTATATTACAGTGTTAATAGTCCAACTTATATTTTTTTGTCAAACTTGGTTAATCGTCCCTCCGCATTTCTCAAACTATAATGGAGATTGGTGCGTTGAATAACTCGCCCCTGTTCGGGGCGGTTATCCATACGCACAGCCTCACGCACATAAATGTGCGTTCGGTTAGATTTTGAAGAAAGGGGGAAACCCAATGGATAAGATACCAAATTTACCTGATGAGGAATGGAAAGCCATAGAGGGCTATTAGGGAAAATACCTGGTCTCAAATATGGGACGCGTCAAATCTCTCAAACACTACGATGCCCGCCTATTGACGGCGTTCGCAAATAATAAAGGCTATCTGCGTGTCTGCCTCTGCCGTGATGGGTAGGGCAGGCATTTTTTAGTCAGTCGTTTGGTGGCAGCCGCGTTCTGTGAGAATGATGACCCAGAGCACAAGACCACCATAGACCATATTGACGGAGACAAGAAAAATAATAGGGCGTCAAATTTACGATGGATGACGCTGAAAGAAAATGTATAGAAGGAGTGGAAACACGATGACAGTTTTTGAAAAAATGAGGGGCAAGCAAATCCCCGAGTATTACGATACGATGTATATGGACGGATACCAGCCTCACGAGATTATAGAGGCCGCGCATAACTCTATCGTCCAGCAGTATGAAGCACGGCAGGCGGAACGCGCAACGCCGGAACCGATGAATGTAAAGTTTAGAGTGGAGGTAGTATAGAGATGAGCCAAAGAGATGACGAAAAGAAAAAGCGCGAAAAGAAGCAATAGGATTGGCTAATGGCGCAAATCACCGCTGTTTTGGAAAAGGCCACAAAGACCGCTCTACAATAGGCGCTGGATGACATATTCAAGGACTGGAAATGAAAGACGGAGGATAGTTTAACCGCTATCCTCCGTTATTTTCCGTTATGCTCCGTCAGGTTCGTGATTTGTGAAAAGATGTTCCGAGATGTTGGTAGATGCTCTTATATGTTAATCAGGCGTTCAGGGATGTGCTGACCGTCTCCCCGATTTTTCCTCCTCTTGGATTTGTTCGAGACCACGCCAAAACGCAATCGGTCCAGATCTACCGCTCTTCCCATTTTAGCCCCCCGCCGTTCAGGAAAGGGTCTATCAAATATTGCTGACAGAATCGGGGCGTTTTCCCGCATTTTTCCGCCTGTCTGTATAGGCTCCTGACCGTTCAGGAAACCAAATGATATATTGAACACCCCTATATTAGCATTTTTATAAGCGAGATGATGGCGGCAACAGCACTTCCAAGCGCAGCCCACATAGCAATCCGCGATACTGCTAATGATTTTTCTACCATCTTTTGATTGTGCGTTGTCCGCTCATAGTCTTCTATCGCAGCCTGACCCTTTTCCGTAAGAGATAATGTGCAACCTTTGTCTCGGGCTAACAGTCCACTTATATTGATGTATTCGCAGTTTTTATACTCCGCTTCACAGGCAATTTCAAAGATGTCTTTCTCGCATATTTTATTTAGTTCATCATAAGCAATGGCTTTTGGATGCCGAGGAATTCTTTTTAGCAATTCATACATTTCTTTACTTATCATCGGTGCTATCCTCCTTCACATACTCCAAGAGGTCAGCTGGCTGACAGTCCAAGAGGCAACAGATTTTGTCTATGTTCTGTAAGGCAATGTATTTGCCCTCACGCAAGGACTGAATCACGCCCTCCGCTAACAGTTTCTCTTTCCTTAGTCTGTTGGTGTTGTAGCCTGCTTCCTTCAAGGCCGTGAGTATATCCATCTTGTATCTAATCATCGTAAGTCCTCCTTTGCTATTGGACGCGCTTTTCCAGCATCCGTATTGTATCACAGAATTACACAGAAATCAATGTAGAATTTCAACAGTTTATTACACAGATATTTGTGTATTTTGCGAATAGACATTACACAGAAAATAGTGTATATTATAGACAGTCAGTAAGACATACTAAAACAACAAAGGAGATAAAGACAATGAGCAAGAACGAACTGATTAGCAAGATTGAGGCCCTGAACGAGTGGGAGGCCCTGATGGAGGAAGCCCGCAGCGAAGCCGAGGCCATCCGCGACAGCATCAAGCAGGAGATGATGGAGCGCGAGACCGAGGAACTGACCGCAGGCCAGTATATCATCCGTTGGACCTCGGTGCTCTCCAACCGCTTTGACAGCACGGCGTTCAAGAAGCACTACGCGGACCTCTACAAGGCTTTCACCAAGCAGACCGCCAGCCGCCGCTTCTCCATCTCCTGCTGAAACAAAAAGCCGCTCCACAGGCCCTAAAAAAGCCTGTGGAGCGGAGAAAGGAAAGAGAATGTTTGTATTAGAGGATTTGTGGGTAGGAAACATTCAGCCCAATGAGAACCTTGGCCCTGTCCGCCCGCAGTATATAAAGGCTATCAACGCCCTTGTTAAGAGCGAGGAGCGATTGCTGGAAGTGCTGACAACCGAGGAGCACCGCGAACTCCTGACGGACTTGGAAGCCAAGCAAATGGAAGTCTCTCACTGGACGGAAGTGGGCGCGTTCGTGGAAGGGTTCAGGATGGGCGGAAAAATCATTCTTGATATGCTGGGCGACAATCAATAAGGGGGGACCGATGATGATTTACGGATACGCAAGATGCTCCACCAATGAGGACAAGCAGGATATACAGCGTCAGGTGCGCGAACTGAAAGCCGCAGGAGCGGAACAGGTCTATTTGGAGTATGAGCACGGCGACAGCGTGGTAAAGGAACAGTTAGCCGCTCTCTTGGATACTGCCGAAGCAGGCAGCACCATTCTGACGCTCGAAGTCTCCCGCCTTGCCCGCAGCACAAAACAGTTGTGCGATATTATAGAGCGTGTGAAGGATAAGCGGCTGCGGCTCTCCATCGTCGGCAGTATCAATGTCGATTGCTCCAATGGAGAACTTGACCCGATGACCAACGCCTTTATTCAAATGTCAGGCGTGTTTGCGGAGTTAGAATTGCGGATTATTAGAGAACGCGTGCGTAGTGGTATGCGGAACGCGGCGGCGAAGGGTGTGAAAATCGGCAGACCGCAGACCACTCTTGACGATATTCCCGCGAACTTTCTTCGGCACTATCCCGCCTATAAGAATGGAGCGTTCAATCTCACGGAGTTAGCACGGCTCTGCGACATCAGCAGAACGACTGCATATAAGTATATTGGGCTGTTGGAAGGATGAAAACGGCAGGGAGTATTATTCTCCCTGCCGCTTACCATTTACAGTCCTAATAGCTGTTTTTTCTTTGCGTCAAATTCTTCTTTAGTGATGATATCATCATCTAGTAGGGCTTTATACTTTCTAATCTCGTCGGCGTTGGAAACAGTTTCCGTATGAACTATCGAATCTGTTTTCAGCGGTTCAGGCTCCGTGGGTTCAGGCTCCGTGGGTTCAGGCTCCGTGGGTTCAGGCTCCGTGGGTTCAGGTTCCGTGGGTTCAGGCTCCGTGGGCTTATACTTTATGACTGCTTCTTCTTTTTGTTTAGTGTCCATTTTGTCCCAATCCCTCGACAGAATTGAAGTATTAACCAAATGAGCACCACATTTAGAGCAAGTCAATTTCGATTCGTATGCTTTATCTACTTCCCCACGGAAATCAGCGCCGCAAGATGCACAATAAAAGATTATTTCAGTATTAGATTTTCTGTATTTACGAAATGCTATAATCAGCGTAATCGTAAGATAAATCGCACAAAAAATTAGAGATGTAATTGTCTGGCCAAGAGAGGAGGCCCATACGCTTGGGTTTCTAACATACCCTGCGAAATAGCCAAAAATCGCAAAACCATAGATTGCTAATCCGCCCAAAAACCATCCAATAGGATTCTTTCCTTTCGAAGCAACAGTAAGCCCGATAATACTACCTATAATAACCGCCCAATTATCAATTATCGCAACAAATAAGTCAATCATATATTCTACTCCTATTTATGTTAAGAAACGTTATTAGTGTTGGATTGGTGTTGAATTATTATCGGTGTATGTTCCATTTTGTAGCCTTTCATAAAAATAATCGGGAACATCAACTTCATGTGCCTTCAGAGCGTCCAAATAGTGCTTATCGCTTAACCTTCTCATGGAGGCTTCCAACTCATTATCTCTTTCCCCTGTTCGACCTTCAATATATTCTATTTGCTTTTGGTGGAACTTTTCTGCGTTTACCCTATTATATATTAGTCGGACTAGGCCAACATCGCCGATAATAGCCAAAACTAAAAAAGCAAAGAAAGCTAACCACATTCCACCTTCCATTCCGCCCTCTTTTGATGCGATTATAGGCAGACTGATAGCAGCGGCGTTAGAGATTAGAAGCCAAACAATAGACCAAAAACTCAATTCGCCCCCTTTGTCTTGGAAATACGTTATCGCTTTTTCTTGATAATCAGGGTCAAAATATGCTGTCCCACAATACGAGCATTTTCTGAAGGGTGAGCCATACAAGACTTCTTCATCACGTGTAGTCGTTCGTTCTACGACTTTATTACAATTAGGGCATCTAACTGTTCTGTTATGATAAACCATATAATCACCTCCAAATTATATTGTAATCTTACCACTCATTTATTGATATAACAATAATTTTTCCTCTTGGAACGAAAAAATGATGGAGAGATGTTCGTTTTCTCTCCATCATTTTCATAGATGCTCAAAAATGTTCCATAGATGTTCAGAGATGTTCAAAGATGCTTATAAAGCACCAACAGGGCTGTAATGCTGATACCGTCTTCCCAAATCTTCATCCGTCAGATCCAAATATGCCTGCTCCGTGACCGCTACGCTCGAATGGCCGAGAATACGGCTTAAAGTGTAAATATCCATCCCATTCATCAAGCAGCGTTTCGCAAAATTATTACGCAAGCAATGAGGCGTAATGCCATCGTTCAGGCCGACGCGTTTTAGATAATGTTTGAAGTTCGTCTCAAACCTGTTGATATCAATGTGTGCCCCTGTGCTTTTGACGGGGAAAATATAGTCTGTTTCTACATAGCGGTCTTTGAATTGGAGCCAACGCCTGATTACATTTTCCGTCTTGTTGGAGAAGAAAACAACGCGGTCTTTCCTGCCTTTTGTAATGTCAGCCCGCAGGAATATTTGTTTCCTCGCCAAATCAATATCCTCCAATAGCAGACAGGAGCATTCCCCAAGACGCATTCCGCTGTCAATCATCAGCATAATCATAGCGTAGTCCCGATGTTCAGGGAAATAGGATTTATCCAAGGCATTCACCAAACGCTTGAAATCTTCATCTCTGATAAACTCCTTCGCCTGTCTGTTGGTTTTCAGTTGTCGTATCTTCTTCATTGGGTTCTTTTTCAGGCAGTCTTCACCGTCAAGCCAATTAAAGAAGACCCTCAGATAGCGAATGTAATTGTTTATCGTTGTGATGCTGACGGGCTGCCTGAAATCCCGCCGTCTGTCAGGGAAGTTCTTTTCTTTGCCCTTGTCGTTGCTGTAAAAGGTGTATTTGCCCCTCTCTTGTAATTCGTTGATGTATCGGCGTATCATATTCTCTGTTATCTTGTTCGCTTCATCAACGCCCATTTGCTCCTGACACCAACGCTCGAACAGACGCAAGCCCTGTTCGTATGAGTTCATCGTTTTCGGTCTCAACTGCCTGCTTCGGCAATAAACCATATACTCGCAAATGAGATAGTCAAACCGCGTGCTAAACATAAAAATTCCCCCTGTTTGTTGGTTTTTCCAAGAGGCAACAAACAGGGGATATTCATTGGTTCGGGCAAAAAAGTTTATTGGTGTTTCAGGCGATTTTCACACATACTTTCATAGGGTTCATTGGTTTCTTCCAAAAGTGCTCAACCCGCAAAGCCTTGGAATCAGCGGCTTTTTTCACCGTCTCGCCTGCTTTTGGCGGAGGGTCAAACTGTCCGCGATCATGGCGATGAATTCGGAATTCGTGGGCTTTCCCTTGATATTCGACACCGTATAGCCGAAGTACTTCTGCAGCACCTCGATGTCGCCCCGATCCCAGGCCACCTCGATGGCGTGGCGGATGGCCCGCTCCACCCGGGAGGGGGTGGTGTCAAAGCGCTTGGCCACCTCGGGATAGAGCACC
>ODAJ012165885.1_pt1 | contig 10167 bp, 6 predicted proteins | sample 1539241 | NCBI WGS metagenome assembly ODAJ01 (sample SAMN02144231, study PRJEB22623) | gut metagenome | biome: sheep rumen | host: Ovis aries | place: New Zealand
GATTTTTGAATCATTCGCTGCCAAACTTGTCGTTTGGCAGCGAAATCAATCGAATCCTCGATTGATTTCGCCATGCGATGATCATTATAAGGAAGGTTGATTGAAATGTCCTTTGTCCACCTCCATGTGCATACCGAATATTCCCTGCTGGACGGGGCCTGCCGCATCGACCAGGTGGCAAAGCGGGCAAAGGCCCTGGGGCAGACCGCCCTGGCCGTCACCGACCACGGGGTCATGTACGGCGCGGTGGCCTTCTACAAGGCCTGCAAAGCCGAGGGCGTCCAGCCCATCATCGGCTGCGAGGTCTATGTTGCTCCCCGCAGCCGCTTCCAGAAGGAGCATGGCGCGGACAGCAACTACTCCCACCTGATCCTGCTGTGCCGCAACGAGCAGGGCTACCGCAACCTGTGCTATCTGGTGTCCTGCGGCTTTACCGAGGGCTTCTATGTCAAGCCCCGCATCGACTGGGAGCTGCTGCACGAGCATGCCGAGGGCCTCATCTGCCTCTCTGGCTGCCTGGCGGGCGAGATCCCACAGGCGCTGATCCACGGGGGCTATGAGCGGGCGAAGAAAAAGGCGCTGGAGCTGCGGGAGCTCTTCGGGCCGGAAAACTTTTATCTGGAGATCCAGGACCACGGCATCGCCGAGGAGAAGCAGGCCGCCCGGGAGCTGATCCGGCTCTCGGAGGAGACCCGCATCCCCCTGGCTCTGACCAACGACGCCCACTATCTGGAGCAAAAGGACGCCTACTACCAGGATGTGCTGATGTGCATCCAGACGGGCAAGACCGTGGACGAGCCCAACCGCATGCGCTTTGAGAGCCGGGAGCTCTACCTCAAGAGCGAGGAAGAGATGCGCGCCCTGTTCCCGGAGCACCCCGAGGCGGCGGACAACACCGCCAAGATCGCCCAGCGCTGCCATTATGACTTCGAGTTCGGCCACTACCATCTGCCCCGCTTCCGCCTGCCGGAGGGGGAGACGGACAGCTACAAATACCTGCGCAAGCTCTGCGAGCAGGGCTTTGCCCAGCGCTTCGCCGATCGGCCGGAGGTCCACCGGCAGCTGGACTACGAGCTGAGCATGATCCGAAAGATGGGCTTTGTGGACTATTTCCTCATCGTCTCGGACTTCATCGGCTACGCCAAGCGCAACGGCATCCCCGTGGGTCCCGGCCGCGGCAGCGCGGCGGGCAGCGTGGTGAGCTATTGCCTGCACATCACCGATGTGGACCCCATCAAATACAGCCTTTTCTTTGAACGCTTCCTCAACCCCGAGCGGGTGAGCATGCCGGATATCGACGTGGACTTCTGCGTCAACCGCCGGGGCGAGGTCATCGACTACGTCAATCGCCTTTACGGGCAGGACCACGTGGCCCAGATCGTCACCTTCGGCACCATGGCCGCCCGGGCCGCCATCCGGGACGTGGGCCGGGCCCTGGGCGTGAGCTACGGGGAAACGGACGCCGTGGCCAAGCAGGTCCCCTCCGGCCCGGGAGCGCTGAACATCACCCTGGATGAGGCGCTGAAGCTCTCCAAGCCCTTGAAGGAGATGTACGAGTCTGACGAGACGCTCAAGCGCCTCATCGACGTGGCCAAGGCCCTGGAGGGCATGCCCCGCCACGCCTCCACCCACGCCGCAGGCGTGGTCATCACCGAAAACCCGGTGTACACCTACGTCCCCCTGGCGAAGAACGACGAGAGCGTGGTGTGCCAGTATCCCATGACCACGCTGGAGGAGCTGGGTCTCTTGAAGATGGACTTTTTGGGGCTTCGGAACCTGACGGTGCTGGAGGACGCGGCCCGCATGGTGCGCCGCCGGGAGCCGGACTTTCAGGTGAACCGCATCCCCGAGGACGACGAGGAGACCTTCCGCATGCTCGCCGAAGGGCACACCACCGGCGTCTTTCAGCTGGAGAGCACGGGCATGACCGGCGTCTGCATGCAGCTGCGCCCCAAGAGCATTGAGGATATCACCGCCGTCATCGCCCTCTATCGGCCGGGCCCCATGGACTCCATCCCCCGGTTCATCGAGTGGTCCCAGCACCCGGAGAAAGTGCGCTACAAGCACGAGCTGCTGCGCCCCATCCTGGAGGTCACCTACGGCTGCATCGTCTACCAGGAGCAGGTCATCCAGATCTTCCAGCGCCTGGCGGGCTTCTCCCTTGGTCAGGCGGACATGATCCGCCGGGCCATGTCCAAGAAAAAGCACGCCGTCATCGACGCGGAGCGCCGGGCCTTTGTCCACGGCGATCCGGAGCGGCAGATCGACGGGGCCGTGGCACGGGGCGTGCCGGAGGACGTGGCCAACAGCATCTATGACGAGATCCTGGACTTCGCCAGCTACGCTTTCAACAAGGCCCACGCGGTTTGTTACGCCTTTGTGGCCAACTGGACGGCCTATATGAAGCGCCACTACCCCAGAGAATACATGGCGGCCCTGCTCACCTCCGTGCTGGACAGCAGCACCAAGGTGGCCGAGTACATCGCGGAGTGCAAGGAGCTGGGCGTTGCGATCCTGCCGCCGGATGTGAACGAGTCCGACGCCAACTTCACCGTGGCCGGGGAGAACATCCGCTTCGGCCTGGTGGCCATCAAGGGCATCGGCTGGGGCGCGATCCAGGGCCTGGTGGCCGAGCGGGAAAAGAACGGTCCCTTCCAGGACTTTGAGGACTTCTGCCGCCGCATGGCCGGGGGCGAGCTGAACAAGCGGGCGGTGGAAAACCTGATCCGCGCCGGTGCCTTCGACAGCATGGGCCATACCCGCCGCGCGCTGCTGCAGGTCTATGAATCCGTGCTGGACGGCATCGCCCGGGCCAACCGGGACAACATCTCCGGCCAGCTGGACCTCTTCGGCGGCCTGGGCGGAGACGGAGACGCCGCCCCCACCGGCATCGCCATTCCGCAGGTGACCGAGTATTCCAAAAAAGACCTGATGGCCATGGAGAAGGAGACCACCGGCCTCTATCTCAGCGGCCACCCCATGGACGAGTACCGGGGCCGTCTGGGCCGTCTGGGCGTGGCGTCCATCGGCGCGATCCTGGGGGATTTTGCCGGTGAGGACGGGCCAAGCCGCTTTGCCGACGGACAGAATATCTCCGTGGCGGGCATTGTGGAGAGCGTGCGCACCAGGCCCACAAAAAACGGCGCGCTGATGAGCTACGTCCAGCTGGAGGACGACAGCGGCAGCATGGAGCTCATCGCCTTCCAGCGGGCGCTGGACAGCGGCGGGTCCTTCCTGAAGGACGGCGCAGCCCTGCTGATCCGCGGGCGCATCTCCGTGCGGGACGAGAAGGAGCCCCAGATCATGGTGGACTCCATCCGGCCCCTGGCCGAGGCGGAGGCCGCCGCCCCGCCGCCCGCAGCCGCGCCTGCCGCGGCCCCTGTCCGGCCGGAGCAGAAGCTCTGGGTGAAGCTGCCCAGCCGCTATGACCCGGCCCTCAAGCGCATCGAGCTGATCCTGACCATGTTCCCCGGCCAGCAGCAGATGGTGATCTGGTGCGAGCGGGAGCAGAAGCGCATCGGCGCACGATGTCTGATCCACGAGGGCTTGATCCTGGAGCTGCAGGAAATGCTGGGGGAAAACAACGTGGTTGTAAAATAAGGAAACACCGCCCCGATCTTGTGATCGGGGCGGTGTTTCAGACTGTCGACAAAGGCCTTTGGCCTTTGCCGACAAAAGGATTGCAGCCCGCTGCAGCGCACAAATTGGCCGCGTGGGGAAGGCCAATTTGCACGTTTGCGGGCTGAGAAGTGTTTTTTCCGAGGTACACGCCCCCGGAAAAAACGATTAAACTTTCTTTTTCGCCTTCCGAGGCGAAAAACTCTGCGAGGCCCCTCTTCCCTTTAGGGTTTATCTACACCTTGAAACACCGCCCCGATCTTGCGATCGGGGCGGTGTTTCAGGTGCTGACAAAGATTCAGCCGGTGGCGGTCTCGGGCTGCGCTACGTCCAGATTTGCCAGAACGCCCTGCTGGATCGTGCCCAGCATCAGCTCCAGCTCGGCCCGATGGGCCTCATACAGGGCGTAGGGGACGGCAAACTGGATGGTGAACGAATCCGGACTCTCCGGCAGGATCAGCGTCCAGAAGATGCTCTCGTCAATGATCTCATAGGCCAGGGTGGCGGTGCGGCCGTCAGGCAAAGTGTAGTCCTGGAAGGTTACCCCGGTGCCGCACATGCCGAAGCGGTTGGGCCAGTAGTGCAGCTCCACCTTGAAGTCCGGGTCATTTTCGGGGTAGAGGCCATAGACTGTGCCCTCCACCGTTCCGGCCGCCTGCTCCCAGGTCCAGCCCTGGGGCAAGGTGACGCGCAGGAAGCTGCTGAGCCCGTCCAGGGTGACCTGGGTGTCGCTCAGGGCGGGAGGCTGGATCGTGCCGGGCTCTTCCGTGGGGACAGGTTCGTCGCCTTCGATCTGGATGGGCAGCTCGTCCTCGTCCGGCTCGGTCATGGCCGCAGCCGCGGGGCTTTCCGCCGGCGCGGCGGAGCCGCTCTCCGGGGACGGGAGCGCTTCCCTGTCCGCCGGCGCGCCGCAGGCGGCCAGCAGGAGCAGGACCAGCAGCAGGGGAAGAATACGCTTCATGGCTTGAACTCCTTTCCGGTCAGGGCCCATCCTCCTCCGCAGGCGCGGAAGGGGCAGCGGGCACAGGGGTGGGCGCGGACTTTTTCGCCCGGTGGTGTTTGATGCTCAGCTTGACGATCAGCAGCACGATCAGTCCCAGCACGCCCAGGATCAGCAGGGTGGGCAGGGCCTCCGCCAGCAGGATCAGAAGTCTGGAGAAGAACTTGCCGGCACCGCGCAGGCCGCTCTTCAGCGCCTCCAGCAGCTCCTCGCCGAAGCTGGGCTGCACCTGGGGCTCGGGGGTGTACTCCTGCACCTCGTTCAGGTCCAGGTACACGGTGCTGTAGCTGACCTGCCGGTCCCAGTTGTTCAGGCTGGACTGCAGGCTCTCGATTGTGTAGCGCACCTCGGTGAGCCGGTCCTCCAGAATGATGATGTCCTCCACCGTCTCGGCCAGCTCCATCATCTCCAGCAGGCGCTGCTCCTGGGCGGTGTAGGCGGTGAGGCGGGCCTGGACGTCATAGTACTGGGCGGTGACATTTTCGGTGTACACATGGGTGTAGGGGATGTTGCCCAGGACGGAGAGGGTCCCCATCAGCTCCTGGAAGCGGTCGCTGGGGAAGCGCAGGGTGTAGCTGGCGCTGCGGCGGCTCACGTTGCCCCGGCTGCGGTCGGAGTAGTTGCTGCCGTTGACGCTGCTGGACTCCACCCAGCCGCCGTACTGGCTCACCAGTTCATCCAGCTTGGCCAGGCTTCCGTCAAAGTCGGTGCTCTCCACCTGGACGTTGGCGGAGTAGATGATCTTGCCGGGACGCTCCGCCGGAGCGTCAGCCGTGCTCTCGGCCCGGGGCTCCGGCACGGAGGACAGCCCGTAGCCGGCCTCGTCATACTCCCAGGCCGCGGGCTCCTCCACATAGGCCTCGTCGGCCATGTAGGAATTGGACGCGGCGCCCTTGGCCCCGGAGGGGGCGGCGCCGCAGGCGCAGAGCGACAGCATCAGGGCCAGGATCAGCAGAACGGAAAAAATCTTTTTCATGGGATTTTCCTCCTTGCGGCGCCTGTTTTCCCCGCTTTTCGGGCTTTTTGAGCGCCTGGATATTCATGAGACGCAGGGAAAGCAGAAAAGTTCCCCAAAAAGAAAATCTTTTTCCTTTGTGCGGGATCAGTGACTATTTGCAAGAAACGCCCGGCTTTTCGTCCCCCAAAAGGTGACGGTAAGCCGGGCGTTTCTGTCGTTTCCGTATCAAGTCCCCTCCGTCAGCGCCAGGACCACGTGCTGGCACAGCAGCAGCCCTGCCGCGGCGGGGACCCAGACCAGGGACCCGGGGACGCTGCGGCGGCCGGGAGGCGGCGCCTCCAGCTGCTGCGGCTCCATGGGCTCCTCGGGACTGAAGACCACCGGGTGGTGTTCCACGCCCCGGGCCCGCAGCTCCTTGCGCACCACCCGGGCCAGCGCGCAGCCGTAGGTGTTCGCAATGTCGTCCAGCCGCAGGAGGGAGGCATCCTTCTTGTTGCCGGTGCCCAGAGCCGAGACGACGGGGATGCCCCGCTCCCTGCAGCTCAGGATCAGATCCAGCTTGCAGCTGACCAGGTCGATGGCGTCCACCACATAGTCGTAATCGGCCAGGAAGCGCTCCCGGCTGGCGGCCTCGTAGTGCCCCAGGATCGGGTGCGCCCGGCAGTCCGGATTGATGTCCCGCAGCCGGGCGGCCATGACCTCCGCCTTGGGCAGTCCCACCGTGGAGCCCAGGGCGCAGAGCTGCCGGTTCCGATTGGACTCGCTGACGGTGTCCCGGTCCACCAGGGTCAGCCGGCCGACGCCGGAGCGGCACAGGGCCTCGGCGCACCAGGAGCCCACGCCCCCGATGCCGAAGACAGCCACGTGACTGTTTTTCAGCTTTTCCATGGCCTCCTCGCCCAGGAGCATCCGGGCGCGCAGGGTGATCTCGTCCATTTTATCTCCTCCGAAAAAAACACCGGAGCAGCGCTCCGGTGTTTTCCAAGTTCTTACTTGACCAGTCTGTATGCCCAGTGGTAAACAGGCTGCAGATCGCCGATGAGCTCCTGGAGCCAGGCGCTGTTGGCCTCGTCCCGCAGGGAATCCCGCGCGGCCGCCACGCGGGCGGGGGCCTGCTCCACGAAGAACATCACATGGTAGCCGGCGTAAGCGTCGCTCTCGCCGTAAACGATGCCGGTGTCGCCGTAGCTGTGCTCCTCAAAGCAGAAGCGGTCGAACTCCTCCACCATCTGGCCCGGGGTCACGGCGCTGTACAGGCCGCCGTTGGAGCTGGAGCCCTCGTCCTCGGAGAACAGGGTGGCCAGAGTGGCAAACTCAGCCTCGGTCTTCCCGCCGGCTTCCCAGGTCGCCAGGATCTCCTCGGCACGGGCCTTGGCGGCAGCCTTGGCCTCGTCGGTGTAGGCGCCGTTCTCGTCGGCCTCGGCCTTGATGAGGATGTGGCGCACGGCCACCACCGGATCGGTATTGTCGCTGCGGCCCAGGAACAGCAGCACGTAGCTGCCGGAGCCGTCCGTCTTATCGCCGACCATCAGATCGCCCTCGGCACGCTCGGCGGCGGTGATCCACTCGCGATACTCCTGGTCCACCTGCTCGCCCACCACATTGCTGCGCAGGGTGGCGCCGTTGGACTCGGGGAACTCCTCGGCCAGGATGTCGTTCAGCACGGTCAGCGCGTCGTCATCGTCCTTCCCGGCGTCGTAGCTCATGCTCACAGCCTGCATGGCGGCGTGGGCCTCCGCAACAGAGGCGGCGTCGCTGGCGGGAGCCAGATAGTAGGCATAAGTGAAAGCGTCCCCATCGGCGGGATCGGCATAGTAGCCGTCCAGCTCCTCCTGAGAGGGCTGATACGCACAGAGCTGGGTGAAGTCCGCCTTCTGGGCCAGGAGGCTGTCCTCCATGCCGCTGCGGATCACGGACTCGTTCACGCCGCTGCCGAAGACATAGCCCATATAGGTGGAGAGGCTGACGTTGTTGGACTTGGCATACTCGGCGAACTGCTGGATCTGCTCATGGGCCAGAGAAGCGATTTCCTTCTTCTCCGCCTCGCTGAGGCTGATGCCGTTGTCCTTGGCATAGTCCAGCAGAGCGCTGCTGCGCAGCAGAGCCTGGTCGACCATGGCGCTGGCATAGTCCTCACCGAAATAGGCGGCGTAGGTCGCGTAGCCCGAGCTGCCCTTGAAGTAATTGACCTGGGCGGGAGAGAGGGTCCGGCTGCCAATGGTCTCCGCTTTGGTGATGCGGTAGAAGCTGGGAGAGCTGAGGAACAGGACCAGCGCGATGAACAGGATCACGGCGACGGTGCCGATGATCCATCTGCGCTTGCTCTTGCGGGCCTTCTGCTCAGCTTCCTGGCTGGCAAGCGTCTTTTTGTCCGTACCGGCTTCGCGGGCGGCGATACGGTTCTTTCTTTCGGTAGAAGCACTCATATTTGATCTCTTCCTTTACGAATAAAATGAAATCCTGTGTATTATAACGCAAGTGCGCCGGGGTTTCAAGACATTTGTTTCGCCCCGTCGGCATTCCAGGCATTCTTTTTCCCTCTCCGGCATAGAATGAAGAGTTCATTCTGAAAACAAGGGAGGGAATTCGATGGAAACCGACATTGACGATTGGATCTTCAGCGACGGAGACCCCGGCCCCAGCGGACGCTGATTTGGCACAAACGGCGGCAGGACGATCAGTTGGCAGCGCGCATGGAGAGGAAGGCGTTGATAAAGCCGTCCAGGTCGCCGTCCATGACGCCCTGAATATTGCCGGTCTCATATTCGGTGCGCAGGTCCTTGACCAGCTGATAGGGCATGAACACGTAGGAGCGGATCTGACTGCCCCACTCGATCTTCATCTGCACGCCCTTGATGTCGCTGATCTTCTCCAGGTGCTCCCGCTCCTTGATCTCGGCCAGGCGGGCGCGAAGCATGTTCTTGCAGTTTTCCAGGTTCTGGAAGTGGCTGCGCTCCACCTGGGAGGAGACCACGATGCCCGTGGGCTTGTGGATCAGGCGCACGGCGGAGGAGGTCTTGTTGACCTTCTGGCCGCCCGCGCCGGAGGAGCGGTAGACCTGCATTTCGATATCCTCGTCCCGCAGCTCGATCTCGTTATCGTCGGCTGCGATCTCGGGCATGACCTCCACCGCGGCAAAGGAGGTGTGCCGCCGGCCCGCCGCGTCAAAGGGGCTGACGCGCACCAGGCGGTGCACCCCGTGCTCGCTCTTCAAAAAGCCGTAGGCGTTTTCGCCCTCGATCATCAGCGTGGCGCTCTTGAGACCAGCCTCGTCGCCGTCCAGATAATCCATGACCTTTACCTTGTAGCCGTGGCGCTCGGCCCACATGTTATACATGCGGTAGAGCATGGAGGCCCAGTCCTGGGCCTCGGTGCCGCCGGCGCCGGCGTGGAAGGTGAGGATGGCGTTGTTGCCGTCATATTCCCCGGTGAGCAGGGTGCCCAGGCGGGTGGCCTCCAGCTTCTCGGTAAAGAGGCTGTATTCGCTCTTCAGCTCCTCCAGCATGGAGTCGTCGTTCTCCTCCAGAGCCATGTCGCACAGGGTCATCATATCGTCCCAGGCGGCGCAGAGCTTCTCATAATTCTCGCACTTGCCCTTCAGCGTCTTCAGGCGCTTCTGCACCTGCTGGGACTTCTGCACGTCGTTCCAGAAGCCCTCCCGCTCGCTGGCTGCTTCCAGCTCCTCGATCTCCTTGCGGGCGGCCTCCAGCTTCAGCGCGCCCTGCAGCAGCTCCAGCGAGGGGCGGATGGCGTTGAGCTTGCCCTTGTATTCTTCAAATTCCAGCATCTTTCAATTGCTCCTTCCTTCCTGGCTCCCCCCGGCGGGGGGAGCTGTCATCCGCCGGTTCGCGCAGGGCGGATGACCGAGGGGTTTTCTCCCAAACAGTTTTTGCCTTGGTATTATATACAAAAAGTACGCGCTTGTAAATCGCTTTTTTCTTTGCTTTTTGTCGGCCGGAAAACCGCCGCACCCCTTCCCATTCTTTTTGTTTTGTGTTAAAATGAGAATCCCATAATGGGGGTAATACGATTCCGGAAAACAAAATTTACGGAGGATAAAAAGAATGATTGCTCACGGCAAAGAGATCAAGGTCTTTTGCGGCAATTCCAATCCTGAACTGGCCAAAGCCATCTGCTCCGAGCTGTACATGGGGCTGGGAAACGCCGTTGTCTCCCAGTTTGCGGATGGAGAGTGCTCAATTTCCGTTTATGAGCCGGTGCGCGGCAAGGACGTTTTCATCGTCCAGTCTACCTGCAACCACGTGAACGACAATCTGATGGAGCTTCTGATTATGATCGACGCCATGCGCCGCGCCTCCGCGGGCCGCATCACCGCCGTGATCCCCTATTTCGGCTACGCCCGGCAGGACCGCAAGGCCAAGAGCCGGGACCCCATCTCCGCCAAGCTGGTGGCGAATCTGATCACCGCCGCCGGTGCGGACCGCGTGCTGACCATGGATCTGCACGCCGCCCAGATCCAGGGCTTCTTTGATATCCCTGTGGACAATCTGATGGGCGCAAACCTGTTTGTCAAGCACTTTACCCGCATGTTCGGCAAGAATAACGACGAGCTGATGGTGGTCTCCCCGGA
>ODAJ012188185.1_pt1 | contig 10167 bp, 5 predicted proteins | sample 1539241 | NCBI WGS metagenome assembly ODAJ01 (sample SAMN02144231, study PRJEB22623) | gut metagenome | biome: sheep rumen | host: Ovis aries | place: New Zealand
ACTGTATCTTCCCAGTGCAGTTCTAAACAAGGTCTATATTAAGGATGCCAAACAATTGTCGATAATAGAAAACATATTAGCACATAAGGGCTTTGGCGACAGAGAAATAATAATGATTAAGTGATACACCTTTATTACATATGGAAAATATTGCGATACAAGACAATTGGTATATAAAGCCATTAGAGTTGCCAAATGTGGAGAAGTTTGTTAGCGATATTAATAATATCTCATTTGCAACAACTGGTTTTGTTCACGCATGGGAATCCAATTTGTTTTTTGATGAGGCGTGTCAACTTATAATAAATGCAATCAAACTATTCCAACTTGGCTATTTTGACTGCGCTTTCTACTCTTTGAGACAATCTATAGAAACATCTATCGGAATAATCTATTTAACTGCTAATCCGAACAAAGAAGATGAATGGAAAACCCTTCTTAGTGGTTTTGAGTCTGGTAAAATGACTGACTGGTTAAAGAACAATGAACCAACATTTATGGATATCAGAGAAAAAATGCATGGTTTCTTTGATAATGTTTGGAATGTGCAGAAAAGGATGAACAAATACATACACAAACAGGGTTATGCATCATTCTATCAAGTGACACGGAATCCATTTTTAGTTCAACAAAAAGGCACTTCAGAGAGTCAAATCATAATGGACTTCGAATATTATTTGAAATTATGCATAGGAGCTGTGGCAATTTACCGATTAGCAATAGATGCTCTACCTGTCGTTCTTATGGATGAGGATATTCGACTTAGAACTGGGGACTTAATAACAGAGCCATATTCGCAGGAATTTGTTGATACATACATAGGCAGTGAGAATATAGAAGCCTTTAAGACAACGGACATTTACAAAAGTTTTTATGAATCACTCAAAATAAACGAGAAGCAGAATGAGGCTGTGTATAATTTAATTCATCTCCAATATTATAATAGAGAAAAGATGGATGATTATGAGGCACAATTACATTTGTGCTCTTTCGCTGACAGAGTTGTTATGTGCCTTTTTACTATTTCTAACAAAATATCTCAAGTATTTGTTGATGGAATTCATTGGTATAAATCTGATGTGATCTCAAACAATAAAGATAAACCTATTACCATGGGATTGTCTTATTTTGAGAATCTTTTTTCTAATAAAAATAATGATTTTAATTTGTGCTATCACAATGCATTCCTATCTCGCTGTCAAATAAACAGGAACTATACATATTTTGAGCATAACGAAATACTTGGCGAGAAGGAAATAGAGTGTGTAAAACTAATAGCTAGCCAATTGTCAAACCTAGCGAACGAGATGGATAGATATTTTTCATCTTTAGTCAGCAGTAAATTGAATCATGATAATCAATAGTTTTTCGGGCGAAAACTTGCAAGAAGATGCTGTTTCCGCCCGAAATTATATTTACACAGAACTACTTCGTCACAATGTCATATAGCGACTTGTAGTCCTTGGCAACGTCGTAGATGTAGCCGTTGTTGCTGATGTCTTTGAAGTGGCGACGGACGTACTCTATCTTGCTTTCCCCAGGACCTATGAGCTGACTATTTTGTAGACATAACCTTTTGTCTTTACCAGAAATAGACGTACTAAAATCGTTTGAAGCAACACTTACTTGTCTATTATTTCCAAAGTCCAACCGAGGTGTAAAGCATTGCTGATACGGTCGAGCATTTTCTTCTTGTCTTTGGTATTGCTATGAGTCAAAACATAAAGTCCACGTTCTATTTCACGCTGGGCACGCCCATACTTTTGTCTTTGGTGGTCGATACAATGTTAATTCGGCAATATTTAAGCCCAAGTTGACGAACACGAAGAGGACCAGCCTCCACAATGGCAGCAACAAAGGTGGTAGCAGCATCGTGTTCTTGTAAGATGGAACCGTCTCTACGATAAACGCACAGTCCAGTGCCAGGAGCTTTCTTTTCCTGTTTCGTTGTGCGTGGACCAATCTCCTTATGCTCCACTTGTGGGTCAGGTTCAAGTCGTTTGGCTTCGAGCAATTCTGCAATGTTGGTTTTACGAGACAAGGCAACGCTGATGGGCTCTCCGGGCTTGTACTCCACCACAAGTACAAGTTCACGCTGTATTTGTGATAAACGTGGTTCGATATCTTTACTCAACGTGGGGAGCACTTCTGTTTTTATGAGCTGTTCCTCCAACTCATCCGCTTTCTTCAGCATCTCATCCGTTAGAGTTAGGCCTACTTTCTCCAACCCTTTGATGCTGGCATATAATGTTTCAAGTTTTGTCAATTCACCTCTTATATACTATCTTTCATTAAAAACTGTTTAAGTTCTTGATACTGGTTTTCATCCATATGAATAGTCCGAGTGCAGGTGGAAAAACAAAGCGCACATATTGAAACGGCAACTGCAATTGTTGATATTATTACAGCCCAAGAAGACCATTTATTAGCAGTCTTGGCCTCCGTTGTTTGCTTAACGGATTCTGCCGTTTGTTTCTCTGCTTCATCAGTTTGTCTAGAACTTTCAATTGTCTGCTTTTGTATTTCTTCTAGTTGTTTCCTCAAATAATATTGCGATTGCAATTCGCGTAACATATTGAGAAAATGCGGTAATAAGTTTGGGTAATATTCTTTCTGGGCTTTTTCAGTTGAACTATCATCCCCCACATTAACAGGTGGGATTGTAATAGCAATCCAATTCGGAAAAGATTCATTGTTATCTTTACAAAATTCACTTATAGTACATTTAACTTTTTCTATAAAGTCAGCCTTCCCTTTGGGTGTTGAATTCAAAGTGACTTCACCTTCTATAATAAGGGATTCAAATTTGTCTATTTGACTATCAGTTATTTTCATATCACGCAATTGTTTTATCGTATTCTTCTCTTGTTATTGGTGTTTCTGGGTCTATGACGAGAACTTCATCGTAGGTCAAATAGTATAGGTGATAGACAAGCGCGTCTATTTTCGTTTCTATTGCAGTAGTATCTGCTAAGTAATTCTTTCGTTTTATAGATAGTATTTGGTCGACCAAACCAATGATATATGCTTGTTCTGTTTTATTAATTGTCGGGAATGGCACATTGCGAATTTCTCCTATAGGTACATGATTTGTTTGATTGTAGAACTTGAAGTAATAGTTTACTGCCTTGCTATTTAGCACAGCCAAAACAAAACGATTGTCAATTATAGAATCCTTTGAATATAAAAGATTACAAGAGTCACCGCAAATTACATTTTTCAGGATTGTCCCTTTCACTCTGTGCTGTAACCCCATATTTGCAATCTCTTGAAAAACAATCCTCTCACGGTTAGTATGGTCTTTTGACAAGGCTTCTTTAAAACAATATTCATCCCCAGGATTGTAACCATATTTAGATAATTGTACTCCTCGCACCAACGGCAAGGTATCGTTGGTTTCGTCGTAACAAAAATAATCTCGTTTTAAGGCAAGATTAACATCACCCTTATAACCCTCGCAAACGGTTCCAAACGTTAAAGTGCATAATTTCATGCGTTCAATAACACTATTGGTTGATTTGAAGACATATTTGTTATTATTTGTCAGTCCTGAATAATTAATCGTTATTTGTTCCCCTGCATCCATTATTGTAAACGAGTCACTATGGACCTGCTTGTATAGTACAATAACTGCTACAGCTTGCGTCACATTCTCGAAAACCTTATCTTTTTCCGTATAGTGAACTATAGTATCGATATTTGTATTCTTAATAAGATATTGTCGTAATGCCATCGTGTCATTACCAGAGAAATAGGTGTCAGGAGTTATATATGACAAGGCTCCATTGCCTTGAAGAGAAGATATTCCTCTTTCAAAGAAAAGATGATACAAGTTTCGTTTACCCCCATGAGCTACTTCATACAATCTATCATAAGCAGCCTTACACGAATCATCGCGTGGAACTATTTTGTATGGTGGATTTCCTATTACTATATCAAAACCATCTTTTACTCCAAACATCCACTCTGAGTCGAAGAATGAAGATGATGCATTTTGGTCGAACATGTCCCAATTAGCCAAGAGTTGTGCTGCACCCTGGCTGACGAAGCCTGTATTCTCTATTGCCTTTGCAAGTTCATGACGTGTGTCTTTGATTTCCTTCTTCAGCCGTTGCTTGTCAACGTTCCGTTTCGCAAGGAATATCTGATGGTTCAACTCTTTCAGCTTTGCTTTCTTTGAACGGATTTCGTCTGTAGATTCAAAGAGATTTGCATCATAACCCACAGGAATGAGTGTATTCGCAGCCACAAACTTTGATTCAAGGTTAGGTAGCGGACGTATACCAAAGTTGTGTGTAGCATCACTCGTCGGTTTTTGGTCTACCACAAGAGAAATGAAGAAACGTAGTTTGCTAATTTGAACGGCTATAGGCTGGATGTCAACGCCATAGATGCAATGCTCTATAAGATATAACTTACGAGCATAGTCTGGGTCATTGATACTCTTATTGAATGCTTCCTCGATATCTGCTAGACGAGCCTTGCGCTCTGCTTCCTCGTCCTCAGCAAAAGCGAGTTTCGACTTCTCAATGGCAAGGTCAATCATGAAGTCCTTCCACATCTCGTTTGTCGGGTCGAGTTGTCGCAGGATATGAACCAATTGCTGGAGTACACCCATAGGGAACGCTCCTGAACCGCAAGCAGGGTCGAGCACGCGACAGTTATAAACCGCCTGCATGATGGCTTTACACTGTTCCTCGCTGAGTGTTGTCTCTTCGATAGAGTAACTGAGCAGTTTGCGGTACTCTGGTTCCAGTTTATCACCACATGTGCGTTTAAAGTGAGCCACCAGACTTTCATCTACCATGTACTGCACGATTTCGCGTGGCGTATAGAAAGACCCCGTCTGCTTACGGGCAGAGGTCTTCGTTTCAGGGTTATAAGATGCCAGCAGGTTCTCAAAAGCCTTACCAAGCAATTCTGGATCAAGAGACACCTCTTGGTCGAGTGGCGTATTTTCTTCAATGGTGAAGTTATAGCGTTTCAGTATATCGATGATACCTCGTACAGAGACACTCTTTTTGTTCTTGTCAGCGTACCACTCCGAAAGGTCAACGCTGCGTCCCACCTCATTACCAAAGAAAAGCCAGTCGGGCAGATAGAGTTGCTCGAGTGACTCTTTCCTTTCCGAGAAACCATCATAATAGAGCTTCTCAGGCTTCTTATCCAAACAGTCAAATAGCCCACCATTGAGGAAAGGCACATGACTATTTGCCATCTGTACGAACTCATCGGCACCTCCTGCCTTGAAGTCTGCCTTATAGCGCATTAGGTTATTAACGTTATAGCCATCGCGCTTGAAGCCTACCTGACCATCACCACGGAAGCGTCGGTTGTTGGGAATCTCTTTGCCTTCTGCCGTGATTGGGCAGTTGAGCATGGCAAAGAAAAGATTCTGTAAAATAAGGCGGTAGTATTTGCTCTGTTCCGCATCATAGAGCAGTGTCTTACGCTCATGAGGATTAAACTCGTCAATAAAGTGTTCACGGATATATCGCTCGTCGAAGAACTCTTCGGGAATAAGATGTTTCTGTTTGAGGAACCAAACAAAGATAAGACGAGTAATGAGACGGATGCAACTCTCATGGTTAAACTTTTCGTCATCCTTGTCTGTTGTCAGATCATTCGGGAAACGTGCCACCTGCACAGCCAAGGCATACCAGTCACTAAGTTCTGAATAGAACTTCTTGGTAAGCAAGTCGCTGGAGAACACCTCCATCCAATGTTTATACAATTCCTCATAGTTAGGATATGTCTTGTCGCCTATAGAGTTTAGAATGTCAATGTGTCCTCTATGCGGATTTAAGCATTTAATGCCACGGAGTATGCTTACCTTACCGAGTTTTTCTCCATCACGCCATTGCTGTGTATATGCGCTGCGTTCACAAGTCGAGAGAGCCAACTCGTCTCCCTGCTTAATAAACAGTATGACAGGTTGTGCAGATGCTATTCGGTTGAAACCACGAGTCAGAATTGCACTCTCAGAACGAGTAAGTGTTGAGTTTGGATGCAACTCAACTGCAAAAATCATCATACCGCTATATTTTCCTTCAGATGCACGACCAGTTACATCCGCAGCATCAAGGGTACCTGCATGACCAGACAAAGAGGATTCATCGACAGTTCCTATGAAATATGTATTTTCCACTTTCGCCAATACATCCTGCAACGCTTTTGTAAGTTGCTGAGGATATAGACTCTCGAATGGAACAGGCATACGAGTCACTTCATTAAAAACAATGTGCAGATGCTCAAGAAGTGCTGCACTTGCATCAAACAATTGTTCGTTGACAAACTTTTTTAGGACTGTATTCATATGGCGTATTTAATCTAATGGATGCTTTGCTAATTATTTACTCACGTACTCCCAAACAATCAAATCAAAATTCTCTTTCTTGAATTTCTCTTCTAACAGCTGGGCATTCTTCTCCTGCTTTGGAAGTTGGAGAATAGATTTTCTTGACTGCGCAATTTGTAGAATTGCAGCAGTGGCTTGTTGAGGAACCTTTGATTCCATCCATTTCTGGATAATGTCGGAAAGCTTCTTCAACCGTTCGCCATTGTTCTTCTCTATCCATTCAGGTACGAAACGGTCTTGTGTTTTATTCTTACGTAGGAATTCCAACACTTCTGCGCGATTCAATTCCTGACATTTGGCAGAGATGCGAGGATCTACAGGCTGACACATGAGATATATCTCTGAGTATGGCTTCTTGCTTCCTTGATCTCTGTGCGGATACCCCACGACAGCAACGAGGCTCTCTGGTATCTTCTCGAATAGGTTGTCATCAAAACGGAAGCCTGAGAATATACCACTTGGCATTTTACGGAAGACCTCCTTATGTTTCTCAAAATAGTCTATCAAATCCTGACGATAAACTTCAAAAGAGAAATCCTTCAGTGAAAGCGTCCGTGGTGATTCAATGTCGGAGATACTATTGTTCTGCAATTCCTCCAACAGGCGGTCTGCATTCTTGTCTTGCAACGGATTGTCTTCTTCCATCTTCAGGTATGCGTCATTCAGTTGTTGAGTTTCTGAGCCAACAAGATTCATCGCCACCATACGATTCATGATGCGGGTTTCAAGATGGAGATAGTCCTCAAAGGACTTAGCAGGCCAGAAATTAACACAGCGGATAGATTTGTTGGGCGAACCAATACGGTCAATACGTCCGAAACGCTGAATAAGGCGAACTGGATTCCAATGAATATCATAATTGATTTGCATATCGGCATCCTGTAAGTTCTGACCCTCAGACAAACAGTCGGTGGCAATTAGGATGTCAATACCATCTTCCAACAGTCTCTTAAAGTTAGGTCTCCTTTCTCGAATCAATTGTTGCCACAAATCGTAAGGTACGTTCCAACGTCGTTTGTTATCATCGTAATATTCCTCACGACTGAGTTTTGCATCTTCAAAAAGGTCACTCCAATCCAACTCCTTGTATAGTTTACTATAAGGAGCAAAACTTTGCAGCACCTCATTGAAATTGGTAGTGTTGTGATTACCTGTAGAATTAATCTCCTGACCAGAGACAGATGCCATGCGAGTAAAGCCTCGTTTCTCTAACTCATCAAAAATGAACTTAGCGGTGTCAGCGTATGCGGTGAAGATAACCACTTTTTTATTAGCAGATTGGCGTTTCTCAGTGAGCATAGCAATCAGCCTTTCCAATTTCAAGTCCTGCTCAAAACCGTTTTTGTAGTCTTCTGCATAGGCATCCAAGCTTTCACAAATAGCTTGTAGCTTGTTGACATCCATGCGCAACCCTCTTTCGAAGCCGCCAAGATTCTTCATGTCTGCCAAGTTGATGGTTCCTTTACGCAGTGTGAAGATGTCATCGGTATCGTTGTTCTCGTCATCGTCAGGAACATCTACGTCTATCCTTCCTGATGCCTTCTGTTCTTTGAAAGCTACAACCTTTGCGAGTGTCTGCTCATGAACTTCAAGGACCTTCTTAATGGTTGTACGGCAAGAATGCCAACTACTTTCCAAACGCTTCATAAACAGAATCCCCATCATCTTGACAAGGAAGCGCTCACGGTTTACATCATCATTCCAATCTCCTGACGCTTCACGCTCTGCCTCTTTTCTCGTTGCATGGAGGAAAAGACTGGGCTGATAGGCTGTTAAACTCAAAGCATCAAAGGCTGCGTAGATCTCATCAGTTGAATGGAACTTGCCAAAATGGTCAACACCTTGATAGACGTTATCAGGCTTCTCTTTCTCTGGAAAGCCTAAATTCTCACCAAGGGTATTCTCTATCAGTTTCCTTGTTCGAGCAACAATCAGTTTATCTGTGAGATTGAAGAACCTTGGTGGAAGCAAGGAAATGAACGAACCAATGGTACGATTGGGGTCGCTGCACCATTGTGTATATTTTCGCTGGCTATCAGCAAAGAGATTCTTCAAAGATTCAATGTTGAATTCCTCATTATCAAAAGCATCATCCTGACCATGACCTATGAGATTGAATTGTCCTTTGACATCGTTAAGACCCGTATTAATGGGTGTAGCTGATAGCATTAACACCTTTACATCTCTTCCGCTTTCAGGATTCTTGTTTTGGATGAGGTTTAGGAGCAAGTCTTGATAACGGCCAGACTTCTCGTTTCTAAGATTATGGCTTTCATCTATGACAATCAACACTTTGTTGCGTGATTGCAACCAACTAAGCGGAGCATCATCATAAGATTTCTGCAATCTATCGTTTTGAAGGTCAGTGTGGAAACGCACTATGTAATCGAACTCATCCTTATCGAAACGTGAACCATGACGTTTGAGGTACTGTGTCCAGTTCTGTTCCAGTTTTTTCGGACATAGTAAGACTGTTACATAATTCTGCGTCTGGAAATACTTCATTACAGCTAATGCTGAGAAGGTTTTACCAAGACCAACTGCATCGGCAAGAATGGCCCCATTGTATTTGCGTAGCATCTTGATAAGGGAAATCACTCCCTGCTGCTGATACTTGAACAAAGTTTTCCAAATCTCGCTTGTTTGAAGTAGTGACATATCCTGTCGATGCTCTATTGAGCCGTCAAGTTCGATATCTGAATTGAACAGTTCGAAAAGAATCTTATAATAAATCTCTTCAGGAGTATAGCGGCGAAAATAGTCATCAATCTTCTTGATGAAGTAGTCTTTGACACTTATCTTTTCAGATTTTGGATTGGTCGAATCAGATGGAATCTTGTCAGCTGCCATCTTCCATATATCTTCAAACCAAGAACAAACCTCTTTGTAGTCCTTGTCACTCAACTTAACTGGGTCACCCATTGTCAGTTCAATGTTTGACGTGGTTTTCAAGCCAAGACCTGCATCCGTAAGGTTGCTACTGCCCGTTAGGTAAAAACTATCATTCTTCGGATTGTTGTTCTTGAACATGTATGCCTTTGCATGACAAAAAGCATTAACGATGGCCTTAACCTGAACAGAGTTGCGCTGTAGGAAAGCCTTGGCATCACGAGCATACTCATCAAGATTGAGTGTTGTCTCTATGCCCATATCACCATTCAGTAAGTCTATAATGTGATTCTTGTCCTCTTCCTGCATGACCATCTCAGAAGACACAATACGGAACACGTCTTCCTCTGGCAATTCGTGATAGAGTTTACTAAGAGCACGGATTGTGAAGTACCCCGTTACAATATCCATATTACCAACCTGTTCTGATGACATGCCAGAAAACTCATTGATGAAATCCCAAACAGTAACGATGTTGAAGCCCGAGTCTGGATATCGGTTTGTCTTGTTGTCTATGAGCATAGCTATTCCATATAGTTTTAGCAAAGCACCAAAACTATATCTTCAGGCTTTGATTACAGGCAACACCAAGAGACCTCAGGACACAAAAGAAGCGCGAAACATAACTCTTCTCTCATGTCTTGAGGTCCTCGGAATGTACCTGTACTGCTAAGATATAAGTCATGCCCGCGCTATAATGCACGGGCATCGGCTGACTTATTCGCGCAGTACCAACTTGAAATTTCCGAGGTTTCAAGACATGCTGAATAAATAGCTGATGCTAATTATTTTACCAATAAAATCATGCAGGCACCTCCGCTGAGGCTTTTCCCGCATTCGTTTGCAAAGGTACGATTAAGTGAGCAAAATACCAAACAAAAAGGAAAGTTTTTTCATTTTTGCTTGTATTTTCGAGCGAA
>ODAJ011923859.1_pt1 | contig 10164 bp, 10 predicted proteins | sample 1539241 | NCBI WGS metagenome assembly ODAJ01 (sample SAMN02144231, study PRJEB22623) | gut metagenome | biome: sheep rumen | host: Ovis aries | place: New Zealand
ACAACAAGTCCAGTTCCTTTTCCAACAGAATCATTAAGTATATCAAACGATTCAATTATTATTTTAACATTATCTACAGCATCTTTGTTATTCTTAGCACATTCTGATAACTTATTGACACTTTTAATTATAGAATCAAGAACCTTTGTAAATCTTTTAATCTGAGATCGCGAAAGTTTAGCAATATTCAAAACACTTGGTGATAAAGTATTAAGAACACTTATTATATCACCAATGTTAGCTTTTGATATATTTGGTTTTGCTACATCAGCAGCTGGATTAACATCAGCATTAGTAGTAACATTACCTTTAGAAAGTTTAGCAATTGCAGCTTCACCAGAACCATTTTGTGGAGCCATAGATTTTGCTATTTCTTTAACTGTAATGTTAATACTTGATAATATGTCGATAGTATTTTGCACTATTTTAATCTAAACATTTTACTATTTATCTGAAAAATCACAATATCATGATTTTTAATCTCACTGAGATTAAATTATATATAAAAAAGAAAATGAACCACGTGATGTGATTCATTTTCATTGAATTAAAATATAATTGTAACTAGTTTAAAGTCTGTCTATTACAACATTACTTCATCCCAATAGTCGCAACGTAATGTATATCCAGTAACCTTATAAGGTGTACTCTTGTTCGTATAATCCAATTTAGGAATAGGAAGACTCTTAGTTGGAAATACATTATAAAGAGTCCACTGCCAGAAAGGTTGATTAGCCTTATCATGCATTGTTACAGTAACAGTAGGAGCCACATAATTTACCTTAAGCCCTTGTCTACCAGTAAGAGGATCCCAGATAAGATCATTCCATCTTCTGAGAATCTTCAAAGTATACATATCAGGAGATCCAGCCGCAGATCCACGCACGTTAATTTCAAAATCGATCGTTACATCAATATGCGTATCTTCCGTACCAGAGTTAGCAAAGCTTCGATCAGCGAACTTATAGTGCTGGAGCATTGCTCCTGGAACCTTGTTTGTATTCAATCCATCAACCACCTGAACGCCTTCAAGTAACAGGTTTTTATCATCGTCTGAAACACCGCCTGTACCAGTCAAGCCCTTTGGAAGCTGGATTTCAACAGTAAACAAGTTAAGATAAACAGGCTCGTACATCTCCATAGAAACACGAGATGTCTTAAAGTGAGGAAGCCCCATCAGTCCGACGGAAGTCAATCCAGTGCCATCATTTGCCATATCTATTAATCTTATTTTCTTTTATTTTTAAGCGGTCGTTGAACGGTTGAGTGTGATAGGAACAACGATCTTTTCCATATTTTGTGAAATCCAAACACCAATATCAACAACACAGAACTTATTATCGATAACCTCTTTATCGTTATTAAGATCATCACATTCAATCTCATACTTAATAAGAGCACCAGAGTCCTTCATTGCACTAAGGATTGGATTGATACGTGTGATAATTTCTGCACGAGTTGTAGGTATATTATATGTGAACACATATTCGTCAAGAACAGCCTTACAACTAATTTGAATTGTATTTAGCAATTCTCTTACGTGCAAGAAGCTTAAATCTGAATTAACAATCTGATATGCAGTTCTGTCACCATATATAAGAATGTTTCCATTTCTATTAATGATAGGATTGATACCGAATGGCTCTATATATCCTCTATCTGTATCATCGAAATCATATTCAAGACCAACGATTTGAACATTATTTATAATACCGTTCATATTAGCAACAGTCTTATAAGGATCACCACCAGTAAACTTGTTCATAAATGTATTAGATACATCTGCTGCTGGTGGAACGAGAATTGTTCTCTGTCCGTCCGCATACTTGAAGAATGGAGCGAATACACCTACATGATCTGCACCGTTTTCAAAATCAGGAAGAGTAAATGATTTTGTATCGGCAGGATAAACAAGATCCTGATTACCACCCTGTGGTATATAAGCAACATCAAACGTAGGACGAGGATCACCCATTGATTTATCCCACGAATCTCCGAAGAATGGAGCATCAGACTGAGCAAACTGAGTCATAGATGGTGCATTCAAAAGAGCAGTACAGTGCTTCTTATCAAGTGCTAGATTTGCAAGGTGAACTTTGCCACCGCAATTCTCACCAAGACCATAAGCCATTGTATCAACAAGATAACGGAATTCAATAGAATCATTATTCAACAGACCTCTACGTATACCCTTATCGTTCAACATTGAATAGATTTTCTCTACACCAGCTTCTGGATCAATGTTACCATCCTTATCATATCCAGGCATATGTCTGTTACATATCTTCAATCCGCTAAGAGCGAACAAAGTAAGTGTATCATACATACTCTTATATGACTTATGTATCTCAACATTCATCTGTGAGCTTTCACCAAGAACTATATCAACAGCAGTAAAGCGATAGATAATTTCACTAGTTTCATCATTCAGATTTTTACGTGTACCACGTTTCTTTATAATACGTGTCATCAATCCATTCTGAGCACGAACATAATCACCTATGTTTACATTTGCACCATCTGTTTTGTTAAGAGTAAACTGTGTAGAAGAATCAATACCTTCATCATCAACAGTCTCATATACATTAATGTACTTCTCTGGGTCAGAAATATTATAAGACATAAATGTGAATGGAACAGAAGCATCTGTTGTAAGCTTATGACCAACCATATCTGGTATGAAATTTGCAACTGTATCACCAGAATCTTCATCTTCATTATACTTACCGTCACCAACCTCATCATAGAAGAATGTCGATCCATCAAGTGCAATAAGATCCAAAGCTTTTTGGTTAATACCAAACATCAAACCAGTCTCATTACACTTTTTATTAACAAGATAATCTATAGACCTAATGTTTCCTTGCTTATCAGTGAAGTTAGGAAGAATACATCCAGTCCATGTTCCTATAACATTAACAGCATCAAGCCTAAGGAACTTGGCAAGCTTATCCTTCATAAGACCTTCTTCTGAAAAATATCCAGACCAAACAACATCACTTGCAAATGAAGCATACTTAGACTTATCCCAGTTACCAGCGATAGCGATAACATCAACGAAATAGTCAGATACATAATCATTCGGATTGATCCACTTATAAGGAATATCATCCTGATTTCCATAATAATCAAGGAATGTTACATTATATCCGTTAACAGCTTCTGATTTTCTAACAATAACAGAAATATCTTTTGTACCACAATTTGAAATACCGAACAAAGCAGCCTTTTCAATTGAGCCAACAGAACCGTCATTACTATTCAGCATCTCGTCAGATCCGTTAATAAATGTATTCTCTACAAATGCATCATCGTCTGCAATCCAGAAACGAGTTCTGTCATACATATAAGCATATGGTGCTTTTGTTGTATGTGATTCAATCTTAGGATCAAGCGATAACAGCGTATATCCAACAGTATCCTTATTGCTTTCCTTGTCACTAGTGTCAACATTGAGCATGTTCATTACATACACAGGTGCTTTCTGTAGCATCGTACGGATATTTCTATTAGTCCAGCATCCTCTACGCTCCATCTTTCTGTCTATAGGACCAAAAAGCTTATTGCACTCATCGGTGTTAGAAACATAAACAGGACGGTTAAAAGGTCCCTGCATATTAAAACCAACAGCCATACGAAGTGCAGTCTGCACATTGGATGATGAAATTATAGAATTATCAATCTCAATGAAATAAACACCAGAAGCAGGATAGTCTGCAAAATTAATTTTTTGTGACATAACTTTTCTAGTTTTATATTTTACTTTAATTTGAAATTCTTTTCTTTATTTATCTTTAACCATTTTCAATATTTTTATAAAAAGGCAAAGATATATTTATTTAAGATCAACAAAAAAGGCGATCCTGAATAGAATCGCCTACATTTATTAAATAGTATTTATATTTATTATTCTTCATCTTCAGCGCCGAAAATATCGCCGAGATTATCGAAGTCAAATTCCTCTTCGTCGTCTCCTTCTTTATTTTCATCGTCGTTTTCTTCATCGCTATCTTCCGAATCTTCATCGCTTACAATTTCACCGCCAATCTCTTCTTCAAGATCAATACCTTTCTTAGACAGATAATCTTTAAGTTCCATTACAGAATTTACATCGATTCTAATGTCAATATTATCTGCATCTTCGTCAGCTTCAAGAATTTCTATATCATCTTCTGATATTCCAGCATCAATAAGTTCGTCTTTACATTTATCTTCATCGCCTTTCTTAACAGTGATAATAACGGCTTTCATTTCCTCGTCTTTATCTTCTTCGCCGTTTTCGTCTGAATTATCATCAGATTCTTCACCGTTTTCATCAGAATTATCATCGGAACCTTCGTTATCATTTTCTGTTTCATCATTAGAATCATCATCAGAATCATCATCAGAATCATCATCCGATTCAAACATCTTACGAAGCCTTGCAAATCTTTCTGCTACAGATTCGTTTGCATTATCTTCGATGTTACTCTCGTTAACTTCACTGGAAGAATTATCTTCAGACTTATTTTCATCACATTCAGAAACACTATCATCACATTCATTTTGTGAACTTTCTACAGTAAATATCCACTTACCAACACCATCAACAGTAAACGTAACAGTATTGCCGTTTTCATCATATGCAACATCATCTTCATCGATATTGTCATTCTTTGCCACATTGGTCATAATATCATATGCGTCTTCAATAGCATCCTCAAGAGTGCTATATGTATCTTCAAAGTCTTTAGAATCTATCAACTTACCATTAGCGTCGAACTCATCCAGTGATAAACTGAATACAGAAACAGACTCATAGATCTTCTTTGTCTTATAATTATATCTTTTCATCTTATTTTAGAAAATGAATTTACTATTTTCATTATTTATCTTTGACGAAACAAGCCTATTTTTATTTTTCTTTGGAGGACATGTTCCACATCTCTTTTTTGGTTTAATACTTTGCATAGTAAAAACGACTTGTTTATCTATTTATCAAAGAAAAAATGCAGAATATCGTTTCAAGTATTCAAGATATGCTTTTTTGTATTCTTCTCCGTTTCTCCTTATTACCTTATATTGATCCGTTATCACGGTACCTTTATCATTAATATAGAAAACCTTCTGGCAATCCAAGCAAAAGCAATTATCAAACCTCAAAGGTCTGCCAACATTTTGCATCGTGTGACCAAACACCTGAATACAATTTGCAACATTTACATCATTGCTCATTAATATATCAGTAACATCAGCCCATATAAAACTTGGATGATTACACCATCCACCTCGTGATATTCCAACCTCTCCTATAATGTTCAATATGTTTCTATCGGATGATAATCCATTAATATCAATATTCTTTATGGTGTTATATGTAAACGCTTTTATTTCAACATCTTCATCATGATTATCTGGATCACATACACCAAAAATATCAGAATGATATGAAAACCATTGAAAACAAAATCCAGCATGACTGAATATAAAATTTTTCTTTCCTATTCTTTCACATTTGATATAATCAAACAAATCAAGATTATTGATAAACAGACTACAAATTTCATCTTTATTGTAATAATCCATTCTACAACCTCTTCTAGATCCATCTATATAATGGAAATCATGATTACCTATAAGAAGAGTTATTCTTTCTGGATATTTTTTCTTTAGCTTTATTATATTCTTAAATCTTTTTAATGCAGAATCTGGTGTTATATTTTCCTTTGGATAAGGATCTATATAATCACCAAGAAATATTATCTTTGTATCTTCAGAATTTTCAAGAAAAAAATTCACATTCTTTTCATAAAAATCTCTCCCATGAACATCTGGAACTATAACATATTTTATATTGTTTACCATTAAAACAACGCTTTTGTTTTTGATTCTTTTGTGTCTTTTATCTCTTCTGGATAAGGAAATTCCTCGATCCTTATATGATGTTTATAATTAAGAATATCTCTCAAGATGTGTCTGTGACAAAAATCAGAAGGTTTTTCATGGCATAGAAAAACAATCGCCTGATATTTATCAAAGAATTCTTCATCCATTGTTTGATACCATTGATCTACAGTATTATATTGATATGAAGCGTTTTTAAAGAATTCATCAAATTGTTCTTCGTATCTTTTTCTATATTCGTATTGATCAATATTTCCAGATTTAATATCGTTAAGTAATTCTTTTGTTGGAGCAAGAAAATTACCTTTCACAAAAAGAAAATTGTCTGGTGCATCATCTTTTAACCACTCTGGACAAAACTGAGAAATTCCTACCATTAAATAATTGGCAGGAATATTCTTCATATTCGCATAATATGATGTGTATAGTCTTATCATTTTAATTATACATTTCTATTAAAAATTCATCTAATTTACTGTTCCAGAATCCTTGTTCTTCGCAATATGATTTAAACTCTTGTAAAGCATCTTCTGCTCCAGCTTTATAGACTATTCTATCGATCATCGTAGATTCATCGTTTCCTGGAAATTTATAATCTATTAGGTTTGAAATTGTTTTCATACTTTTAAAATAAACTTTTAGTATATGTTAATGTTGGTGGAATTTCAAAATATCCAAGAGCAGAAACAATACGATTTAGCGGGCTAAGCAACATTTTCTCAAACTGGATATCAATATCTATCGCTGGTGCAAATTCAATTGGAAACGAATCTGGAACAAAACCAAACACAGTATCTTCTCCAGTATAATAGAATCTCACTTTTTCACCAGATTTCAAAAGAGAATACTTACTCTTATATTTCTTACCTTTATTGAACAGCATATTGTTATAAACGGCAGCAGCCCTTACATGAATTGGAATTGGAAGTTTATCATTTGTAAGGTATTCATTTCCATTCTCATCAACTTTTGTCTTAAATTGATAATATTCAATATCTGGTGTCTTGTCATTTTTTACAAAGTTCTCATAATTTGATATACCTTTAGTTATTGATATATCATTTGGATTCTGCATAATAAAACGTTTCTTTATCTCTTTCAGTTTAGATACGATTTCACTTAGAGTTGGTTTTCTTCCTGAATTAAGAATATCCATAACGTAGTTTACAAACGTTTTCATTTCCTCACGACAATAATCGGTTGTTGTACCTTTTACAACATCAAATCCAGTATACGTTATATGTTCAAGAGGATCAAATCTTGTTCCAGTATCAATCCATTCAACATCACACATATAGTTTTTCTTTGCAAGCATGATGATCGTTCTTGAGATTTTTTCCAGCTCGAACTTTTCATAATTATGCTTACAATGATTTCTCTTAGCATATTCATCGAACTTTTCATCCATATAACCTTCGAGAATCTCCTCATAAAATGCAAGATCAAATTCTAACTGTTGATCTGCTGGTATGCAACACGCATCGATAATTGGTTGTAATGTGATATATGCAGAATCCGTATCTCCATATACTTGTAACGTATTGATTTTCAGTGAGTTACATTTAGCTAACTCTAAAAAATCATCATATTTAAATGCATCACCAAATATATTTCTAAGTCTATCGGCTATACGTTTATGACCCTCATAATCCTGGTTCCAAAATTCATTTATATATTTGTTAATCTCTATCACAGAGAATTTAATCAAATCTTGTCCCTGAAGCGTAATAGACTCAGCTATATCTGAGTTTGCAAGCTGTCCAAACGATGTACCAAAATATCCATAAACGCTGTTGATAAATGTTTTTGCAGACAACTGCATAGTATTATAATACTCTTCTTCATCTTTATATTTTTCTATTACAGCTTTAAGCTCATCAATAGTACATGTTTCTGGGTTAAAATTCTGTTCTTCCATTATTATTTTTAATTATATGTCTTTTGCAAATATACAACTTTTATATTAAAACTGAAAAAGTTTTGGCTTAAAGCCAAAACTTAATCGAATTTGCTTTTAGTATTAATAACGGATTCGTATATACCTGCTTTCTTCATCTGTTCGACAATTTTTTCAGAAAGTTCAACGATCTGTGGGTGTGGTTTTCCTGTCTTTCCAAACAATCTCAAATCTAAGAAAAATCTCCAGTCTGTTACATATCCTGTAATACACAGTTCTGTTTTTAGACATAAAGGAAATACTGCTCTTGCTTGCTGTGGTGTAAGAGGATTATCCTTAAACCCAGTCTTGAAACGTTTATCTGGTTTTCTTTCGTCCCATTTTCCACGTAATGCAAAATATACATCCTCTGTATCTTTCATCAGCTGCATAAATGCCTCCTGCTGTTGTAGTGTTGCATTAGGGAACCAATCTGGCATTATATATGCAATGTCTGTTCCATATTTCTCGTTAGAATAATCAACAAAGCGTGTGCTCTCCTGTGCAAATGAAAACGCACGATGTCTAACAATCTCGTTAGCTATTGCTCTATCTGTAACTAATCTGAACGTATATCTTTTCTCATGCATGTCTGTTGGTTCAGACCAATATTTCAAATCATCAAGTCTGTTATTTTCAACAAGAACACGAAGATTTGTAGTTACATAATGATAATCTTTGTCTAAATTAAATTTTGAATACTTGTTTGTAGCATAGAACTCTAAATTTGATGGATACTCAACAAGATCAATTTTATTTTCATATTCAAAATTTCTGTGACATTTTAGATATACAGAACAACTCTCCAACATGGCTGTGTGATGTGATTTTATCATTCGTTCAACGAATGTCTTCGCTCCATCAAATGTTCCATCACATTTAGCCTCACTCTTATAACATGTACGCGCAGCCTTTTCTATAATTTTATATACACCTTCAACACCAGGTCCCTGCTTTAAATATTCAGCTTCTTGCTCTAACAAAATCATGTTTTTCTTTGTATTTTTTTAAACTATAAGATCAAGTATCTTTTTTGCTTCAATTTTTGGATTTTTTTCAACAAGACATTTAATGTACTTTTTAATGTCATATACCGCTTCATCATAGCCATTCATTAAACCAGTATAAAGACCATCTTCATATGCCTGCTTACCTGGAACATCAGTATAAGCGTCTACCCAACCATTTTGTTTCTGAATATCAAAATTACGATTACATCCTTCAGATTGATGATTATTAATATTAAATTTATCCATTTTATGTTAATTATGAATTAGTACTTCTTCTACATTTCCTCTTTTTGAACCTACAGAATTTATCATTCTTTTTGCATTTATAGTATCTATAATGTATCCAGAATAAAGATTATCAAAATAATCTCCACATTTAGAATTACTTAGCAAAAATTTACCACCATTCTCTACAATGTTATCACAAAACAATTTTAGATTCACTTGTTCTTGATCATCAAAAGAATCTTTTGTATATGATGTAAACGATGAAGTTTGACTTACTGGTTTATACGGAGGATCAAAATAATATATTATATCTGATTTTTCCATTTTTGCTATATCAAGTATTACATCTGTTCTTCTATAATCTCCAGTCATAAACGCAACTTTTGATCCTAGAGCAATATGACACTTGTCTAGTTCATCCTCATTAAAAATATAAATGTGTTCTTTCTGCCCCCACGGAACATTAAATTCACCTTTCTGATTAACTCTGTATAAACCATTAAATCCACATTTATTAAGAAATATAAAAGCGGCAGCACCCCAAGCATCAGACAATGTAAGTTCACCTTTTATCCAATGATTGTATTGGTATCTGTAGAGAATATATTTCTCCTTCTTCATTAAATCATTGTTATATGCTGTCTGTATATTATAAATATGATCTTTAAATTCTATATATTTTTTATCATCAGCTATCACTTTATAAACATTCATGAGTTGTTTGTTTGCATCATTTATAACAGCATACTTCATGTTTGAACATGTTTCAAGAAGGTGGAACAATACAGATCCACCACCAACGAATGGTTCTACATATATAAACTCTTTTGAGTTCTGTCTAAGATCTCCTATTTTTTCATCTATAATATTAATTAACTGTGATTTACCACCAGCCCACTTAACAAAAGGCTTTGCCATGCGTTTCTTTTCTGTTTTATTTTAATTGTACCTATATTATTATACGTTGTTTTCGTATGAATGATTAAATAGATCTTTATTGCAAATATACAACTTTTTTCTGATGTTAGAAAGCATTATTTAACAATTATTAAAATTACATTCGATCTGATGTAATTTATATCACATCGTGTACATTTGCATCATATC
>ODAJ012191015.1_pt1 | contig 10164 bp, 12 predicted proteins | sample 1539241 | NCBI WGS metagenome assembly ODAJ01 (sample SAMN02144231, study PRJEB22623) | gut metagenome | biome: sheep rumen | host: Ovis aries | place: New Zealand
CCTAACTTAGGGGGCTTAAAAAAAGAAACAGTAGATTATGAAGAAAGTATATATAAGTCCGGAAATGCTCGATATGGGCTTTCAGACAGAGGGCATTTTGGCAATGTCAATAAAGGAAGGTTCTGCAAACAAGAACGAAATTCTCGCTCCCGACTACGGCGAGGAGGATGACGAGGACTGGGGCGACGATGCCGCCGCCGGCTATTGATAGCCTCCCCCTAAGCCCCCTCCCAAAGAGGGGGCTTTTTATATGCTACCCAAGGACGCAAGAATCCCGATGGGGTAGGTTTCTGGGGCAATTTGTTCACATTTTTATCTCGACAGGCCTAATATCTCGGAAATTTTATCTAAATTTGCACATGAAACATTAGCAGCTTATGAAGTACCCTTTAGGCATACAAACCTTTGAGAACATCCGCACAGACGGCTATCTGTACGTGGACAAGACGGCGCTGGTCTATGAGCTTGTGAAAGGCGGCAAGTATTATTTCCTGAGCCGTCCGCGCCGCTTTGGCAAGAGCCTGCTCATAGCGACCTTGAAGGCATACTTTCAGGGTAGGCGAGAGCTGTTCAAGGGACTGGCCATAGAACAGCTGGAGAAGGACTGGGCGCGGTATCCTGTGCTGCATCTTGACTTGAATGCAGAGAAGTACACCACCTCGGAGGCCCTGACCACCATTCTGAACAGGCATTTGAAGCAATGGGAAAAGGTGTATAGGGCATCAGATGATGAAAAATCCGTAGCTGACCGTTTTACTGGCATCATCCGCCGCGCCTATGAACAGACGGGCCAGAGGGTGGTCATCCTCGTAGATGAATACGACAAGCCCCTGCTGCAGGCCTTTGGCAACAAGGAGTTACAGGACGACTATCGGGCTACGCTGAAAGCCTTTTATGGCGTAGAGAAAACGATGGACGGGTATATACAGTTCGCTTTTTTCACGGGTGTCACCAAGTTCTCGAAGGTCAGCGTGTTCAGCGACCTGAACAACCTGACGGATATCACGATGGACCTCCGCTATGCGGAGATCTGCGGCTTCACGGAGCAGGAGATACATGCAAGGCTCGACGCTGAGGTGGAAAAGCTTGCCGAAGAGCAGGGCCTGACACGCGAGGCATGCTACGCACAACTGCGCGAATACTACGACGGCTATCATTTCCATCCGTCGGCAGCAGGGGTGTACAATCCTTACAGCCTGCTGAATGCTCTGGACCGCCGGGAGTTTGGCGGCTACTGGTTTGAAACCGGCACACCGTCGTTCCTGGTGGAGGCCATGAGGCATGCTAATTTCCGGCTCGACGACATGTCGCAGCAGCGCGTCACGGCCAATCTGCTGGGGTCTATCGACAACTTCAGCAACGACCCGCTTCCGCTGCTCTTCCAGAGCGGCTATCTGACCATCAGCAGCTACGACCCTCGCTTCAAAAAATACACCCTGCGTCACCCCAACCGTGAGGTGGCCGAAGGATTTACAGACTATCTCGTGCCGTATTATGCACCCGCCGCCAACAGGGGTAGCCTATACATCGAGAACTTCATTGCCGACGTGGAGGGTGGACAGCCCGAGGCGTTTGTCGGACGTCTTGACATGCTCTTTGCGCGGGGCGACTATCAGATAGCGGGCGATGCGGAGCTGTATTTCCAGAATGTGCTCTATGTCATCTTCACCATGATGGGCTTCTATACCGAAGTGGAGCGGCACACCACCGACGGGCGCATGGACATGGTCATACAGACGCCGGACTATGTCTATATCTTCGAGTTCAAGCTGGACAAGAGTGCCGACGAGGCCCTGCAGCAGATAGAGGACAAGCAGTATGCCAAGCCCTTCGAGCACGACAGCCGCAAGCTCTATAAGATAGGCATCAACTTCTCGACCCAGACCCGCCGGATGGACGGATGGAAGATCGCAGAATAAAAAGAAACTACCCAATAACAAAAACATGAAACGAATCTGCTGGTTGACACTTGTGCTAATGAAGACCATGTCTGTGCCGATGCTGGCACAGACGCAGCAGGGTGAGCCGCCAGAACGGAGCATCTTTCACGTCGCTCTTGCGGCCTGATTTCTAACTTTTAGGGGCAATTTGTTCACATTTTTATCTCGACAGGCCTGATATCTCGGAAATTTTATCTAAATTTGCAGCCATGAATCAACAAGAACAGGACGAGCACTACATGCAGCGCTGCCTGCAACTGGCCGCAGGCGGGCGGCAGAACGCCCGCCCCAACCCCATGGTGGGAGCGGTCATCGTGGCCGACGGACGCATCATTGGCGAGGGCTATCACCAGCGTTGCGGCGAGGCTCATGCCGAGGTGGGTGCCTTCCGCTCGGTAAGGGCTGCCGACGAACACTTGCTCGCCGAGAGCTGCATCTACGTCTCGTTAGAACCCTGCTCCCACTACGGCAAGACGCCGCCCTGCGCCGACCTCATCATCAAGAAGGGCGTCAAGCGCTGCGTGGTGGGCACCGAGGACCCCTTCAGCGAGGTGCACGGCCGTGGCATCGGCAAGCTGCGCCAAGCAGGCATCGACGTCAAGGTGGGCGTGCTCCAGGAGGAGTGCCAATGGCTGAACCGCCGGTTCTTCACCTACCACCAAAAGCACCGTCCTTACATTATCCTGAAGTGGGCCCAGACGGCCGACGGATTCATTGACCGCGACTTTCAGCCGGCCATGATTTCCAACCCGCTCACGCAGATGCTCTCCCACAAGCTGCGGGCCGAGGAGGATGCCATTCTCGTGGGCCACACCACCTACGACCGCGACCACCCTTCGCTGACCGTGCGCCACTGGTCAGGACAAGACCCTAAGCGCGTCGTACTGACCCACGACCGTCCGCTCGAGCAACTCGTCAGCGACCTCTACCAGCAGGGCGTACAGTCGCTCATCGTGGAGGGCGGCGCACAGACTCACCAGTCGTTCCTCGAAGCCTCTCTTTGGGACGAGCTTCGCGTTGAGACGTCGCCGCTGACCTTCGGGCGTGGCACGCGGGCCGTGCGCATTCCGCCTGAGGCCAAGCTGCGCACCTCCGCTTTGTACGGCAAGAACGTGGTGGCGATATACATTAAGGATTAAATATTAAAGATTAAAGAATAGATTATGAACGACATGAAGAAACTGTTTGCAGCCAAGCTGCTGGAGATTAAGGCCGTCAAGCTGCAGCCCGAGAACCCGTTTACGTGGGCTTCGGGATGGAAATCGCCCATCTATACAGACAACCGCAAAACGCTGGGTTTCCCCAGTGTGCGCTCGTTTGTGAAACTGGAGCTGTGTCACACCATTCAGCAGTACTTCCCTGAGGCAGAGGCAGTGGCCGGCGTGGCTACGGGAGCCATTGCCCAAGGCGCACTGGTGGCCGACCAACTGGGGTTGCCCTACGCCTACGTGCGTCCGAAGCCGAAAGACCACGGCATGGGCAACCAAGTGGAAGGCGAACTGGAGAAGGGCGCCAAGGTGGTCGTCGTGGAAGACCTTATTTCTACCGGCGGCTCCAGCTTGAAGGCTGTCAAAGCATTGCGCGACTACGGCGTTGAGGTGGTCGGCATGGTGGCCTCGTTCACTTACGGTTTCCCCGTGGCCGAAGAGGCCTTCCGCGAGGCTGGCGTACAGCTGGTGACGCTGAGCGACTACAACGCCGTGGTGGAGCAGGCCGCCGCTACGGGCTACATCAAGGACAGCGACATCGAGGTGCTGAAGCAGTGGCGCAAAGACCCTGCAGCGTGGGGCAATGAGTAAATCGAAAATACGTAAATCGAAAATCAATCAAGATGACAAAGTTTGAGAGTAGCATCAGGCAGATAGACGCGCCGCAGAGCGTGGTCTATGCCAACATGAGCAACCTGGAGAACCTGGAGAGGGTGCGCGACCGCGTGCCCGAGGACAAGCTGAAGGACTTTTCCTTCGACCGTGACTCGGTGACGGTGAGCGTCGATCCCGTGGGTCGCATCACGCTGCGTATCATTGAGCGCGAAGAGCCCAAGTGCATCAAGTTCGAGGCTGCCGAGTCGCCCATGCCCTTCAACCTGTGGATTCAGCTGCTGCCCGTCACGGAGACGACGTGCAAGATGAAGCTGACGCTGAAGGCCGACATTCCCTTCATGCTGAAAGGCATGGTGGCCGGCCCCCTGCAGGATGCCTTAGAGAAGATTGCCGACGCGCTGACACAGATTCCATACGCTTAATTTAAGAATAAAAAGAGGAAGGCGTGCGAGGTAATCTCGTACCTCGCACCTCGATTCGTACTAAGTTGTTATTTAACGATTACTAAAAAAGAAGAATGAACAAACTTTGGGAGAAAGACTTCGAGATTAACAAGGAGATAGAGCGCTTCACCGTAGGCCGCGACCGCGAGATGGACCTCTACCTGGCTCCTTACGACGTGCTGGGCAGCATGGCCCACATCACCATGCTCGAAAGCATCGGGCTGTTAGCCAAAGACGAGCTGCCCCCGCTACTCTCCGAGCTGAAGAATATCTACCACGAGTGCGAGCGCGGCGAGTTCATCATTGAGGACGGCATAGAGGACGTCCACTCTCAGGTGGAGCTGCTCCTGACGCGCCGCCTCGGCGACATGGGCAAGAAGATACACTCCGGCCGCTCGCGCAACGACCAGGTACTGGTCGATCTGAAACTCTACATTCGCCACGAGCTCATGGACATAGCCCACCTGGTGAAGTCGCTCTTCGACGAGCTCCTCGAGAAGAGCAACCAGTACAAGGACGTGCTCATGCCTGGCTATACCCACCTGCAGGTAGCCATGCCCTCGTCGTTCGGACTCTGGTTTGGTGCCTACGCCGAGAGCCTCTGCGACGACATGCTCTTCCTCGAGGCCGCCTACCGCATGACCAACCGCAACCCCTTAGGCTCGGCGGCGGGCTACGGCTCCAGCTTTCCGCTGAACCGCCAGCTGACCACCGACCTGCTGGGCTTCGACTCCATGGACTACAACGTGGTCTATGCCCAGATGGGGCGCGGCAAGACGGAGCGCAACGTGGGCTTCGCCATGGCTACCATAGCCGGCACGCTCTCGAAGCTGGCCTTCGATGCCTGCCTGTTCAACTCGCAGAACTTCTCGTTCATCCGGCTGCCCAAGGAGTGTACCACGGGCTCCAGCATCATGCCCCACAAGAAGAACCCCGATGTCTTCGAGCTCATACGCGCCAAGTCGAACAAGCTGCAGGCCCTGCCCCAGCAGGTGACGCTCATCATGAACAACCTGCCCGTAGGCTACTTCCGCGACCTGCAGATCATCAAGGAGGTCTTCCTGCCCGCCTTCGGCGAACTGAAGGACTGCCTGAAAATGACGGCCTACATCGTGGGCAGGATAGAGGTCAACGAGCACATCCTCGACAACCCCATGTACGACCCCATGTTCAGCGTCGAAGAGGTCAACCGCCTGGCTGCCGAGGGCATGCCCTTCCGCGATGCCTACAAGAAGGTGGGCCTCGACATCGAGGCCGGACGCTTCACGCCCGACAAGCACATCAGCCACACCCACGAGGGCAGCATAGGCAACCTTCAGAACGACCGCATCAAGGCACTCATGCAGCAACACCTCGACGCGTTCGGCTTCGAACGCGTGGTGAACGCTGAAAAAGCTCTACTCCGATGAAGAGGATGGGTGTTAGGTGTTGGGTGATGGCTGTTAGGTGTTGGGTGATGGGTGTTAGGTGTTGGGTGATGGCTGTTGGCTCTTGGGTGATGGGTGTTAGGTGTTGGGTGATGGGTGTCGGGTGTTGGGTGATGGCTGTTGGGTGTAGCTCCGAGACCGAGTTCAGCAGTTCGCCCTGCTACTTCGCCTTCCAGAACGCCACGTTTCTTGACCAGACGCTGGCTACGGCCATGAACCCCAGCTCGCGCGGCGTCTTCTGCCTCATAACCGAATCGACCTACGGCGGCTTCAGCTACGTCAACTTCCAGAACAACCTGGGACTCTCCTCACGGCAGCAGGAGACTGTCATGGAGCAGCGCACCAACTACGTCATCGGCATGAACAACGGCATCATCGTGGGCTACCAGACGCTAAACGAGACGCCCAACGGCGGCTTTACCGCCTACGACCTGCAGTGTCCCAACTGCGTGCGCAAGCACAGCTCCTACACCAACCCCAACTACCGCCTCACCATGGCCGGCAGCGGCATTGCCACCTGCAGCAAGTGCGGCAAACACTACGACATGAACAACCGGGGCGTCATTCAGGACGGCGAGGAGGGCGACGTCAACCTCACACAGTACGTAGCCACGACGACGGGGCCGCTGGGCTATCTCGTCGTACGCAACAAATGAAAATTCTGACGACAAAATTTGGCGGTTTCAAATAAATTACGTAATTTTGCACCCCACATGGATGCCGCGATGGTGGAATGGTAGACACGAGGGACTTAAAATCCCTTGGCCAGGAATGGCTGTGCGGGTTCGAGTCCCGCTCGCGGCACTTGCTTATGAAATTTAAGGAAGAAATCAACGAGAGCTTCACCATGGCCGAAGCCATCAAGGAAGCACAGCGCTGTCTGCACTGTAAAGTTCCGCAGTGCAAAAAAGGTTGCCCCATTGGCAACGACATTCCCGACTGGATACACGAACTGAAAAAAGGCAACATGGGTAACGCCATCAGCATTATCCGTGCCAAGAGCAATCTGCCCGCCGTCTGCGGGCGCGTCTGCGCCCACGAGAAGCAGTGCGAAGGCAACTGCGTGCTGGGCAAGAAGGGCCAGCCCGTCAACATAGGCAAGCTGGAGCGCTTCGTGGCCGACTTCGACAGCGACAACGAGCTGACCCACGAGGACATCAGCGAGAAGTCGCGCGGCCGCGTGGCCGTCATCGGTGCCGGCCCCTCGGGCATTACCGTTGCCGGCGACCTGTCGCGCGAAGGCTTTGCCGTCGAAATCTTCGAGATGGAGGCTCAGTGCGGCGGCGTGCTGCGCTACGGCATACCTGAATACCGGCTGCCCAAGGAGGTCGTGGCCCGCGAAATACGCTATATAGAGAAGATGGGCGTCGTCATTCACCGCAACACCCACGTGGGCGTAGCCATCACCATCGACAGTCTCTTCCAGCAGGGCTTCGACGCCATCTTCATCGGTACTGGCCTCAGCAAGCCCAAGTCACTGGAGATTCCCATCTGGCAGAACGGCCGCTGCATCTCCGAGGGCGAAGGAGCCACCCGCTGTAGCGACCTCAGGCGCATACGGCTGGCCACCCACTTCCTGCGCCGTGTAGAGCTCATCAGCGAAGGCTTCATGGAGCGCAGCGAGCTACCCGTTGACCCCGGCGCTCGCGTCTTCGTCGTGGGCTGCGGCAATACGGCCATGGACGCCTCGCGCACGGCCTTGCGCATAGGAGCCTCAAGGGTTGAGGTCATCTACTACCAAGGCATTGACACTATGTCGGCCCTGCGAGCCGAGTACGACGACGCTGTCCGCGAGGGCGTCACCTTCCGCTGGTGGAGCAGCATCAAGGAGGTGCACGTCGATGACCAACTGGACATTACCCACATTGTACTCGAAACGGCAGAACCCGACAAGGAGCCCCTACGTGAACCCCTGCCCGCCAGCAACATCATCTTCGCCATAGGCTCTACGCCGGCCACGAAGATAGTGCGCACCACCTCGGGGCTGGAGAACGACGACCACAAGTTTCTCATTACCCGCGACGTGCCTTACGGCATGACCACGCGCAAGGGCGTCTTTGCCGGCGGCGACGTGGTAGGCCGCCAGGCCACCGTGGTCCACGCCATGCAGGACGCCAAGCGCGTAGCTCAGGGCATAGCCCAGTACGTTGATGCCGTGAAGCTGATGAGGCTGATTGAAGTATAGAGAAATAAAGTATGCAATTCGTGGGCCGTATTGCATAAAATATATATTATTTTGTGCAATATACTTGCTGAATTGAAGAAAAAGTAGTATATTTGCAGCGGGAAGACGTGAGCTTATGAAAACGATAGTTCTAAACCAACGAAGAGAACGCGATGGGTTATTGTCGCGTACCTATCTGACAAGAAGGGGCATCCAAGATACAGACACGCTGTTGAACAGTCAGCTCATCAAGTTGATCACAGGACCGCGTCGTGTTGGCAAGTCCACACAGGCTTTACTGATGTTGAGGGACAAGAACTTTGCGTATCTGAACTTCGACAGTCAGCAGTTGCTTGATGCATGGGATGCCAATCTGGTCATGCGGATGTTAGATGATGTCTATCCTGGGTATGACTATCTGTTGCTGGATGAGGTGCAGAACCTAAACGCCTGGGACTTGTGGGTCAGTGAACTCTACAGACAGGGGAAGAACCTAATCATAACGGGCAGTAACGCCAAGATGCTTTCAAGCGAAATGGCGACAGTGCTGACGGGTAAGTATCTGCAAGTCGAAATGCTCCCGTTCAGCCTCGAAGAGTTCTTCGACTGGAACCGTTTTGACCTCCGAAATCTCAAATCAGAGTATGCTGCAGAAAGCAGGTCACTGACAGATGACTACCTGCGGAATGGCGGTTATCCGGAAGTCGTCTCTTCGCGTCAGCTGGTACGCAGTTATCTGGATACGCTGTTCGACTCTATTGTGTGGAAGGACGTTGCCAAACGACACAATGTGAGAAACATTACAGACCTGAACAACCTTGCTGTATATTTGGTGTCAAATTTCTGCAACCCGCTTAGTGCCAATGAATTGGTAGAAGAGCTGGGGCTTTCGAGTGTCAACACCACTAAAAAATATATGGACTATCTTCATGAGCCTTATCTGTTCTATTATCTGTCACGCTACAACAACAAGCTGAAACTGATGAAAAAAGCACCGAGGAAAGTGTATGTTGTAGATAATGGTTTCGTGGCCGCTAAGGCATTCTCTGTGACTGAGAATCTCGGCCGCTTACTTGAAAACCAGATTTTCATAGAACTGGTTCGCCGTGGCTACGATACCGAGAAAACCATGTTCTATTATCGTTCACGAAACGATAAAGAAGTTGATTTCGTATTACGTCAAGGAACTCGCATCGAGCGTCTGGTGCAAGTATGTTACGACCTGAGCAGTCCCAAAACGGAGAAGCGCGAGGTTGACGCAATTGTGGAATGTGCTGGCGAGCTGAAATGTGACAATCTTACCATAGTGACCTATGATGACGAGCGCACCCTCGAGAAGAATGGCTATAAGATAGATGTTGTGCCAATAGCTAAATTCTGATAGAAGAGAATAGACAAAAATATTTGCCGAACGCGCAAAAAATGTTGATATTTCTTTGCGGTTTCAGATTAATAGTTTAATTTTGCAGTCAAGATAGCTTCGTATATGTATGGAAAGAGCGCAGGTCATAGAAAATATAAGAGAAGTGGCTAAGAAGTCTCTTCCTCCTCGCAGTACGCTTCTGCTGTATGGGTCGCGGGCTCGAGGAGACGAGCATGCAGGCAGTGACTGGGACTTGCTCATACTCCTTGACAAGAATGAGTTGTCAGATAGCGATTATGACAATGTTTCATTTCCCTTTACGCTACTTGGTTGGAGCATTGGAGAGCTGATTAGTCCGCAGCTGTACACAAGAAAGGAGTGGAATGCCATTTCTTTCCTGCCTTTTTATAAAAACGTCGAGAACGATAAAATAGCTTTATATGAGTCTTAATGATGAAGAACGAAGAATCGTAGTACGTCTGCAATTAGAGAAGGCACATAACAATTTTAGCCAGATTCCCTTGTTACGGGAAGCTGGTTATTGGGATAATGTGGCTAACAGACTTTATTATTCGTTGTTTCATGCCGTTTCGGCTTTACTCATACATGATGGTTACGCAGTTAACTCCCATCGAGGGGCCGCAGGTTCTTTTGGACAGTATTATGTGTCAAATGGCATTTTTACGCTTGAGGATGGCCGTCATTATTCTCGTCTTCAGGGGTTGAGAGAAAAAGCCGACTATAATTGCACTTACAATGCTACGGAATCTGATATTGTTCCGAAAATAGAGCCGACTCGTCAATTGATAGCTAAGATTGAGAAGTACATCAACAGCGGGGAACAGGGCGAATAGACTAAAATATTTGCCGGCCGTGCAAAAAATGCCGGTATTTCTTTGCGGTTTCAGATTTATTATTTCCTGACTTCGGCGGTTTTAACATTTCGTCAAATAGCAATCTCTCAAAGTGCCCATAAATAGGGAGTTTTTGACTTTTTGAAAGGT
>ODAJ011681721.1_pt1 | contig 10160 bp, 11 predicted proteins | sample 1539241 | NCBI WGS metagenome assembly ODAJ01 (sample SAMN02144231, study PRJEB22623) | gut metagenome | biome: sheep rumen | host: Ovis aries | place: New Zealand
CGAACGGCTATGAGGAGGCTTGAATCATGATTAAAATTATTTTCTCTGACATCGACGGCACATTTCTTAAAGTCGATAAGACGACACCGAAACTTCACGCCGAAGCGATTAAAGCTGTCGTTGATAAGGGCTTGAAGTTCGCCTTTGTCTCGGCGCGAATGCCCGAAGCAATTTACCCGATAACCGACGCAATCGGCATGGCGCACACGCCCGTTATCAGCTACAGCGGCGGGCTTGTCCTCACGGAGAAGGAAGAAGTCATCTTCGACAAAAAAATTTCCGCCGACGACGCAAGGAACGTCCTGGCGGAAATGAATCGCACGTGGCAAGATATTTCGGTTAGCTATTACACGGGGCGTCATTGGTTTACAGAAAAGATGGACGACCGTATTCAACGCGAAATGGATAACACCGGCGCGACCGTCGAGCTTGGAAACTTCGACGAACTGTTGAGAGAAAATCTTTTGCCGAATAAAATCTTTATCCGTTGCGAGCCGCCGACTTGTGAGGAAATGGAACGCGAACTCGGAAAGAAATTCCCCGCACTGAACGTCGTCCGAAGTGCGCCTTACCTTTTGGAGATTATTGACAAGAGCGTTTCAAAGGCGACGGGCATTGAAGTCTTGCTTAAACACTACGGCTTCACGGTCGACGAGGCTATTGCGTTCGGCGATAACTACAACGATATCGAAATGCTCAGCTACATTCCTCAAAGCGTGGTGATGGCGAATGCTCCCGACGAAGTAAAAAAATTAGCCGCCCACGTCACGGACTCCAACGAGGACAGCGGCATTTATACTTACTTGGTTAAGGTCGGTGTGATTTAATAAGTTCTCTTCTTGACAAAATCATCGTAGCTCATTGAGCGCGTATGTTGAGTGTGCGCCCATTCGTGTTCGTTGCGGTGTATGAACCCTAAAAAGATTATCGGAATCCACGAATATATAAACAGCGGATAGAACAGCAGATACCACCACGACTTGAGCTTGGCATGGACTTTAATCAGTATAATCATCGGCAAGACGTATTGCGCGACCATGATGACCATTAAGATTTGCGACGGCAGGACGGCGTAAATGTTCGTGTAGATTGTGCCCGTGAACAGCTGAATATAACTCATCAGGAAGAAGAAGGACGACAGCATTAAGAAATGCGGTTGCAGAAGGTAAAGGCAACCGTCCCATAAGCGAATATCTTTGCGTCGCCAACTCTCGCGGAGCATTTTAGGGATAAATCTGTGCGCCACGTCGAATTGACCTTGCGCCCAACGTTTTCTTTGCGTCCACGATTGAGAGAATGTTAACGGCTTTTCGTCGTAAACAATCGCATCGTGTGCCCAAGTCGTCTTCAATCCTTCGGCAAGTGACTTCATAGTAAATTCCATGTCTTCAGTTAAGCACGTCGCCCGCCAGCCGTGATGCTTAAGCACGTCGAGAGTAATGCACATGCCCGTTCCGCCGAGCACCGCCGATAAACCGATATTAGTCTTTGCTAAGTGGCTGACATAATCGATGACCCAAAAGGCAATCGCGAACGTGCCACTAACCCACGTGTCGTAAGGATTTTTTGCGTCGAGGAAGCCTTGAATAATCTTGTCGCCCTTGCAAAGGCGGTTGTTCATCTCCATTAGGAAATTCGGGTGCACGAGGTTATCGGCGTCGAAGATAGCAACGGCATCATAGACTTGCCCGCGAGTTTCCATTTCAAAGAGACGTTCAAACATCCATTCAAGAGCAAAGCCCTTAGACTTTTTAGTTTCGTCGACGCGGCGGCAGACAATCGCGCCAGCATTCGCAGCAATCTCGGCGGTGTTATCGGTGCAGTTGTCCGCGATAACGTAAATGTCGTAGAGTTCGTCGGGGTAGTCGAGGGATTTTAAATTTTCAATGAGCGGTGCAATGACTGCGCTTTCGTTGTGAGCGGCGACGATCACGGCGAATTTTTTTTGCGGCGTCTTAATCTTTACTTCACGCCTTCGCCACATGCCGCAGAAACCAATCAGACAAAGATAAAACGTGAACACGAACAGCACTGCTTGAATCGGAACCATGATTACATCAAGTGGATAATTGAACATTCTCTTGACCCGTCTTCCAAAAATTTTTTCAATACTAACTGTCCGCGCCGTGCTTGTCAAGCCGTGCTATAATCGCCGTCGAGGTGATTGCATTGGAAGATTCAACGTTCATATATTTTTTGACGGCGTCGGTGCTGTTGACGCTTGCGCCAGGACCAGACATTTTGTATTTGCTAACAAAGAGTTTATCTGACGGAGCAAAGGCGGGAATAACTTTGGCTTGCGGCTTGGCAAGCGGAATAGTCTTCCACACGACGCTTGTAATGGTAGGCGTGGCGGCATTCATAAAATCATCGACAACGGCAATGTTGCTATTAAAAGTCTTCGGCGCGGCGTATCTGTTGTTCTTAGCGTTCGGAGCGTTCAAGGCGGCGCGAGCTAGGAAAAAAATTTCTTTGTCGCGTGCAGGCTCGAAAATCTCATCGGTGGCACTTTATAAGCGTGGTGTCTTGATGAACGTCCTTAACCCGAAAGTATTGCTGTTCTTCTTAGCATTCCTTCCGCAGTTCGTCGACCTATCAAGCGACGGCGCAAGCTTGAAGATTTTATTCTTGGGCGTAGTGTTCGCTGTGCAGGCGGTGATAATTTTTTCGGGCGTGGCAATATTCGCGGGGCGCGTGAGGAAACTCATCTTAAGCAAAAAAAATATCGGACAACTTCTCGGCTTTATCGAGGCAGTTGTCCTTACGTTAATCGCATTTACGTTGATTCTGGTTTAAGTCTTTTTAAAGTCGCGGCAGGAAAATTGCGGCGGCGGCAGAATCACTTAGCAGAAAATTTTTGGGACAAGGTGATTCTCTTGAAAGACAAAATTGCAAAGGTCTTGCGCAAGATAAGAAATATTTTTATCGGACTAGTCGTGTTGATAGCTCTGATTATTGGCACCTTCGTTGCGGCGATTAAGTTTGACGTTCTCAGCACGGAAGATGTTGCCATGCTCAATGAGGAGCTTGGCTTGTATCGCTTGCCCTTCGTGGGCAACGGCAGATATTTTGAAGTGCCCGAAGGCATCGAGTGGCCTCCACCGCCGCCGCCTGAACCGGAGCCAGAGCCTAAACCAGAACCCGAACCAGAAGTAAAAGAGGAGCCGCCAAAGGAAGAGGCAAAGCCTAAGAAGGAAGAGAAGCCTAAGGAAGTCAAAATCGACAAGAAGGCTATCGACGAGCAACGCGCTCAACGCGAAGCGGAAGAAAAGAAACGTCTTGCACGATTGGCGCGAATTTATGAGAGCATGAGACCACAAGAGGCGGCGAACGCTTTAATCAATGTCGATTGGGATACGACCGTTTTAATCTTCCAACGCATGAGCGAAGACTCGGTTGCGCAGATTCTAGCGAAGATGGAACCCGAAGCCGCCGCGCAGTTGACGGAATTGCTTTACAGAGGCACGCAACGACGAGTTACCACGCCTTACGACACCATGCGCAATGAGCCTACCACCACGACGGAACAAATCTTAGGAGAAGAATAATAATCGGCGGCGGAGGTTGACTGAATTGCAGATTCGTATTGCGGGACTCGTACCCGAAAGTTTCGTGGACGGCGACGGGATTCGTTTTGCAATCTTCATGCAAGGCTGTCGTCGTAACTGCGCGGGCTGTCACAATCCCGAAACCCACGCGCTTGACGGTGGGCGATTAATCGACACGGAAGAGATCCTCGCGGCGGTAAAAAAAAATCCGCTCTTGGACGGAATAACTTTGACGGGCGGCGAACCGCTCTTGCAAGTCGATGCGGCTAACGAAATTGCTCGCGTCGTAAAAAGTTTAGGGCTAAGCGTTTGGTGCTACACGGGCTACACGTTCGAGGAGTTACCGACTTCCGCTCAACCATTGCTTGAAAATGTCGACGTGCTGATTGACGGAGAATTTATAGAACGTCTGCGCGACCTTGAACTTCAATTTCGCGGGTCGAGCAACCAACGAATCATCGACATAAAAAAAACTCGTGAACAAAATAGAATCGTGCTTTGGGAGGTTGAATGATGGAAAATTCCATAAGCGATGCATTTTCGGGCTTGTTTGAAGTGCCGCCGTTTGATGTGATTATCGGTTTGCTGGGCATTTCAATTTTTGGACTTATGCTCGGCGCATTAATTTATCTGCCTGTTGCCGAAAAGAATTCTACTCTGCCACTCGAACGGCTTAGCAGCGAAATTATTTGGAGATATAAGCCCGATTGGATTATTTTCGTGCTAGGTTGCGTAATTTTCTTGATAGTGAGCTTTTTACTTGTCAGCGGACTGCTTAGAGAGATTTAAAAATCAATGGCGCGTCATGCGTCATTTTTTATTTGTAGCTTGATTGAGCCATTCCTTAAGATAATCGCCGATAGCTTTTGTAATTTGTGATTCATGAATCGCCCGAACTAAATTTACAAGTTTTAAGCCGCCTTTGAAGACATATTTGCCGATAAGTTCGCCGATTTTATCTGCAATCATTCTCGCGATAACAAAAAGGATTATCGACACCTTAATTCCCAAAATAGTCAGCGCAATACCACCGAACAGCGGCAAAAGGAAAATCATTGCCAGCTTTATTAGTATAAAAGAGAATGCCACGCCGAATGCAGCCCTTGCAAGCCGAAGAAACAGCGGAGTTTTCTCCAGAATCGTTCTGCGTATGTCTTCAACGGCAAGTTTAGGATGACGAACCGCCCGAACAATGAATGCCCACGCCCGCTTTGCATAAAACGTAAAAAATTCGCCGACTTTTTGGATAATCTTGTTTATATCGGTCGGAATGTTCGTTATCGTCGTAATTATCATTTGCGGATTGATTTCCGTGACGAAATTACGCATTGAACTGAATGCTGTTCCCAAAACTGCAGGCGGTTTGCTCATATTTGCTATTGCATCGGGGATTGGCAACGCCGGAATGAACGCCATAAGCACATACAAAAGAATTGCAAGCACGCGACCCAATGCCATGCCCAAAAAATATTTTATAACGGCTTTTGGATTGCGTCGAAAGGCGGCTGGGAAACTTCTTATCCTGCGCGGAACTTTTTTCTTGACTTTATCTATTTTTTTCTCGTGTTTTTTAGCTTCCGCCTCTTCGCGGGCGAGTTCTTCTTCGTTTTCAAGTTCTAAAGTACGCGATAAGCGTATCATCTTTTGAAAAGCGTCCGCGATATTCTTTTCGCTCTCCTTTTGCCGTGCTTCGACTTCCTGGTCGAGGGAACGCGTAACGTTTATCATCTTCTCGAAGGCATTTTTTAAATCCTCTGACTTAGTTGTCTGCATCATGCGTTGCAATGCCCGTTCCAAATCAGATTGCTTGGTCGTTTTCATCATTTGCTGAAGATTTTTCTGTAAGTCGCAAGGTTTTTTATCCTTATCGTCCAAAATCTTCCCTCCGCTCAAAATGTCCTCAAAATCTCGTATTTAGTATTTCGTTGCGCGGGAAAAAATCCTGCCGAGCGAATTAAATCAATCATTTTGCGCGTTGACATCTCAAAATTCGTTCCTGCCGCTCTTACGACGTTTTCTTCAAGCATAATCGAGCCTAAATCGTCCGCGCCGAAAGTTTGAGTTAATTGACCGATTTTTTCGCCCTGCGTAACCCATGAGCCTTGAATATGTTCGATATTATCCATAAAAATGCGTGTCATAGCCAAAGTTCGCATATAATCCTGCGCGGATACCTTATTTCCGCCCAAAATCTTGCTAGGTTGATAAGTCCACGTGATAAACGCCCTGAATCCGCCCGTTTCGTCCTGCAAATCGCGAATTTTTTGCATATGTTCAAGTCGTTGGGCTAAATTTTCGCCAAAACCGATAACCATCGTCGCGGTTGACTTCATACCGATTGAGTGAGCCAATTTCATCACGTTTAACCAGTCGTCTGTCATAATTTTATGCGGGCTTATTTTTTTTCTGACTTCATCGACCAAAATTTCAGCTCCGCCGCCCGGTAAACTGTCCAAACCTGCATTTTGAAGACGTTTAAGCGTGTCGAGGATAGAAATTCCCGCACGATTGGCAAAAAATTGTATTTCAGTCGCCGTGAACGAGTGAATTGTAATGTCGAAGTGCTTTTTAATGGTTTGGAGCATGTTTTCATAGTATGAGAGCGGCAAATCTGGGTGCAAACCGCCTTGAATCATGACTTGAGTGCCTTCCGCGTCGACAGTCTCTTGAACTTTGCTTAAAATTTGTTTGTGAGATAGCAAATAGGCTTCGTGATGAGATTTCGGACGCCAAAACGCGCAAAATTTGCATTCATTCTTACAAACGTTGGTATAATTGATATTTCTGTCGATAATGAAGGTAGTTTGGTTGCCGAAATTTTTTTTGCGTATTGCGTCGGCTATTTTGCCCAGCTCCAATAAATCTCCGTCCGTAAAAAGTTTTAAAGCTTCTCCTTGCGTCATTTTCAAGTTAATTCGCCTCGCTTCGTATTCATTGCCGTTATTTTAACAGTTGAAAATCAATCGGCGCAAGCCTTGTTGACGAAATAAATTAGCGTGCTACAATTAAACCTAAAGGAGGCTACAAAATGATTTTAATCACGGGCATTCTCGGGCAACTGGGATACGACCTTTCAAAAGAACTCGCAAGTCGTGGAGTAGAATTTATTGCGCCGTCGCTTGAAGAGTTGGAATTATCTACGGAGGCGGGCGCGAAGAATTTTATTCTCGACAAGAAACCCGATACTGTCATTCACTGCGCGGCTTATACTGCGGTTGATAAGGCGGAGTCTGAACCTGAAGACGCCATTCAAGTTAATGGATTTGGAACGCGTTGGATAGCTGAGGCTTGCCGCGAAATTGATGCGAAGATGATTTATATAAGCACTGATTATGTCTTCGGCGGCGACGGCAAGATTCCTTACGAAGTTCATGACGAAAAAAACCCAGTAAACATGTATGGACGCACTAAACTTCTTGGCGAGGATTCGGTTGCCGCGCTTCTTACAAAATATTTTATCGTTCGTACAAGTTGGGTCTTCGGCATTAACGGACACAACTTTATCAAGACAATGTTGCGCCTTGCCGAGTCCCATAAAAAAATTCGCGTCGTCAATGACCAAATCGGTAGCCCGACTTACACCGTTGACTTGTCAAAACTCTTAGCGGACATGTCAGCAACGGAGAAGTTCGGCATCTACCACGCAACCAACGAAGGCTTCTGTTCGTGGGCTGACTTCGCTAAAGAAATTTTCGAGCAAGCCGGACTTGATGTGGAAGTTGAAGGTATTCCGACGATTGAATATCCGACACCTGCGCGGCGACCGTTCAATTCGCGCCTGAGTAAAAAATCTCTCGATGAGGCGGGCTTTAATCGCCTTCCCGCTTGGCAAGACGCCCTTAAGCGGTACTTAGTCGAACTCAAGCAGTAAAAGCATTGCAAACATAAAGAAACTCCTCCGACCTTAGTCAGAGGAGTTTTTTACGTTTTACGTGCTACTCATTTAAATGATAGCTAAGGCAATCTTTCTGTCGCTTAGACGGCAAAAAAAGTTCTTGACATTTTGTCTAATCGGTGTTAAGGTTGCAACCGAAAGAGAGGTGAACGACTTGGAAGAAGAAAAAAAGGTCGTCGTGAATAATGAGGACGGCGACAGCGCAGAAATAAACTTACAAGCAACACAGACCGCGCCCGAAGTCGAAGAGATTGACACGGCGGCGGAGCTTGAAAAATTACAAGAGGAGCTTAAAGCGAAGGACGATAAGATATTGAGATTGCAAGCGGACTTCGACAACTTCAGGAAACGAACTGCCCGCGAGAAAACCGACCTTGCGGCGGTAATTGAACAGGCGTTCTTGAAGGATTTACTTCCTCTGCTTGATAATTTGAGTCGGGCGTCGGATGCAATGGAAAATGCCGACGTTGAAACTCTTCGCAAGGGAATCGAGATGATTAAGCAGGAAACCGTAGCCGTCATGGGCAAGCACGGACTCGAACCGATTGACACTTTAGATAAACCGTTTGACCCGAATTATCATCAAGCAGTCGGCACGATACAAGACGAAACTAAGGAAGACGGACTCATTGCCGCCGAACTTCAACGAGGATACATCGCACGCGGCAGAGTGATTCGTCCCAGCATGGTTCAAGTTGTAAACAACAATTAGGAATTAGAAATGAGGAATGACTTATGAGTAAAGTTATCGGTATAGATTTAGGAACAACAAACAGCGTCGTCAGCGTCATTGAAGGCGGCGAACCTACAGTTATCACAAACCCCGAAGGTAGCAGAATCACGCCGTCGGTCGTCGGTTTTACTAAGGACGGTCAACGTCTCGTCGGACAACTCGCAAAGCGTCAAGCAGTCAGCAATCCCGATAGGACAATTTCATCAATCAAGCGGCACATGGGCGAGAACTACAAAGTTTCAATCGACAATAAGAACTACACTCCGCCCGAAATCTCCGCGATGGTTCTTCAGAAGCTCAAAGCCGATGCGGAAGCTTATCTCGGCGAGACCGTCAAGCAAGCTGTCATCACCGTTCCGGCTTACTTCAACGATAGCCAACGCCAAGCAACTAAGGACGCCGGCACTATCGCAGGGCTTGAAGTCTTGCGCATAATCAACGAGCCGACAGCCGCCGCGCTTGCTTACGGCTTGGATAAAGATAACGATGAAAAAATTTTGGTCTTCGACCTCGGCGGCGGCACGTTTGACGTATCGATTCTTGAACTCACAGGAAGTCTTTTCGACGTGTTGGCGACTAATGGCGATACCCACCTCGGCGGCGACGACTTCGATAAAAAAGTTTTTGATTGGATGGTTGCCGAATTCAAACGCGAAAACGGCATTGACCTTTCAAAAGACAAGATGAGTGCTCAACGTCTTATCGAAGCGGCGGAAAAAGCTAAAATCGAGCTTAGCTCCATGACTTCGACGAATATTAATCTGCCGTTCATCACAGCCGATGCAAGCGGGCCTAAGCATTTGGATTTGACTTTATCCCGTGCGAAATTTGATGAATTGACCCGCGACCTCGTCGAACGCACAATGGAACCCATGCGTAAGGCAATGAAAGACGCCGGTTTAGATAAAAACCAAATCGATAAAATAATTCTCGTCGGCGGCTCAACGCGTATCCCTGCTGTGCAGAATGAAATTCGTAACTTTATCGGCAAAGAACCTTCCAAGGGCATTAACCCTGATGAATGCGTCTCAATCGGCGCGGCGATTCAAGGCGGTATCTTCTCCGGCGACCTCGACGATAATAAGGTTGTTCTTATGGACGTTACGCCGCTTTCACTGGGCATTGAAACGCTCGGCGGCGTGTGCACGAAGATTATCGAACGCAACACCACCATTCCGACAAGTAAATCGCAAGTGTTCTCGACGGCGGCGGACGGTCAAAGCAGCGTTGAAATTCACGTCTTGCAGGGCGAACGCGAAATGGCAGCCGGTAATAAAACTCTCGGACGCTTTGTCCTTAGTGATATTCCGCCTGCGCCGCGCGGCGTTCCGCAAATCGAAGTCACCTTCGACATCGACGCCAACGGCATTGTCAACGTCTCAGCTAAGGATAAAGGTACCGGACGCGAACAAAAAATTACCATTCAATCTTCAAGCGGCATGAGCAAAGATGATATTGATCGCATGGTCAAAGAGGCTGAAAGTCACGCGGCAGAGGATAAGAAACAACGCGAAGCCGCCGACGCTAAGAACGACGCCGAACATACCGTTTATCAGGTGGAAAAGTCTTGCAAAGATTTTGAAGGCAAAGTCGATGAAAGCTTAATCAAAGACGTTCGCGATGCCGCGCAGAACCTCAAAGACAAACTCGATAGCGGCGACACCGAAACACTTAAGAAATTAACGGAAGAAGTTCGCCAAGCTCTCTACAAAGTCAGCGAAGCGGCTTACAAAGCGGGCGCAACGCCAAATCAGCAGGGCGAACCTAATGCCGACTTCACTCAACAACAGCAACAACAAAATTCTTCCGATAAAAAAGACGACGACACAATCGACGCAGAGTGGACGGATAAAAAATAATTTGTAACCGAAATCTTTTTGGGGAGGGAGACAAATTCTCTCTCCCCGCTTTTTACTTAAGGAGATGATTTTATGGCGGACAAAAAAGATTATTACGAAGTGCTCGGTGTCAATAAAAATGCAAC
>ODAJ011953655.1_pt1 | contig 10158 bp, 8 predicted proteins | sample 1539241 | NCBI WGS metagenome assembly ODAJ01 (sample SAMN02144231, study PRJEB22623) | gut metagenome | biome: sheep rumen | host: Ovis aries | place: New Zealand
TTTCCGCTTGCGTCTGTAACAAGAATATTATTGTTAGTTGTGCCTAATGCAGTTCCAACTTCAGGCACGTTTCCTGCTGCACTTCCTGCATCCTTAACAGCTGCAGATCCTAAACCCAAATTAGTCCTTGCCCCAGCAGCAGTGCTTGAGCCTGTTCCACCATTTGCAACATTTAGTGCCCCATCAACAGGAATTGCAGTATCACCGCTAAAGTCTTTAGTTTCACTTGTGCTTGCCGTTCCAAGCTTTACATACACTTTTCTTGCTGTCGTCAGCTTCTTTGCACTTGCAGCAGAGCCTTCCATAGGCAAATATTTTTCATCACTTATCGTTCTTTGTGCAGTATTATTGTCAGTTTGAATCTTCTCTAATGCTCTGACAACATCACTGGTCTGGACATTTTCAGCATCATTACTAATTCCATCAAGAGACCTAAAAGCCTTAATATAAAGAGCCTGCATCCAGCCGACGCAGTTATTAAAGAATTTTGCAAGCCATGGAGTTCCGTCAATAGCATCAGGCCCAGAAGAGTTAACCGCACCACCGCCAGGATACTTCACAGGGTCATTCATATAATAATCACTATAATTCTCATCAATTTTGAACATAATCCACTCCTTTTTTTTCCCTATATCCATTTTATAGCAAGCAGCGCAATACTCTGCACCTGCTTCATTCTTAAAATAAAGTATTCAATATAACTTTTATATTCTGCAGGAATTTCAAGACGCCTTAAATAAATTACACGCCCAAAAGAATCCCTAATAACTTCTTTACAAACAAAAAAGCAATAGCCCCACCAGCTAGGCTCATTCGGAATCGAATACGCTGAAGAAGTATCATTTCTTAACACTGTGATCTGATAGTCACCGTATCCCTCTCTGAATCCACATACAGCCTTTCCATATCCACAAGTAGCGTAAGAATTACCGCAAACATTAAACATAGCACTCGAAAGATTACGCGGATTACTTACCGGCACATTTTCAACAACTTCAATTTCAGGCCAAACCTCTTTCAAAACTCTTTCAAGAAATATTCCAGCTCCGCCCGAATTGTTCATCTGCCACAATCCGGCCAATACGTTTCTTCTTATTTCAAGCTCTGCACTCGTGAACAGCACCTGAAAGACCTGCTCCCACTTCTCCGGGCTCCTGGTCGTTTCCGGAAATCTATCAAGATACACAGCTTCAATCTCATGCCTCAAATCTTCAGGCAAAACAGCAATAGCAGCAAAAAGCCGCTCCATGTTTCTAGTCCTGGAAAGATTCCATTCTCTAGAATGAGGAAGTAAAGCTTCAATTACTTTCTTAAACTTGCTCATATTCATCCCCGTTGATATAAAGGTGACCTAAAGCACTAAGTTTACCACGATCCAGGTTATAGTTATCAACCTGCACATTATCTATATTCATTGTCACCGTGCCAAACTGAGCTTTCAAACTTGTAGCCACACTGTTAGCCAGAGCTATCAATGTGTTTTTCTGAATCGAATTAGTTTTATTGTTTTCGTCGCTCAGGCCTCTGATATAAGGCTCGCGGCCCAAAAGATAATCATCACATACACTTTTATATGCAGCACCAAAATCAGACACATCCACCCCATCAACATCAGTCACATATACATCAACAGTCACAATGCTTACAGGCTTAATATTTCTATAAGTTCCATTATAATCAGGATCCAAAATTGCAGTTAAAGGCTTTCTGTCAGCAATCCCCGTCTCCGGGTCATACGTACACGCCTCACCCACGGCCACACACAACTCTCTTCCTGGCACTCTGTCAGGATATACATCAGTATTTCCAGCGACATATATTTCCACGTCTCCAGGAGAATCTTCCCCATTATAAGGATAAGTCTGCAAAACGCCCGGCGCGTCATAAGACCAGATTCTATAGTCACTCAATGCCCCGCCTTGTGGCTGAGTCGAATATCTGTTCACGACCCTCGCCCTGTAATGGTCAGCTGTTTCTTCATCAAGCCCCTCTTTAGTCGTACTAGCTATAACAGCATCCTGAGCAATAAAGCCCAAAGGAGACACGAACTTTATTTCATCACCTTGTGCAAGATTTCCACCGCTTCCAGACTGCACGCAATACACAGGCACGTCTACGCTTGCCCCTGTTGTTGTCACAGTCTCGCTCACCACGTACATCAAACCAGTTACATCACTTTTAAGCTGAGTGCCTGCAGTTATTGCCTGCCCTTCAGTCACAACCGTAGCACTGACAAGACCTTCCCAAGCCTGTCCGCTTGTAGGCTCTCCAACTCCAATATTCACACCAAGCTTCACAAGAGGCTGCAAACTGATTCCCATCACATTAACACGGTCAAAGCTCGCAGTGTCCGGGAACAGCTGCAAATAAAACCAGCCGCAAACCTTATAAGGAAGCACAAAAATCACAGAAAGAACTTTACTCAAAATAACAATAAAGCTCTTAGGCAAAAGCCTGAGCTTATTGTTGAATTTCTCCTGAAAGCTTTCTATGAGTAAGTTGTATACATAATCAACAGTTTTATTTTCGTATGCCATTATCTTACAGCCCCCTGCCACTGCAATTCATAATTTCCGCCGCCAGCCTTACTGCCATCCTGACTGACAGTTGCATCAAGCTTCACCCTTTGAGCAGATTCTGCTGTCAGCTCCACATCTATCTCATCAGCACCGGCATCATTTATAATCCAATCTAAATCTCTCTTACAGGCATCCTTAGCCTTGCGAAGGTTTCCGCTGGTAAGAGGATAGCCCTTTATCATCGCGCCAAACTCGCTTGAAATCCATTCGTTTTCCTGAGTACCTTCAATCAAGTTTCCCCACCAGGTCTCTTTAGGTCTTCTATTCAAGTCTTCGTCATTACCGCCCAAAAGCGACAGATAAACCGCAGTATCAAAATTCCTGCAGTCTTTAATCAGTCCGTTGTCCAGCTCAATGTCAGCCCCGTCAGGAGTCGAAATCAGAAGAACGTCTCCCATAAATTCATCTTTACACACATTCACCCCCTTACGTCATCTGCACATCATTCTGACCGGCATTGCTTATAGTAAGCACAACCGGCGCAGTCACAACCGACTGCCCCACCGTATACTGAGCCGTTTCACTACCGCTGGAAACTTCTCCAACGGCGAGCGGCAATTTATTATCAACTTTAACACCGCTAATTAAAGCAGCGTTAATTGTCACAACCACAGGCTCAACTTGTGGGCCTGGAACAGTGCCACCACTCACAAGCACCTTCAGCCCGTCCAGACAAACCTTCTTCCCGTCAACCTTCGTAACTGAAAGCCCGCTCTGAATCTGGCAAGTCCCCTGGTGAAGTGTGTCCTGAATCTGGCAATTCTCAAGCGCAACAAAAGGCATCAGGTCACCTCTATCTTTCCAAGAGTTCCCTGAATCGTGATTTTCCCCTTCATCACAACCTTCCCGCCCTGCATATCAGTCAAAGAAATTCCGCTAGAGTCAGAAACAATTTTGTTACCGTTTTTATCCTCTACAGAAATTTCCTCACACTTATCTATTTTTATTTTTCCATCCCCACCCAAAAGACCACTAATCAGATTATTGCCATTCTCGTCCTTACTAACAACGCTGATAGAGCCGTCATTCATCAAATGAATCACAGCCCTAATATTTCCATCTTCATTCCGGGAATATATAATTCTCTCCCCAGGCTTAGCCCCCTGAGTCTTCCCCATTACACCGGCCACAACATAGTTTCCTGTTCCTTCTACAGGAACAAGAAGCACCCTGTCATTTTCCAGCGGCGGCGCATCATCTCCACTGGCCCCATAGGCTTTAGCGGTTACGTTAGCACCCGAATATATTTCAACAGTCTCAAGCAGCTCTTCTGTCTGCAACACACGAGCTACTCTTGCCATGGAAACACCTCTGGCAATTGCCCCGTCCTGCTTCCAGGAAGCACAAGAAGAAATTCCGTTGTTTCTCCCCCCTGATCATCTCGTTTCAAGCTCACCTGATCCGCAAGAAACTTAGTCTCTCTGTATATCTCGCAGCCAGGAGCTTTCACACTCACAGCCATATTTTCCCGGTACAGCCTTCCTGTCTTATCTCTGTGACCGCTAACAGTAAGCTTATACTTTACGCATTCGCCAAACATACGGCCCGCAAGAGATAAAACACCCTGCTGCAATGTCGTACCGCTCGCATCCTCTATAGCTTTTCCATAACAGCGCAGAACGCCATTCCTGATTAAAGCTTTATTTTCATAAGTATATTTTTCACTGTCATTTTCTTCAGTTGTCTTCGTATAGCCGGTTATATGGGAATACATCTTTTGCCCATCAAACTCAGGAGTACATGAAATAAAAGGCATTTCTCCCTGAATAAAAGTTGCAGAAACAGCCTCAATTTCCGGCTTATAAATCAAAAGGCTACCATCAGCCTTGTTAGTCATATACAACCCGCGCTGCTCGCAAAGCTTCATCAGAAAATCCCAGCATTTATCACTGAGCGACACTTCAACCTTATCAAAAGGCTCTCCTATATTTCCCTGAACGTTCACCCTTACACCAAAAGGCTCACAAACAGTGTCAGCAATTTCTTTTATATTCATTCCGCTGTATTCAGCCGGAAACAAAGAGGGCGGCAAACAGCTGTCAACAAGTACCCCGCAAAGAGGATAGCCCTGCACGTTCAAAGTCTGAGCGTCAGGCTTCACCTCTGGAGTAGGCGGCATCAATACACCTTTGAAAACCAAATCATCATCAAAATAAACATCGAAAACAGGATAAGAAAAAGGCCTGAACATATTTTTCAATGCAGCTGATTTATAATCCCAGACGCTTGAAAAACTAAAGCCATCAACACCGTTAACATTTCTTACAAGTGTATAGGCAGTAAAGCCTGTAAAAAGCTTTCCCTGTCCCATAAGCCCTAAATCTTTTTTTGCATCCTTATCCAGCAAAACAGATTCACCTGCAGAACTTCTGGAAGTGCTGCCACTGTCAGGAATAATAAGTACGTCCCCAACGTAAATATATGGGCTGCCGTCAGAAACCTTTCTTCTCCCGCTCAGCTGAGGATTTGCCTTAACAATCTCCGGCCAGCGCGCCGAGCTGCCATAAAACTTAACGCTGATTTTTGTCAGAGTATCATTTGAAACTACAGTATATACCTTAGCCATAGTATCTCACCTCTCTACCCATAGGAATCAGTTCTATCTCATCAGCATTCAGCCCGTTGTCCATTATAAACTCATCAGCCCTGTCAAAGCCCTGCTTTCCGTAAAGCTCACACAATAATTCATAAAGCTGCCTGTCCTTTCCCAGCTTGATTGTTCTTGCCATTGGAAGATCAAAAGCAACTTCATGCAGCATTTGGACTGATTTTATAACAGTCTCTAAGACAGCCTCATAGCTTTCACCCGTATCAACAAAAGCATTTTTAGCCACCTGGCCATCGATATAATCCTTATACACTTCAAACTGAACAGCCACAGCATCTGCAATTGCAAAAACATCACCACGGCTCAAAATTTTTCCGGCATTACTTTGACTTCCAGCCCCACTTCCAGAGCTTCCATAATTATCTGAAGTCCCTGAAGACTCACTCACTACAACATTTGCAAAAGCTCCCTCTTTTGCACTTTTAGCCACACCAAAAGAAAGAGAGGCAACCATTGCCCCTACCATAGTACTTGTAGCTGCATACTGATTTTTTATTGAATTTGCTCCCACAGGATCCATTTTTACATTATTTAACAAATCTTTAACAACACTCGAATAACCTTCAATTTTGGCCATTCCTTCAATTGCAATTTCACTAGGTAACTTTGCAGTTTTTATAACAACAGTTGCAATCTCCTGAGCTTTAGAAGCAAGTGTATCAACTTTACTCACCCAGTTAGTCACATTCAGCTTAAATTCATTAAGCATCTGCAAAAGAGACTGTTTTTCTTTGATATTGCTGCACTTCTCACAAAGCTTTGCTATTCCTTTGAAAAGCGAATTGTCCTGAGTTTTCATCACGCCCTGAAGCTGGAGCTCATCATCAACTGTACCAGTCACAATCAGATTTAAGAATGATGAGTTTGCAGCATTCTCATATTTATTCATAGCCGCATCCAGTGCATCTTCAGCAGCAAGTTTGCTCAATGGAAGCGAGTCAGTCAAAGTCTCGCTAAATGTTATTTTTACGCGGCTTTCATTCAAAGCAGAAACCAGATCATCAGTTCGCTCAATAGTTCCCGTCGGAACAACCGTATGCTTCCCATATATCGGATGTTCAAGCGTTCCATAACCGCGCTCACTCAACGCATTTTCAAATTCTTCAGCAAGAGAAAGACAGTCACCGCCGGAAAATATCGCAGTCATCGGAAACTTCTTGCCACCAAGTCCAAGACTCTGAATCTCAGCCCCGTCAACATCCGGGAAAGTATGCTCAGCCGTCTTCAATGGTGTAGACCGGCTCAGAGCCGATTCATATCCGAAAACTATTCTTTTTCCTGATGGAGCTGTATAAACAGCTTCACTTATTTCGTCAGTCCAAGCCATCTATACAACCTACCGCCTTCCAGTCTGCAAAGTAAAAGCAGGAGCAGCGGTTGCCCCGTTCTTTACTGTCAGACCGTCACTAAGTCCAATTTCAACACGGTTAGTCGTTACCGACTCCTCACGTGAGTAGTTGTTGGCAACAGCCGCCGACCTTGTAGGCTCAGCCATGCTCGCAGCTGCATCAGCTTCACTTTCTGCAGGCAAGCCCCCCGCGCTGTCAGTCGCCCCGCTTCCAGCTAAAATACTGTTTCTCGTATTTTCAAAGAATCCGGCAATTTTATCATGCAGCCAGCCCAAGCCAGGAATCCAGGAAAGAGATTCCAAAATAGCCTGAATAGGAGCTGCAATCATCTGCAAGATGGAAAGTCCCAGCATCTTGATTCCGGCAATAAAACCGCCAACTTTAAAAGCATTGATAGTATCAAAAATGCCTCTAATTGTATTCCAGACAAATTCAAGTGGAGCAACAAGCGTCTTTAGAATTGCACCACCAATCCCCTTCATGTTTCTTATTCGCTCAAAAAATCCATCAACAGCCGCAGTCACCTTCTGCCACTTGCCTGTAAGAACAAGTATAATACCAATCAGAGCCACAATTGCAGCAATCACAATTCCAATCGGGTTAGCAGACAAGGCCGCATTCCAGAGCCACTGAGCAGCAGCTGCAACCTTCATTCCGGCAGCGGCCGCAATAGAAGCTGCTCCCTGAGCCTTAATTGCGACAGAAACACCCATTGCAGCAGCCTTATAGCCTATCATTATTCCCTTACCAAAGGCCATCACAACGTTAAAAGCCTGCATCAGCTTCATACCCACAACAATTGCTGTCATCGAAGCACGCCAGGCAACCATTGCACCCACAACGGCAAGAATGACTCCCCGGAACTTCCAGGCAGTCATTACCATACCAGTAACAGCGTCAACAATCTTTATAGCCGCATTAATCAACGGCTGAGGGTCAAAATTATTAACCGCTTCAGTAAGCTTCTTTAGCCCGGAACTTCCACGGGTCTCAAAAGCCTCAACAAACTTAAAGCCCAGCTCCGTGAGCCCGCTTACAAGCACCTTCAGCTGATTTATCAAACCGCCTCGAATAACCTCGGCACCCTTGGCCGCAGTTCCCGCACTGTTAGCCGCTGCTAAAGCGTAACTGTTCAAAGCTTCTTCGCCCGTATTAAGCAAGGCCGTAACAGCAGCAATATTCTGCTTGCCGAAGATGGCATAAATATTCGCATTCTTTTCAACGTCCCCCATTCCGGCCATTGCCTTATTAAACTGGCCTATAATCTTAGGAAGCGGCAACAGATTGCCAGCCGCATCTGTTGTGGTGATGTTCATCTTCTTTAAAGCAGCTGCAGCACTGCTTGTCGGTGCACTCAAGTTAGTCATAATATTTCTCAAATGAGTTCCCGCTTCAGCACCCTTAATCGAGTTATTAGCAAGAGCCGTCAAACTGCCGCTCATCACATTCAAATCATTGTTTGCCGTCTTAAAGAAGCTGCCGCCTGCACTAATCGCAGCACCCACATCCTGCAAGCTCATATAAGCACTGTTAGCTGTATATGCCATCACGTCAGAAATTCGCGTCATGTTCTTAGCAAGCTCTTCAGGCTTGTCAGACATCATTCCCATAACGTTCAGACTTCCAACGGCAAGCCCTACAGCCTCATCCATTCCAGTTAAAGCCGTAGTAGCAAGATCAGCAACACCAGGAAGAAGGGCAATAGCCTGCTCACTCTGCACACCAGCCTGGGCCAGCGTCTTCATTGCGTTTCCAGCCTGCACCGCATCGAACTCTGTTGCAGCGGCAACATTTCGCACCGCTCGCCCCATATCCTTTAATTTAGATTCAAAATTTTCTGCCTGAGTAAAAGCCGGGCCATAGGCCGCAGCAGCAGAGCGGATAGACTCGTCATATTGTGCATACTGCCTTGTAGCAACAGCAAGCCCGGCCGCAATCGCACCAACTCCAACCTTCACGCCCATACTAAGGGCCGAAGACATAGTAGCCCCCAAAGCATTCACCCTAGTCTGAGCCTGGCTGATTCCACGCCCAAGCACTCCGGCCGCAACATTGCCCTGAGAAGCCATTTTATTAAGCTGATTAGTAGCCCTGTCTAATATACTGAATTCAGTAACGACTTTGTAATTCTTCATCGCTTACCACCTTCAGCCATGCAGGCTTTCACAATCTCAGTGATTCTAGCTTCAAGCTCGTCCTCATCTCTGTAAGCAGGCTCACCGTTATTATTTTCAAGAACATGAGGCACAAAGTCAGTCTTAGCCATCAGCTCACGCTCACGCTTTAACGTCTGCATTACCTGGGCAAAACTCAAGCCGGAATGTCTTCTGGCCTCTATGTCATAAGTAGTCAGTCCGTTGTCCAGCAGCGTCTGACTCGCATTTGCTTCTTTGTTTCTGTCTACTGATGGACGATTCAAGCCAGTCCATACACACTGCATCCATCCGTTAACAATTCTCCACGCTTCAGGGTTTCCATAAGCACGCACAAAGCCTGGAAGCTCAATCTGACCAGTCAAAGCCATCTGAGTAATCCAGCATTCATAAATCGGCTTGTTAACCGCAAGTGAAAAACTCTTTACAAAGTCACTCAAATAAACTTCAAATTCATTGTTAGCCTGTCTGCTCGCACTGTAATTGTTGCCGAACTCCATCATCAAGATTTCCGGCGGAATGTTGTGACTCCATGCCAGTACGGCAATAATGCTCTTTTCAAAAGTCGAGTAATTAACATTAGGCCTGTTGGTCTGAAAGCTCGTAATCTTTCCCCCGTTAGGAGCCTTATACACAGTGCCCGGATTCATAATGTCAATCTGATTAGTCGGTGGAGTCACATCCAGATAAGCTGGTGAAGGCCCATCCGGCAAAGGTGGCAAAGGCGCGCCGTTTACAGCACCCGCTGTACTCGCAGGAGCCGCCGGGCCTCTCAAGCTTCTCGCATAATCAGCCGGGCCTGCAGCAATCTTTATCTCATTTGGAGCTTCTTCCAGGAAAAGCGGAATCATTGCGTTAACAAGACTAGCCCGCACCTCAGCATCACGAGTACGGTCTAAATCCTTCAGCATATAAATTGCATCGGCAAGGAAAGGCTCGCCCCTCACATCATCCACAAAATGCTCAGAACCGTAAACCATCCAGCTGATTAAGCGGCCGCTTTTTTCTCCTCTTACAGGAATTCTCTCATATTCATAAGCCCCGTCAACAATACTTTGCACGTAAAAAGCAACGCGCTTTCCCCACTTGTCAAATTCAACACCATGCTTGATATAATGCCCTTCAATCAAATTGGGACTGTCCGGCGTTCTTATATGATCACCGTTCACCCATTGCCATCTAGGAAGATTAGTAGCCTTGTCAATTCTGCTTATAATAATGCCGTCGCCGCTTATAAGGCTTTCAGTCCTTACAAGCTTCTGAAAAGCTCCGAAAGTGTCTTTCTTGCTCCAGTCAAAAACAGCAGGACTGTTGCAGTACAAATCAAACTCATTTGCAATTTTGTCACTGTATTCAACAGCCTTCTGAGCCTGCTCCACTCCATCCCTTCCAGGAAAAAGAACGCTTCCCATAGGAGTAGGAGTTGCAACAATTCCAGTATGAATCTCATTAGTCACAAGACGGCGAAT
>ODAJ012185923.1_pt1 | contig 10158 bp, 5 predicted proteins | sample 1539241 | NCBI WGS metagenome assembly ODAJ01 (sample SAMN02144231, study PRJEB22623) | gut metagenome | biome: sheep rumen | host: Ovis aries | place: New Zealand
CGGCTCAAGGCCGTGCTGGAGGAGATCCGCAAGTCCGAGGGCAAGATCCTGCTCTTTATCGACGAGCTGCACACCATCGTGGGCGCCGGCAAGACCGAGGGCAGCATGGACGCCGGCAACCTGCTCAAGCCCATGCTGGCCCGGGGCGAGCTGCACTGCATCGGCGCCACCACTCTGGACGAGTACCGCAAGTATATCGAGAAGGACGCGGCCCTGGAGCGGCGATTCCAGCCGGTGCAGGTGGATGAGCCCACGGTGGAGGACACCATCTCCATCCTCCGCGGTCTGAAGGAGCGCTACGAGGTCTACCACGGCGTCCGCATCCACGACAGCGCCCTGGTGGCCGCCGCCACCCTGTCCCACCGCTATATCACCGACCGCTTCCTGCCCGACAAGGCCATCGACCTGGTGGACGAGGCCTGCGCCAGCATCCGCACCGAGATCGACTCCATGCCCGCCGAGCTGGACGATATCCGCCGCCGGATCATGCAGATGGAGATCGAGGAGATGGCCCTGAAGAAGGAGGAGGACCCCCTGAGCCAGGACCGTCTTGCCAAGCTGCGCCAGGAGCTGGCGGAACTGAAGGACAAGTTCAACGCCATGAAAGCCCGCTGGGAGGCGGAGAAGAACAGCGTGGACGAGGTCAAGCGCCTGAAGGCCGAGATCGAGAAGATGCACGCCGAGATCGAAAACGCCCAGCTGCGTTACGAATACGAGAAGGCCGCCCGGCTCAAATACTCGGACCTGCCCGCTCTGGAGAAGCAGCTGCAGGAGGCAGAGAAGCTCTCCGAGGAGCGCCGCCAGAGCACCCTGGTCCACGACACCGTCACCGAGGAGGAGATCTCCGGCATCGTGTCCAAGTGGACGGGCATCCCCGTGGCCAAGCTCATGGAGGGCGAGCGGGAGAAGCTGCTGCATCTGGATCAGTACCTCCACCGCCGCCTGATCGGGCAGGACGAGGCGGTGCAGAAGGTGACGGAGGCCATCCTCCGCTCCCGCGCCGGCATCGCCGACCCCAACCGGCCCATCGGCTCCTTCCTGTTCCTGGGTCCCACGGGCGTGGGCAAGACGGAGCTGGCCAAGTCCCTGGCCGAGTGCCTGTTTGACGACGAGCACAACATCGTGCGCATCGACATGAGCGAGTATATGGAGAAGTTCTCCGTCTCCCGGCTCATCGGCGCGCCTCCGGGATACGTGGGCTACGATGAGGGCGGCCAGCTCACCGAGGCCGTGCGCCGCAAGCCCTACAGCGTGGTGCTTTTCGACGAGATCGAGAAAGCCCACCCGGATGTGTTCAATATCCTGCTGCAGATCCTGGACGACGGCCGCATTACCGATTCCCAGGGCCGCACTGTGGACTTCAAGAACACCATCATCATCCTGACCTCCAACCTGGGCAGCCCCTACCTGCTGGACGGCATCGGCCCGGACGGCAGCATCACCGAGGAAGCCCGGGAGGCCGTGATGGGCGAGCTGCGGCGGGCCTTCCGGCCGGAGTTTCTGAACCGGCTGGACGAGACCATCCTCTTCCGCCCGCTGACCAAGGAGAACCTGGACGGCATCATCGACATTCTGGTGGAGGGTCTGCGCAAGCGCCTGGCCGAGCAGAACCTGAAGCTGGAGCTGACCGAGGCCGCCAAGGCCCTGGTGATCCAGCGGGGCTACGATCCCCTCTACGGTGCGCGGCCCCTGCGCCGGGTGCTGCAGAGCGGGGTGGAGACGCTGATCGCCCGCACCATCCTGCGGGGAGACCTGGGCGCCGGCGCCACCATCACCGTGGACGCGGAAAACGGCGAGCTGGTCTGCCGCTGACGAAGCGAAAGCTCCGTGTATTTCAAGCCGCCGCAGAACGACAGGTTCTGCGGCGGCTCAAGCTGTCGACAAAGTGTCGACAGCTTGAGGGCAAAAATGGGAACTCTTTCGCAAGTTCCCATTTTTGCGTAGATTGTACGTGAAGAGGGGACTACCATCCCCTCTTCACAATCACCCCATGCGGATCGAAACCTTGCCGCATGGGTGAAGGGTTGTCTACAGTCTGAGCCGCCGCAGAACGACAGGTTCTGCGGCGGCTCTTCTTGTCAAAATTCTCCTTGTGTGATATAATTTTTTAGTGTTTTTCAGCCCCACGCCCAAGTCTCGGGCGCAGGGCAATCATCCGAATTTGGAGGGAATACGAATGAGAAAACTGCTTGCGCTGCTCTTGGCCACTGCGATGATCTTCGCGCTCTGCGCCTGCGGCGGGGAGAGCCAAACCGCGGAGGAGACAGACGCGGCATCCCAGCAGGAGGAGGAGAAGCCTGCTGCCGGCGAAGAGGCCGGGGAGCCGCAGGAGGAAGAAGCCGAAGACGGCCCCAAGAGCCTGACCTTCGATTTTGGGACCTTTCAGGTCCGGGAAACGGCCTTTTGCAGCAAGGCGGAGCTGTTCATCAATGTGATCACCTGGACCTCCAGCTCATCGGACCGCACAACGCAGTCAACGATCCCCTACTACCTTTCGGCCAACGAGAATTGCCTGATCCTGGCCATTCGCGGTACGCTGACCAACACCTCGGATCAGGACGTGCCCTACGACACCATAAAGGGCAGCGTGCGTTTCGGGGAGAACGAGGAGCTGAACGCGACCCTGTATCCCTATGAGCAAACCTCGGAAGAGAGTTTTCGGACTCTGTTTGCCGGCGCCAGCGCGGAAGCGACGATCTGCGCCCAGGTTCCCGTGGAGCAGAGCGTGGGAGAATCGCGCTGCCTTGTCAGCCTCGGCGGGGCGGAGATGACGCTGGCGGTTGCGGAGATCCCAATCGTGAACGAGACGGGAGTAGGCGCTGAGGCGGCAGACAGCGAGGGACCCGAGGCGGAAGAGGCCGAACAGGCCCCCGAGCCGAACGAGACCGCCGGGGAGACCGGAGCGGACGCCGGCGACTTTGAGCCGGTGACCATCGAGACGGACGCCGGGATCATGGTCATCCGGGGCTATTCCTTCTCGCCGAAGGGCTTCAAGGGCTACTCAAACACGGATGAGTATGACAATTACAGCATCTTTACCGTCCACGCCACGATCACCTTGAAGGGCGAGGAGCCCAAGAGCAGCTGGTCCTCCTTCCAGACCAAGGCGTTCCAGAACGGCATCGACGCGAGGCGGTACACGGATTTCTCCAAGAAGACCCATATCACCACCGATCTCATGCCGGGTTCCCCCGTGGAGATCGACTACGACTTCCTCGTCGAATCGCCCACGGACCCCATCACCTTCATGGTGCGAACCTGGGGTCATTCCAAGACCGTGTTCCAGCAGGAGCTGGAAATCGACGGGTCGACGGTGATCCTCAAAAAATGAATCTGCGCCGAAAGGCTCCCGCATCCCCGCGTACCCTTTGCGCGGCGGAATGCGGGAGCTTTTCCCATGCGGCGCTTTTTTACCGTTTTGTTGCTTTACAGGGCAGAGGAAAACAAGTATAATGACTTGTTGAAGAAACCCCAGCGGAATCAAACGGAAAGGAGTGTTCCGATGAAAATCAAAAAGATTCTGGCAATCGCGCTGATGCTGGCCCTGCTGCTGTGCCTGGCGCCTACCGGCGCACTGGCCGATCCCGAGGAGGGAGACGCGGCCGACACCGAAGAGCCGGTGACGGAGGTCGCGGAGGGGACCGAGGACGCGGAAGACGCGGAGGAGGCTGAGGAAGACGCCGAAGCTCCCGAGGAGGACGGGGACGGCCCCGTCACCGTGGAGGAGGACGAGCGCTATTACGCCGAAGAGGGCGAGACCGTGTACGTTAACGGCGGCACCGTGTACGTTAACGGCGGCGTGGTCTACAACAACGGCGGCCTTGCCTACGCCAACGGCGGCACAGTCTACAACAACGGCGGCGTGGTCTATGCCAACGGCGGCACCGTCTACAATAACGGCGGCACCGTGTACCGCAACGACGCCACGGTCTACAGCTTTGACGACGACGTGGTGGACAGCCACATCTACGGCTATCTGCGGGTGAACCTGGCGGAGGACTGCAGCGCCTTTGCCGAGATCGAGGGCCTGGTGGACGGCTATCTGCCGGAGGACGGGCTCTGCACCGTGACGCCTCACGAGGGCTTCCGGATCGCCGCGGCGGAGACGGACGCGGGCGTGCTCACCGCCAATGAGGACGGCAGCTATACCCTCTCCCAGTTGGAGGAGGACTGCACCCTGACCCTGCGCTTCCAGCCGCTGGCCCCGGTCTTCGACCTGGAAGAGGGCACCTATGCCGAGGAGCAGACGCTGACCATCACCGCCCCCGAGGGCACGGAAATCTATTACACCACCGATGGCAGCCAGCCCGACGCGGAGAGCGGCACGCTCTATGAGGAGCCCCTCACCGTCGACAAGGGCGTGACCGTCAGCGCCGTGGCTCTGGCCGAGGGCGCAGAACCCAGCGAGATCACCGCGGCGGCCTATGCCTTCGTGACTGTCACCGCCCCGGAGTTTGAGGATCTGGAGGAGGACGATACGCCGACAAAGGCCGCCTTCACGGTGGAGAATGCCGGCGAGACCGACGCCAGCATCGAGAGCGTGACCCTGGAGGGCGAGGACGCCGAGAGCTTCCAGCTCAACACCGGGAAGGGCGCGCTGATCAAGGCCGGCCGGACCGATGAAAAGACCTGGACGATCCGCCCCGTCAAGGGTCTGGAGAAGGGCAGCTACACCGTCACAGCCGTCTTCACCCTGGACAGCGGCGCCACCGTCAAGGTGGAGGTCCGCATCACGGTCAAGTGATCCGAACCCACAACATGAAAATCACCCCGCCGATGGCGGGGTGATTTTCATGTGTAGACAAAGTCGGTTTCCTGTCATCGCGAACATAGCGACGCGCGGGGAGCGCGCGACGATCCAAGCTTCGCTGTGACTAATGTCACAACCTACAAGTTCTTGGCGACGAAGGAGCCTTAGAACTTGTGTATGCTGTGTAGGTGTGGCGATCCGCATCCTAAAAGGAGAAGCCTTGAAAACCCGGATTTTTAAAGAAGAACGGATTGCCACGCCAGTGTGCGCACTGGCTCGCAATGACAGATTATGGGCTTTGTCTACACATTGACGCGTTCCGTTTGGCTGCCCTCGCTCCGGGGGCGGCGCTTTTTTTGCAGCTTGTAGAGCTCCTCGGTGGCAAGGCGGGCCTTGGCCACGGGCGTTCCCTCCGGCGGGAAGCAGTAGTATTGGATCTCCCGGTCCCCGATGCAGATGATATCGCCCAGCTCGTACCAGTAGTAGTCGGCATAGAGGCTGTAGCTCTGGTTTGCGGGCCGCTCAAAATGCAGCTTCCCTTCGCAGCCGTCCAGGGTGAAGCCTGTCAAGTCCTGGCGCAGCCGGCCGGAGCCGACCAGGTAGATGGCCTTGAAATCCACCAGCATTCCGATCTCCACCGGCACGTCCAGCCGATAGCGCCCCTCTTCGATCTCCCGGCGCACCTGGGCGCGCTCCCAGGCGTACCAGTCCGGGATATGGGGAAACTCGGTATCTCCTGTAAGGGCGCGCATCTGCCCCAGCTCGTCCAGCTCGTATTCCTTGCCGCAGGTGCGGCAGAGGAGCCGGGTGCCCTTGCCCTCGGTCTTCCCCTCTGCCAGGCAGTGGGGGCACTTGTAGAGGATGCGGTGCAGCCCGTCGGCCCGGAAGGGCTCGGTGATGCGCAGGCCCTGCTCCCGCTGCCAGGCGAAATTATCGAAGGAGAACAGTCCGTCCAGCACGGCGTCCAGCTCAGCCACGGATTTTTCCCGGATCTCCTCCCGGGTCAGCAGGCCCCGGACCGTGGCCGTGACCGGCACGGCCCGCTTTTGCAGGCAGTTGTAGAGCGGGTCCCGGGCAAAGGCGCCCTGGGTGAGGATGCCCACCACCGGCACGTCCAGCCGCTTGAGCATCAGGCCCAGCCGGCGGGGCAAGGGGGTAGCGGTTCCGTCAAAGCTGTAGCTGGCCTCGGGGAACAGCAGCACGCTGCAGCCCTTCTCGTGGAGAGCGCAGCGCATGTCCGCCAGCAGGTTCACGTCCGTGACGAACTTATTGGTGGGGATGCAGCCGATGTGCCGCATGAGACTCTCCTTGCCCACGAAGCCGTCGGAGGTGCAGATGATGCAGTAGGGCTTGGGATAAAAGATCCGGTTCACGATCTCCAGATCGATGAAGCTGGAGTGATTCATCACAATGAGGTAGGGGCCGTCCCCCAGCTCCTCCATCCGCTCGCTGCGGTATTGGAAGCCCGTCTGCTTCAGATCCGACGCTCCCAGCAGCCGGATCAGCCCCTGCAGCGCCCGGGACGGGCGGCAGGGCGGCTTGTGCGCCGGACGGGGCAGGGCCATCACCTGCTCATAGGGCAGGGATTTCGTTTTGATCTTCATGGCAGCTGCGTCCCCTCCACGGTTTCGGTGAGCGCCTTTGCCCCCTCCCGCAGCTGGGCGGGATTCAGTCCCGCGAGCCGTCCCAGCAGGTAGAAGGCGTCGGCAAGCCCCGCGGCGTTGGCCTCACCGTTCAGCAGAGCGCCCACGGCGCTCTCGTCCTCCGTGCTGCCGTCGTCATCCCGGCAGACCACCTGGGCGGCCAGCGCCTCCCGGATCTTGCCGGCCGTCTCCTCCGGGCTTTTGCCCCGGCAGCTGTCCGCCAGGGTCTGGGCAGCCGTCAGCGTCTCCCGCAGCCGGGCGGGGAGCTCTGCGCTGTTCCCGTCCTGCATGGCGCGGTAGATCGCATATCCGTCGGTGTAGCTGTGGACCAGGATGTTGACCGAGCCGGTAAAGCGGTCCGTAAAGAGCTCATATTCCCCCGCGCCCGCCTGGGCCAGCAGGGTGTAGAGAGCTTCCATGTTCTCCCGGGGCACGGGGAGCCGGGCTTCGGTCCCCAGCAGCTCCTCATAAAGGGCGGGGCTGCAGAAGAGGGTGACGGCGTCCTCTCCGGCGGCGGCCTTCTCCTCCAGCAGCGCCAGGGCGTCCTCGCCGCTTTCCAGCACGGCCACCGGATGCTTGATCTCGAACATCAGCGGCGCGCCGTAAAAAATGGTATTGTTGTTGTGGGCGATGCTGGCACCCCGCAGGCCGGCAAAGGACTCCATGGGATGGATATAGCCCAGGGGGATGTCGATCAGCGTCTCCCGCAGGCCCTCGTCCGCCAGATAGAAGCGAAAGCCGGGAAGCTCCTCCAGCGCGCCCATCCGGGCGATGCCCCTGGCCACGTCGTCCTCGCTGCGGCAGATCAGGCAGGGGTCCTGGGTATAGCTGACGCTGTAGTAGCGCAGCACTCCGGGGATCTCCTCGGACTGATAGGCGAAGCGGTTGAGCATGCTGGAATCGTGGAGAATGCTCCGCTGCTCCTCGTCCTGCACCAGCTCATGGTAATAGTCCAGATCGAAGACCACCAGGAAGGAGCTCTCGTCCGCGGCAGCAAAGGCGTCCACGGCGGCGTCAAACTGGGCGGCATCCTCCACGACGGCGTAGGGCTCCTCAAAGGGCTGGGGATTCATGACCTTCACCACGCCGTTGTTGAAGAAGGAGAGGCTCAGCTCCCGGCAGCCGGCCTGGGCGGCATAGTTGCGGAGGTTCCCGCTGGAGGCCAGGGACTGGGCAAGCTCCGGCGTGCACAGCAGGGTGGAAACCGGCGGCATCCCGGCCAGGAGCTGCGCCAGGGCAAGGCGCGCCTCTCGCTCGCTTGCACACAGGGCGCAGGGCGCGTCGGTGTAGTGCAGCTCGGTCAGGCGAATGAGGCAGCTCTCCTCGCTGCAGAAGACCCGGGCGCTGTCCACGCCGGCCTGGATCTGCAGCCGGCTGAGAAGCGCGGCGTTGTCGTCCAGAAGCCGGTCGTACAGCTCCTTCTCGCAGGTGAATTCGCAATCCGAAGCCCCGGCGGCCTTCTGGGCCGCGAGGAAGTCCAGGACCTCCTGCTCCCGGGAAAAGGCGTCGTCGGCCAGGGCGCCGGGCAAGGGAAGCCCCAGCAGCAGCACCGCCGCCAGCAGCAGCGAAAGCAGACGTTTTTTCATGGAAAGAAACCTCCATTCGGGTGACATTCAGATTGAATCCAGTATAGCAAGGCGCAAATTGATTGTCAATCGATGCCGTGCCGACCCAAACCCGGGATTGCATTGTCCGGGAAAACTTGGTAAAATAATCCCATCATAAAAAAGGGAGGCGCTGCGCTGTGGCGGATGTCATCGGCAATAACTTCTTTTTTGACTGGGAAATCCAACTGATGGAATGGCTGCAGGCCCATATCGGCAGCAGCGGCTTTGGCTTCTGGCTGCTGTCCAATCTCTCGGCCTTCGGCGAACAGCTGCTGCTGGTGGTCATCATGGGCTTCCTCTACTGGGGCCTGGACAAGGAATTCGGCAAATACGTGGGCGTGAACGTGCTGGCGGCCAACGTCTGGAATCCGATGATCAAGAACGTGGCCATGCGCCTGCGGCCCTATTTTGCCAGCGACAAGATCCAGCTGCTGCGCAAGATCGACGCCGACGCGGACGTCATGGACGTGGCGGCCCAGGGCTATTCCTTCCCCAGCGGCCACTCCTCCAGCGCGGTGGCGGTCTACGGCTCTCTGGCGGCCCACGAGAAGAAGCGGAAGCTGCTGTGGGTGCTGGCCTTCCTGCTGCCGGTCCTGGTGGGCTTCTCCCGGGTGGTGGTGGGCGCCCATTATCCCACGGACGTGCTCTGCGGCTGGGTCCTGGGTCTGCTGGTGGTGCTGCTGATCCCCTGGCTGCGCCGGAAGATCCGCAATCGCTGGCTCTTTTACGCGGTGCTGCTGCTCTCGGCGCTCCCCGGCTTCTTCTACTGCACCAGCAGCGACTACTATACCTCCTTCGGCATGCTGGTCGGCTTCATTCTGGCCGAGCCCTTTGAGGAGAAGTTCGTGCGCTTCGAGAATACGGACAACATTTTCCGCTGCATCCTGCGCACCCTGGGCGGCGGGCTCCTCTACTTCGGGCTGAACACCCTGCTGAAGCTGCCCTTCCCCAAGGAGCTGCTGGACGCCGGGGACCTGACCGCCCACCTGATCCGCTCCGCCCGCTACGCGGCGGTGATCTTTGTGGACATCGGCGTGTATCCCCTGCTCTTCAAGGCGACGGGCAGGCTCTGGAAGAAATGAAACCTGTAACAAGAAAGCACCCCTGACGGGGTGCTTTCAATGTGTAGACAAACTCTAATGCATGTCATTGCGAGCCAGTGCGCACACTGGCGTGGCAATCCGTTCATCTATAAATAAGCCGTATTTTCAGGGCTTTTAGGATGCGGATCGCCACACCAGTGACATCGGTCACTGGTTCGCGATGACAGGAAACCGACTTTGTCTACAGTCTAAAAGCACCCCGAAGGGTGCTTTCCCTTGTTCGGTGCTTACCGCAGCTGATCCGCCTTGTCCAGGATGAACTGGCGGAGCCAGGGGCCGGCCTCCTCGTTCTTCAGGGCGAAGTCGATGATGGACTCCAGGTAGCCCTTGAGGTTTCCGGTGTCGTAGCGGCGGCCCTCAAAGTCCACGGCGCACATGGGCTCATGCCGCACCAGCTCCTTCATGCCGTCGGTGAGCTGGATCTCATTGTTGCGCCCGGGGGCGGTGTGCTCCAGGATATCGAAGATCCCGGGCGTCAGCACATAGCGGCCCAGGATGGCGTACTGGGAGAGCTTCTCGGCCAGGGTGGGCTTCTCGTTCATATCGCTGATGCGATACACCCGGTCGGAGAGCTTCTCCTCCAGCTTCACGGAGGAATACTTCACGATCAGCTCGTCCGGCACCTCCCGCACGGCGATGGCGCTGCAGGAGTTGGCTTCGGCAGCCTCCACAAGCTGCTTGAGCACCGGCTTTTCGCTGAGCATGATGTCGTCCCCCAGCAGGACGCCGAAGGGCTCGTCGCCCACAAAGCTCTTGGCCCGCCAGATGGCGTGGCCCAGGCCCTTGGTCTCCTTCTGGCGCAGGAAGAACACGTCCGCCATGTCCGCCACTTCGCGGACGACGCGGGCCTCGTTCCGCTTGCCGTCGTGAATCAGGCGCTCCTCCAGGTCGGGGGCGTAGTCAAAGTAGTCCTCGATGGGGTTTTTGCCCCGGTTGGTGATGATGAGGATCTGCTCCACGCCGGCGGCCACGGCCTCCTCCACGATGTACTGGATCACGGGCTTGTCCACCAGGGGCAGCATCTCCTTGGGGATGCTCTTGGTGTTGGGCAGCAG
>ODAJ012121708.1_pt1 | contig 10156 bp, 6 predicted proteins | sample 1539241 | NCBI WGS metagenome assembly ODAJ01 (sample SAMN02144231, study PRJEB22623) | gut metagenome | biome: sheep rumen | host: Ovis aries | place: New Zealand
ACATGGTCCCGACCGCCGAGGTCCCGGTGACGAACATCTACCGTGACGTCATCCTCTCCGCCGACCAGTTCCCGCAGAAGCTGACGGCTTACACACCGTGCTTCCGCCGCGAGGCCGGTTCCTACGGCAAGGATGTCCGCGGCCTGAACCGCCTCCACCAGTTCGACAAGGTGGAGATTGTCCGGATCGAGAAGCCGGAGAACAGCTACGCCGCCCTCGACGAGATGGTGGCCCATGTGGAGAAGCTGGTCCAGGACCTGGGCCTGCGGTACCGGATCCTCCGCCTCTGCGGCGGGGACCTGAGCTTCACCTCCGCCATCACCTACGACTTCGAACTCTGGTCCGCCGCCCAGGGCCGCTGGCTTGAGATTTCCTCCGTCTCCAACTTCGAGAGCTACCAGGCGAACCGCCTGAAGTGCCGCTACAAGGACGAGAACGGGAAGACGCAGCTGGTCCACACCCTGAACGGCAGCTCCCTCGCGCTGCCGAGAGTCGTGGCTGCGCTCCTGGAGGACAACCAGAAGGACGGCTACATCGAGATTCCGGAAGTCCTGCGTCCCTACACCGGCTTCGACCGCATTGGATAAGCCGCGCATCATACTCGGTATCGACCCCGGAACCCAGCTGCTGGGTTTCGGGGTGATCCGCAGTATCGGGAAGAAGGCCGAATACGTGGACATGGGCATCCTGGACCTGAGGAAGGAAAAGGACGCCTACACGAAGCTCCAGGCCATCTACGACACCATCGGCGAGGTCTGCAAGTCGTACCGTCCCGACGAACTCGCCATCGAATCGCCGTTCTATGGCAAGAATGCGCAGGTCGTGCTCAAGCTCGGCCGCGCCCAGGGGGCTGCCATCATCGCCGCCCTGGAAAACGGGGTCGCTTCCGTGACGGAATATGCGCCCCGCAAGGCCAAGGAGGCCATCGTGGGCAACGGGGCGGCCTCCAAGGAACAGGTCCAACTTATGCTGGAGAAAACGCTGGGTGTCGCGCTCGCCGCGGAGCATCTGGATGCGACGGACGCCCTGGCCATCGCCCTGTGCCATCACTATGAAACTTCGAATCCGCTCGCTTCCGTGAAAGGGAAGGGCGGCTGGGAGCAGTTCCTGAAGGATCATCCCGAAAGAATCAAATAATTTTTCGGACACGGGTTAAACTTTCACGTGCGCGTGTTGTCTAACCCTGTGTTTGTTCCCTTGGTTAGGGAGTAGTGTGTATTAGTTCGAACCGTATGACAATGAGAAGGATTCTTCTGACGATCGTAAGCCTGTTCGCCGCCCTGGCGCTCCAGGCCCAGAATTTCAATGTGACCGTTAAACTCGAGGATGCCTCCAACGGCGAGCCGGTGGGCTTCGCCACCGTATCCCTGACTCCCGCCAAGGGCAATGCCAAGTATGCCCTGACCAACCATGAGGGCAAGGGTACCATCGAGAAGGTACGGGCCGGAAAATACACCCTGAAAGCCGAAATCATGGGCTACAGGACCCATTCGGCCGATGTGGAGATCAAGGAAGGCGCCACCGACCTCGGGACCATCAAACTGGAACTGGACCAGGAAGTCCTGGACGCCGCTTCCGTTTCCGCGACGGGCAACCCGATCATCATCAAGAAGGATACCGTGGAGTATAACGCTTCTTCGTTCAAGACGACTGATACGGACATGCTCATCAACCTGCTGAAGAAACTCCCGGGCATTGAGGTAGATGACAACGGTACCATCACCGCAAACGGCGAGACCATCAACAAGATCACCATCGACGGGAAGACCTTCTTCCTGGACGACCCGCAACTCGCCTCGCAGAACCTTCCTGCCAAGATGATCGAAAAGGTGAAAGTCGTGAAGAAGAAATCCGAACAGGCCGAGTTCACCGGCATCGACGACGGAGAGGACGAGACCATCATCGACCTGTCCGTCCAGAAAAGCATGATGCAAGGTCTGATCGGGACGGTGACGGCCGGTGCCGGCCACGACATCCCGTCCAAGGAAAACGACATGAACGACTGGCGGTTCAACGGGAATGCCATGGTAGGCCGCTTCACGGACAGCTCCCAACTGGCGGTCATCGCCAACGGCAACAACGGCGCCGGCGGCATGGGCTTCACCAACCGGGGCGGCAACATGATGGCCCAGATGATGGGCGGCGGCCGGGGCATGGGCGGCTTCGGCGGCTTCGGGAACGGCGGTGTCACCACTTCCTGGATGGGCGGCGTGAACGGCGCATACGACCTGCTGGACAAAAAGATGCAGCTCTCCGGCAATTACATGTACAGCGGTTCCCGCACCGAATCCCTGCAGGATACCTATAAGGAAACCTACATGCCGGACGGCTCCACCCAGTATCAGGAGACGGACAATACCAGCCTTTCCGGAAACGACGGGCACCGGGTGGGCGTCCGCCTGGAGCACAAGTTCTCCGACAACACGTCCATCCTCTTCCAGCCGCAGTTCAACGTCAGCAACGGCTCCTATGACCAGTCCAGCGTCTTCAATACCTGGCTGAACGGGATGGAGGACGCCGACCGGGTGAACAGAGGTTTCTCCAAGAACTACGGGGTGAACAGCAACTGGTCCACCAACGGTTTCTTCCTGTTCCGCCAGCGGCTCGGGATGCCCGGCCGCACCCTCTCCCTGAATGCGACCTGGAACCTGTCGAACAACCATTCCGACGGCTACAACCAGTCCCTGACCGAAACTTACGACGGCGAAGACCCGACGCTGGTGAACCAGCATGTGGACCAGTCGTCCCGTTCCAGGAGCGCCGGCGCCCGTCTCGTGTACACCGAGCCCCTCGGCGGCAATTTTTACCTGGAAGGCAGTTACCAGTACAATTACAGTCAGTCCAACTCCGAAAAGATCGTTTACAACAGCCTGCTGAACGGCATGGGCGGCTATGACTACGATCCGGTCGCCCATACCATGGTGTATGTCGGGGACGGTGACGTGGACCAGGACTATTCCAACAGGATCCTGAACCGTTACATCAACCAGAGTGCCGGAATGGCCTTCATGTACCAGGAAAAGAGTGTCAGGGCCCAGCTCGGATTCTCTGCTAATCCGCAGTATCAGTACAATGAAACGTCCGGGCATAAGGATCCTTATGAAGCCAGGGTCCTGAACTGGTCCCCGCGCGCCATGCTCTTCTACGACTTCAACGACAACGCCAATGTCCGGTTGTTCTACAACGGCCGCAGCGGCCAGCCTTCCACCTCGCAGCTCATGCCGGTGCTGGACAACTCCAACCCGCTGGCCATGGCCCTCGGCAACCCGTCCCTGAAGCCGTACTTCAACCATAACGGCCGTCTCGAGTTCGAGTATTCGAACAAGAAGACCTTCTTCACCGCCCGCGTCAATCTGCAGGGCGGCCTGAACCAGAATCCCATCGTGAACGCCACCTGGTACGACGAGGCCTTCCGCCAGTATTCGTTCCCGGTAAACGGCAAGAACACCTATAATGTGGGTGCCCGGGTCATGCTCAATATCCCGATCGCCAAGTCCAACTTCTCCATTTCCAATAACTCCAATATCAATTATTCCAATTCGAACAGTTACATGGGCGCCGGCCGGCTGAATGTGGACAAGTATTGGAAGAACGAAGACAAGTCGGTCTTTGATTACGATGCGTTCCTGGCCGATTACCCCGACCTGAACGACACGCCCGACTTCATCGCCAATACGACGCAGAACCTCAGCGTCATGGAGAACATCCGCCTGAACTGGCGCAGCGACAACCTGGAACTCACGGCGAACGCCCGGACCCGGTTCTCCAAGCCCTGGTACAGCGTGGCCCAGGCCGGGCTGCAGGACAATGCCACCTGGAACAACTCCGTAGGCAGTTCCGTGAACTGGACCATGTGGACGAACGGCCTCACTTTCACCACGGACGCGAACTACAACTGGTACGTCGGCTATAAGACCGACCAGCCTTCCCGCCTGATCTGGAACGCCGGCCTGCAACTGCCTGTCATCCATAACCAGGCGACGATTTCTCTGAATGCCTATGACATCCTCGGACAGCGCAGGACCCTGAGCGTGAGCGATACGGAAAACTATCACCAGGAGAGTCGTGTCAATTCCGTGGGCCGCTACATTATGCTCTCCTTCACCTGGCGCTTCGGCTCCTTCGGCGGCCGTAACGGCCGCATGGGCGGCATGGGCCCTGGCATGGGCCCTGGCATGGGCCCCGGCGGCTTCCGCAGAGGTATGGGCGGAGGTCGTCCGCCGATGTTTTAGCCAGTCATTCTGAGCGTAGCGAAGAATCTTTCCGCTACAAAGAACAATCTACCTGGCGGTCGTAACGTACGACCGCCATTTTTCGATTAAGGCGGTCATGTCCGCGGGGAGGGGAGCCTCCAGGAAGATGCGTTCGCCGGTGCGGGGGTGGGTGAAACCCAGGGTACGGGCGTGGAGGGCCTGCCGGGGGCAGATGGCGAAGCAGTTCTGGATGAACTGGCGGTACTTGGCGTAGATGGTGCCCTGCCGGATTTCGGCCCCGCCGTAACGCTCGTCGTTGAAAAGGGGATGGCCGATGGAGGACATGTGCACGCGGATCTGGTGCGTACGGCCCGTTTCCAGGCGGCATTCCACGACCGTGATGAAGCCGTAGCGCTCCAGGACCTTCCAGTGGGTGACGGCCCATTTCCCCTTCTCCGGATCATCATAGACGCGGAAGCGCAGCCGGTCGTTCGGATCCCGGCCGATGGTGCCGGCGATGGTCCCTTCGTCCTCCGCCAGGTTGCCCCAGACCACGGCCGTATAGACCCGGTCGATGGAGTGGACGAAGAACTGGTCCGCGAGGTGCGCCTGGGCGGAAGGATTCTTGGCCACGACCAAAAGGCCGCTCGTGTCCTTGTCGATGCGGTGCACCAGCACGCCCATCCGTTCATCGCCTTCCTCCGGCCCCTGGGAGATCCCCAGATAGTAGGCCAGGGCATTGACGAGCGTCCCGTTGTAGTTCCCGTGTCCCGGATGGACCACCATTCCGGCGGGCTTGTTCACCACCAGCACGTCCTCGTCTTCATAGACGACGTCCAGGGGAATGTTTTCGGGAAGGATTTCCACGCCCCGGCGTTCGTACGGCATCACGAACTTGATGACGTCGCAGGGGCGGATGATGGTATTGGCCTTCGCCGGCTTGTCGTTCACGAGGACATAGCCCAGTTTGATGGCCTGCTGGACCCGGTTCCGGGACGTCCCTTCCTGGTGGGTGGCGATGAACTTGTCCACCCTCAGGGGCGCCTGCCCCTTGTCTGCGACGAGACGGAAATGCTCGAACATCTCCTCCTGTCCGTCATCGGCGGCAGGGGAGTCCAGGAGCATGTCTTCGGGGACGAAGTCGGTCATTTCTTCTCGGCCGGCAGTTTTTCGGAATCCAGCGTCAGGTAGAGATTGACGGCGGTCCCGTAGGTACGGGCCTGGCCGGCGTAGTCCTGCTTATAGACGACGGCGTTCATGGAGTCGGCATAGGAACGGATGTCGGTGTCGAACCGGACGCGGCCCACGTTCAGACTCCGGTCGTGCAGGGCATCCACGGCGCGGATGTATTTCATGCCGATGACCTTGGGGACCGTCGTCGGTGCCGCATCGGAGGCGAGGCCCAGGGTGAGGTCCACTTCGGAGCCGCTGACCACCAGGTCACCGGGGCGTACGGTACGTCCGCGGACCGTCTGCCGGAGAACGTTGTTCGTGGCGATATCCTGCGTATAATTGAGTCTTCCGAGACTGAGACCGCGGTTGTTCAGTTCCGAGCGGGCTTCGTTCAGGGAATATCCTACGAGGTTGGGCATGACCACTTTCCGGGGAACGATGGAATTGATAGTCAGGAAGATGCTGCGTCCTTTCTTGACCGTGGACCCGGCCTTGGGGGATTGGCGGTAGATGACTCCGGCCCCGAGGCGCCGTACGAAGACGGAGTCCGTCACTTTTACGCCCACATGGGCATCACGGGCGACATCCTGCGCCTCTGCGACGGTCATGTTCGTGAAGTCCGGCACCGGTACGGTCTTTCCGTGCCGCGTGATAAGTCCCAGTGCAACCTGCGCGACGATGATGAGGCCTGCCACCACTGCCGCGGCCATCAGGAGATTCCGCACGATCCAGTTGGACAGGATGCCCTTCGCCTTGTCTTTCGTATCCTTGGATATTTTCTTGGCCATAAGATCCGTTTCGTTTCAATTTTCAAAGATAGCGATTTTTTCCGGAAGTATCATCGGTAAGCAATTATTCGGTCTTTCTTTGATTTTTATGTAAAATCGCCTATATTTGTACAAATATTGACGAAAACAAGTCATCTATATGCTTCCTGATAAGTCCTGAACGGGAAAACTAGGGAATATTTCATTACTAAAGGACAGGAAGCTTTTCCGGAGGCTCTATGCTGGGCATAGTCGCCTCTCCTTTAGTGGTCCCCCTAGGCCATCTCGTTGAGCTCCGGCTGTGCTCTTTTTTTGAGGCCATGCCGAGAGTTTATTGGATTCTGCTACTGTTTCTGTGGACCTGTGTGTCTGCCGGTTGCCGCCCTGATCACGAGCGGGAGGAGGCTTTGTCCGCCTTGGAGGAGACCGCCGCACTGGACCGTGCCGACGTGTTGATAACCAATCCGGACTGCCTGGCCCCCGCCTTGTCCTATATTCCCCGGCACGGGACTGACAAACAGAAGATGATGCTATGGTATTACCTGGGCAGGATCCAGACCAACGGGGGCGATTTCGGGGCGGCCTCGCTCTCTTTCGAACGGGCGGAAGCGTTGGAGGATATTGTCGGAGACCCTCACCTTACAGGGTTGGTCAACCGGGCTTACGCGGGCGTATTCAATTGGATGTACGACGTCCGGGAAGACTCTCTCCATCTGCTCAAGGCAATCAGGGCTTTCGATGCGGCGGGGGATACCCTCCATGCCGCTGAAGCGGGTCTTCGGCTCGCCGTGGCCTTCTGCAGCGACCGGGAATGGGACAAGTCTTATGCGCAGTTCATGCGTGTCCGGTCCATGGCCATGAAACATGACATGCTGGCCTTTCGCTATCGGTTGTGCCTGGCCTCTTTCCTGGCGACCGCGCCCGATGAGTACGATGACCTGGATGCGCTGACCCTCTTCGAGGAGGCACGTACCTTCAATCCTTCCTTACCTGTAGACAATGCGATTGATTATGGGTATATCCTGGCGCTTTCCGGCCGGGAGAACGAGGGATTGCATATCTGGGACAGTCTGGAGCGTGCACATCCGGAAGGGCTCATGAATCTGGATTACAACCGCTACCGCTACCTGGAACAGAAAGGTCGCTTCGAGGAGGCCTCGTTTTATCTGGACCGCGTCGTCCAGAGGCACGATTCCGTTCTCCTGGCCCGGATCTCCGACCTGGCCGGCAATTCGCAGCGGAACTACCTGGAGACAATGGCCAGGGAAGAACGGGAGGAGAGGGAGCGGGCGCGGAACCTGCAGGCGGGCATCCTGTCCGGGAGCATCTTCCTGATCATTACCATGCTTCTGGCCGGCATGGCTGTCTATCAGAACGAGCGATCCAAGCGTCTGGAGTCCCAGCATGTCCTGGAAGACACCAGGCGGCTGGTCTCCCGCCTGGAGGATGCGGAGAAGAAATACCTGATGCGGATCCATACGCTCAGCCGCGATGTCCGCAATACCCGGTCGGCCCTGGATGCGGCCCGGTCGGATTATCTGTACCTTTTCCGGAGCAGTTACCGCAAACTCGGCGAACTCTTCGAAGCCCGCTACTACGCGAAATCGGAAGTCTCCTTGAGCAAGAAGGTCGCCGATATCCTGAAATCGATCAACGGGGGACCGGGCAGCAATCTGCAACTGCTCCAGTTCATCGAGGACAAGTTGGACCGTCCTGTCACGCATCTCCGGGAAGACCTTGTCGACTTGAAGGAGGAGGAAGTGTGGCTTTTCTGTTACCTGGTGATCGGCTATGATGCCTCGCTCATCTCCCTTTTGATGGAAGTGGGCAGCATCAATACGGTCTATTCCAGGAAGAAACGCCTGTTGGAGCGTATCAAGAGACTGCCTCCCGCCAAGGCAAAACGGTATCTGGACCTCATCGACTGACACTTGCTTGCAATTCCCGCCGAAACCCCGTAACTTTGCTTCAATGAAAAAGCAGAGTCTTCTGATGCTGGCCCTTGCGGCCACCTTCGTTGTGCTGATGAGCCTTCCTTTCCTCGTGAACAGGACGGGCTGGCTGGCGCTGTTCGGATTCGTCCCGCTCCTGTGTATGGAACGTGTGGCGGCGGAGAACAAGGTCCGGCATTTCTGGTGGTGGCACTACGGGACATTCGTGGCTTGGAATTTCGCGACGACGTTCTGGGTGTGCAATGCGACGGTGGGGGGCGGCATCTTCGCGGCTCTGGCCAACGCGTTGCAGATGTCGCTGGTTTTCGGGCTGTTCCGCTGGGCGAAGCGGCGTACGGACGGGGTTGTTCCGTACCTGTTTCTGGCTGCGGCGTGGATTGCGTGGGAAAAGTATTACCTGACCGTGGCACAGATATCCTGGCCATGGCTGGTGCTCGGCAACGCCTTCGCCGGAACGACGGGACTCGTACAGTGGTACGAATACACCGGCACCCTGGGCGGCTCGCTGTGGGTGTGGACGGTATCCCTGTCTGTCTTCGGGCTGATGGTCGCTTTGTCCGACGGGCGTTTTTTCACCCGCTGGAACGGGAAAGCGCGGATCGCGGCAGTTTCCGGCCTGGCCTTCGCCCTGCTGGGACCCATGGCCGTTTCCTGGGTGGTCGGAAACCGGTACGAGGAGGAAGGGGAGCCGCTGCAGGTCGTCATCGGCCAGCCCAATTTCGATCCCTACAACAAATTCGGCGGGATGACGCAGGACCAGCAGAACGTAGTCCTGCTGGACCAGTTCCGGCAGGGCCTGGAGGGCCTGGAAGGCCCGGTGCTGCTCCTGGCTCCCGAGACCTTTACGGGCGATATCCTTTGCAATGACGTTCCTGCGAGCAAGACCTTCCGGCGGTTCCGCTCGTTCCTGACGGAGCATCCGGAGGCGGAAATCCTGTTCGGCGCCTCCTCCTGGACGCAGTACGCGCATCGGGAACGGCCGTCGGCGAATGCCCGGAAACTCGGAGAGGACGGGTGGTATGAAACCCATAACTCGGCCTTGATCATGGACTCCACGGGCCGGTATGGCCTGTATCAGAAATCCAAACTCGTCCCGGGCGTGGAAATGCTTCCGTACCCCTCCGTCCTGGGACCGATAGACGACGGGATCCTGGGCGGCGTCGCAGGCCGTTGCGTTGGGCAGAAAAAGGTTTCCAATCTCCTGTTCCAAGATAGGATACCCATCGGCTGTGCCGTGTGCTACGAGTCCGTGTACGGCGAGCACTGCGCCGCTTATGTGCGCGAAGGAGCGCAACTTCTGACGGTCATCACCAACGATGCCTGGTGGGGCGATACGCCCGGCTACCGCCAGCACCTGAACTATTCGCGGCTCCGCGCCATCGAGACGCGGCGGGACATTGCCCGCTGTGCCAATACGGGCATCTCGGCCTTCATCGACCAGAAGGGGAGGATCCTGGAACGCTCCGCCTGGTGGGAGCCGGCCATCCTCCGCGGGAGTGTGAACCTGAGCGCGCGGAAGACCTTCTTCGTGCGGGCCGGAGATATCGTCGGACGCCTTTCCGTCTTCCTGTTCGTGCTGCTTTGCGCCGCTGCCCTGGTCCGAAAGAGGTAGCCAATAACACGTCATCAAAAAAGGAGGAGCTCAATCGAGCTTCTCCTTTTTTTCGTTAAACAATTCGTGTTGCAGGACCGTGAAGTCGGTGACTTCCTCGAGGTCCAACTTGACCTTGTAGTGTTTCTTCCACTTGTTCAGGAAGGAATTGAACAATCCCCGCTTGAGGTAGGCGCCCAGGATCGGACTGGTCTTGAGGGTCAGGGTCTTGTAGCCTTTCTCGATGACGTAGTAGGCGATCTTCCTTTCGATCTCTTCGTCAATCACGACGGAGGAGTGGATCTTCCCGGTACCGTGGCACACGGGGCACTGTTCCATCGTATTGATCTCCGTCACCGGGCGGATCCGCTGCCGGGTGATCTGCATCAGCCCGAACTTCGTGAGCGGCAGCACGTTGTGCTTGGCCCTGTCATCTTCCATCAGCTCCTGCATGTATTTGAAGAGGGCGTTCTTGTGGTC
>ODAJ012097148.1_pt1 | contig 10155 bp, 12 predicted proteins | sample 1539241 | NCBI WGS metagenome assembly ODAJ01 (sample SAMN02144231, study PRJEB22623) | gut metagenome | biome: sheep rumen | host: Ovis aries | place: New Zealand
GGACCGGAGGACACCGGTGAGGTCAACCATCTGCGTCTTGGCGCCGTTGACGAGACCCATCTGGTGGGTCGAGCCGTTGTAGTGGTAGAGGGCGATCATCGGATTGCCCGGTTTGCCGGTGGAGAGACCGAAGAAGTGGTGTCCCACGCCCTGTGTGCGTACCTTAGCCATGAACAGACCGGACTCCTGTGCGAACGCCTCTTTGGTGTTCATGACATCGGAGGTGTACTCGAAGACATGCTCTGTAAATCCTTTCTTCTCGTCCCATGCTACGGCTTTCTTGGTTTCCTCGCGTGTCTCGATATCCATGCGTCCGTCCACGAAGAAGGCGTTCTTTCCGCCGTTGTACGCCTGTCGCTCGGAGGTGCGGGAGTGTCCGTCTTTCATTGCCGGATTGGCGTAGCCGTATCCGGGTTTCCAGTTCTTGGCGGACGACATGTCATCGTTGAAGGACGGACGGAAGAGCTCCGCCCAGTCGATCTTCTGCTCGCGCTGGGAGTAGTAGAACTTGATATCCTTGGAGTTGGCGAGTTCGTTATACCGCTGCTCAACCTTGTACTCCTCGGAGTGCTGCCAGCGTTTGGGGTCCGCCCATAGGGCGTTGCGCTTCTTGAAGTCCTCGGTAGCGGTCTCTTTCTCCAGCTCGGTAAGTTGCTTGAGTTCGGGCGAGTTGAGGACCTTCTGGTAGTTCTTGTAGAACGCCGAGCGGTAGATCATGTTGTACATGCGGCGCTCGGAGGCGGAGACGGAGTTGTCCTCGCGGTTCTGGAAGGCGTCGCTGTCGCGGAACTTGAGGAACGCCTGGAAATTCTCGTTCTCCAGCGCGTACTTGTAGCCTTTCATGCGGAGAGAGGAGTTCAGACGCTCGAGCGCGCTCATTTTGCGGCCCTCGTCGGTGTCCTTGTACTTGCGGTTGACGAGCTCGTTCTTACGCTCCTGAAAGTCGGAACTCTCCACTTTCTTTTTGAGGTCCAAATACTCTGCCAGTTCTGGCGATTTCTCAATTGCGCGCCACCGAGCGACGCGTTCCTGCATTTCGGTAATGTTTTTCTCGAACGCTTCGGTCGAGCTCATTTTGCCGGTTAGTCTGGCTGCAAATAGGTTCATACTCAATTTATGATTTATGATTTATGATTTATGATTTCTTGGTATAATTCTTCAAGTGTTTCCACGAAGATCGGTTTGTACGCCTCCTGCTCGGGGATAAAATTCAAACTGCGCATCCGTGCTATCTGTTGTTTGAGGGGTTCGTAGAAGCCGTTGTAGTTCAGCACGAAGGTGGGTTTGCGGTGCTCTCCCACGATTGCGGAAGAGGTGGCGTCCATCATTTCGTCGAGCGTTCCGTAGCTGCCGGGGAGGCATACGACCGCGTCAGCGAGGTCCCTCATGATCTGTTTGCGTTGGGACATGTTCTGCACCATGTACAGTTCGTCGCAGTTAGCGGCTTGGCGTCCTGCGGCTTTGATCCGCGGCGGTATAACTCCGATGACGGTAGCTCCCGCCGCCTTGGCGGCATTGCTGGTGCGTGTCATGAGTCCGCCCGTAGCGCCTCCATAGACGAGTGTGTGTCCCTGCTCTCCGAGCCAGGTCCCCAACGCATCGCCGAGAGCCAGGTACTCCTCCGGGATACTATCCTTCGCTGAACAATATACTGCGATCTTCATAATTACGAATTACGAATTACGAATTACGAATTACGAATGACGAATGACGAATTACGAATTACAAATTACGAATGACGAATTATGCGTCGATGTTGGCGTAGGTAGCATTTTCCTCAATAAACTCGCGGCGGGGAGCTACGTCGTCGCCCATGAGCATGGCGATGATGCGGTCCGCCTCGGCGGCGTTCTCGATGGTCACCTGCTTGAGTACGCGGCGTGCCGGGTCCATGGTCGTCTCCCAGAGCTGCTCGTCGGACATCTCACCCAGACCTTTGTACCGCTGTGTCTTGATCTGTTTCTCGTCGCCGTTACCGTAGTTGAGGATGAACGCCTGGCGCTGCTGGTCGTTCCAGCAATACTCGCTGTAGCTGCCTTTCGAGCACTTGTAGAGCGGTGCGCAGGCGATATAGAGGTGTCCCTGCTCGATCACCTCTTTCATATGGCGGAAGAAGAGTGTCATGATCAGGGTGGCTATGTGCGCACCATCGACATCGGCATCCGCCATGATGATCACCTTGTGGTAACGTATCTTGGAGAGGTTGAGGGCCTTCGGGTCCTCTTCGGTGCCGAAAGTGATTCCTAACGCTGTGAAGATGTTACGCACCTCTTCGGATTCGAACACCTTGTGCTCCATCGCTTTCTCGACGTTGAGGATCTTACCGCGGAGCGGGAGTATAGCCTGGTGCACGCGGTCACGACCGGTCTTGGCGGTACCGCCTGCGGAGTCTCCCTCGACGAGGAAGAGCTCGCACTCGGCTGCGTCCTTGGATACGCAGTCCGCCAGCTTGCCGGGCAGACCTCCGCCGGAGAGCGGTGACTTGCGGAGCACCGACTGACGGGCGTTACGGGCTGCTATACGTGCCTGCGCGGCGAGGATCACTTTCTCCACAATCTTCTTCGCGTCGTCCGGGTGTTCCTCGAGGTAGTTCTGGAGCGCCTCAGCTACCGCAGAAGAAACCATACCCGCCACCTCGGAGTTACCGAGCTTGGTCTTGGTCTGTCCCTCGAACTGCGGCTCTGCCACCTTGACGGAGATGACCGCCGTCAGTCCCTCGCGGAAGTCGTTCGGGTCGATGGTCGAGTTACCGTCTTTGTCTTTGAGTTTGGCTTTCTCGAGCATTTTGCTGTCCTCGGCGTATTTCTTCATGACGCGGGTGAGTGCAGCGCGGAATCCGGCTACGTGGGTACCGCCCTCGATGGTGTTGATATTATTGACGTAGGAGTGTACGTTCTCGTTGAAGTCGGTGTTGTAGATCATCGCCACTTCCACGGGCGTGCCGTACTTGTCGGTATTGAGGTGTATCACCTCGCTGATGAGCGGCGTGCGGGTGCCGTCGATATAACGTACGAACTCGGACAGTCCCTTCTCCGAATAGAACACCTCTTTCTTGCAGTTACCCTCTGCGTCCACGACACGTTTATCCTTGAGGACGATCTTGATGCCGGCATTGAGGAACGCGAGTTCGCGCATTCTGTTTGCGAGGATGTCCCAATGGTAAACGGTCTCGGTGAAGATCGTATCGTCCGGCCAGAACTGCACGAACGTACCGGTCTTGCGCTGTTCCCAGTTACCGACAGCCTCCGCCTCGCTGATCACATGCACCGGCGCGAGCGGTTTGCCCTTGGCGTAATCCTGGCAGTGGATCTGCCCGTCGCGATAGACCTCCACGTGCATCTTGGTCGAGAGCGCGTTCACGCAGCTCACGCCCACGCCGTGCAGACCGCCGGATACCTTGTAACTGTCCTTATTGAACTTACCGCCGGCGTGCAGTACGGTCATGACGACCTCGAGCGCGGACTTGTGCTCCTTCGGGTGCATGTCCACCGGTATACCTCGTCCGTTATCCTGTACGGTAATCGAGTTATCCTCGTTGATATGAACGGCTATCTCGTTGCAGAAGCCTGCGAGCGCCTCGTCGATGGAGTTGTCCACCACTTCGTACACCAGGTGGTGCAGACCCTTGATGGAAATGTCTCCGATGTACATGGCGGGCCTTTTGCGCACCGCCTCTAATCCCTCGAGCACTTGAATGCTCGATCCGTCATACTTCTCTTTTTCTTCCATTATTTTTGTAATTCTTATTATATTCTTATATGTACGGGCGCGCTAAACGCACGCGCACGAAAATCGGCTGCAAAGGTACGAAAAAAAAATGACATACGCAAGAGTGCATGCCATTTTTTCGCGATTTTTCTTGATTCTTAGTTATTTTGCTTGAGTTTGCTTGAGTTCGTTGCGAATGATAGCGCGTACGAAGGCGTCGAAGCGTGTATAGCGTTTGCGGCACTTGGTCTTGGGATCGAGTGAGGCAAAGGGATCGGGTTTGGAACCTCGCGTGGCGTAGAGTTGGGCTTCGAAGCGTTTTTGCCAGTAGTTGTAGCCTTCCTCCGTTTCAAGGGCTTTGGCGGTGAGATAGCAGGCTTTGCCCCATAGTTTCTGGTTGGCGAGTTCATCGCCGACCGCGGGTTTACGTTTCCAGTTACGCGGCTTGGTTACTTTGTAAACCTCGGGTGAAGCGGCTCCTATGATGCGTCCTCGTGCATCGCGGTAGTGTTTTTGGCGGTGAATGGAGTCCGGAGAGGTTGCTCCTTGGAGTCCGGTAATAATTGCGGCGTATTTTGCTCTTGCCATAAATAGTTGATTTATAGTTTGTTAATTCGTGTTAGAGATAGAGGTTTTTATCTAATCGCGTGTTAATCACATTATAATCACGTGTTAATAGCCTAATATTATACCGATGCAGCCCTGTATTTTCCTATGTTTACGAGGGTGTAGCCGGCGGATTTTTTCAAATCGAGTGCAAAGGTACGCGTCGCGTTCGGCAAATAGATCGCAAGAACGATACCTTGTTCTATGGTCGGAGCGACGCTCCCCACTGCTCCTTCCGTTCGAATTGCCAATTCAAGGCAATTCTCCATGCTAAATCGTAAGTGCGACCATTGCCTCCGCTCTCCCCACCGGGTGCACTCCGTTAGCGCCCATCGGGGCCCCCAATGCGCACTTTGCGGGTGCAAAGGTACGCATTTTTTTTGATATATGCAAATAATTAAGCATAAGAATTTATTCCCACGGTTTAATTCGTTTGTAACGAGCTATTTCATCCCTCGCTTTGTCTTTACACCAGCCGATAGGAAATGAATATACTTCATCATTGTGTAAAATTATTTTCATATGGTTGATATCAGCCCTTAGTTCCCGAATTTCATACCAACTGACATCTATGTGGTGGCGCCCCAATTGCCAGAAATGAATATGTTTGTTGTTTTCTTTGGGCATTTTTGCTGCATGATCTACGATTAGACGGTCTTTAGAGATTGTAATTCTTCCACCTAGATACGAGCCTGTCCAGCAGCTAATTAAAGTTCCAACAGATATCATAATGAATGAAAACAAAAGATAGACAACATTAATACTCATAAGAGTGCTAATCATCCACCATAAACACCAGATTCCCCCAAAAACTGCACTCGCAGCGACTAAAAATACGAACCATGCTGCTCCGGGTCTATACGATTTCGGCTCCTGAGATTTTTTGTCTTTCTTTTTGCTGTTTTTCTTGAGTTTTTTTCTTAATAAGGGCGTAATGGCGAGGGCAATTGCCCCGCCGATTATGCCACCTATTACACCATATGCTGCCATATTTATTCTATTGTTATTAGTTCGCCGAGGAAGTGAGGTTGTTTGTGTGTATAGACATCAAGAACGGCTTTGGTACGGGCAAGCCATTCGCGCACGGTCATGCGGATTTGCCACCGACGTAATTGCACATCGAGCGCATTGAAAGCCACCACGTCGAGGCCTTTTCGGGTAGCGATATACAGCGCACGCTCGTTATGAAAAGGCTGCGAGATGATGGTAAAGGATGTAAGCCCAAAGATTTCTTTGGCTCGTACCATCGAATCGTACGTACGAAAACCTGCGTAGTCGAGATAAATGACGCTATCGGGCACACCAGCGGCGATGAGATCCTCTTTGATACAGGTCGGTTCGTCGTACGTCGTGCGCGAGTTGTCTCCGCTGACAAGGATGCGATCTATCTTTCCGGCTTGGTAGAGTGCTACGCAGGCTTCGATACGACGGATATAAAACACATTCGGATTTCCTGTTCTGCCTTTGGGGCTTGTCCCAAGAAGCAATCCGACACGATTAAAAGGAATAGCAGAAACGTCATCGTACATCTTATCTTCGGCGGTTTTAATGACAGCCCGGTTACAGGAAATGACACCTATCGTCAAAAAGGCAATTAGGGAAAGGAATATGTAGAGAAGGCGTTTCATTGGTGGTTAAAATTTCCACATTGATTAAGACCAAAGTTCTTATCTGTTTTTAACGTAGTACACTTTATGCTTGTATGCATTTTTTCACCTATGATACCTATTGTATATGTGCCGTCATCTGTTGTAAAATCGTATGTCGGAACGTGGTAAGTCCCTAATGTGTTTAATTGAATCGAGTCGTCAATGGTAATATTTCCATTTCTTCCAATACTTTTAATATACATTGTATTTTTCGGTGCAACATAATCATACAAAGTATAGTCAAAACAAGATGAATCTTTGTTCAATTTATGACGGCTTTGATATACTTTCCATATTGTTGTGTTGCTCAATATCGTTGAATCTAACACATTATCAAGATTATCAAAAAACTCATAACTTCGTGAGAAATTACGATTGAAAATCTTAATATAATCAGGCCACAGACCCATTTCGTGAATATTGCACTCTCCACCACAATGAAAATATGCTTCAACAACGGAGTTCTCTGTGATATACCGATATACATCTATCTGCATATAATCGGTGTCCCATGTCGGCGGGGATAATAGAATCTTAAGTTTTCCTAATAATGTGTAATTATAGTTGATTAGAACGGAAGAATACCAATACTTTCCTTTGTTGAGATACACCATAGTGTCAGTTTTTTGGTCGCTACGCACTATCTTGATAGTGTCCTTTGTTCGCTGGATTAGTAAATATGGCTCTAACACACTATCTGTAACAACCTCGGTCATCCCAAACTCATCAAATGACTGAAAAGGAAGGAACGAAATATCTGTCTGCGGTTGACAACCAACAAACATAAACAAGACTATAACAATGGAAAATATTACATATATTTTTATAAACCTGGCCATAACATATATCCTAATATGATTGAACATTGGTCATCAAATGAGTCTCATTCGATTTTGGGGTACTTCCCCGTCATTTCACCATATAAACAGGCGAACGGTCTATACGTTTTGCAGCGGAAGCACATAAAACTACCCCAAAGAAAAACAAGAATATTAAAATACTCCTGATAAGATGATACATTCTAAAAGTTTTTTCCTTCATAAACAAGACGGTTATTCTATATTATATTTAAGGGAAATAGAACCATGACTGACAAGAAGAGTCATATTGATAATACTCATCAAAACCAATAGTATAAATAATGCGATAAGTAGAATCTGTCAATTTTTCATAAAAAGGACCTATTCCGCTATCACTTTCCAAATATATTAAATTGTCAGGATAAAAACCAGTCTCATTTTTGATGGAGTCAATAGTCCTTATCATAGTTTCAGCATTTTGCTGCATTTGTAATTCATCAAATCGCCACTTTAGCCAAATAATGGCAGTTATAATGAATAGTCCAATTATCAGCAATAAAACTACATTAAAATACTTTTTGTTATTCATAATTTCATCGAAATTACAATTATTCTATAGTATAAACGGGGGTCGTAGTGGTGTTTGTTTTTGAAGGGGAATGATATATGTGATAATAGGAAATAGTCATTTCATTTCTTCTCTATATGGTGTTTTTTGATAAATTTAACTCTATCACATTCCGGTATAACATCCGCCCCAAAAGTAGCTCCACCGTATCGAAACACCACTGTATCACAATACGGGACAGCGCTATAATCATCAAGATAATTATTCCACTTATTATCCGATATAGGCTCTTCGAAAATGACATAACTATACAAATCAAAAAAGTTAGGACGGCGATACCAAACCGCTTGTATAACATTCGACGAATTGACATCGATACCTATACAGTCAGCTTTTTTCAATAAAAAGACGATACTATCTAGCTCGTTTGTGGTCAATCCGATAGATGGTAACTTTTGCTCATAATCATCCGACCAAATCAGGTGCTTTTCTTCTTTAGATGCACTAGCAAACATGGTGATTCCGCGTTGGTCTATTTCCAGGCGCAAAGAGCAACTATCATTTAAAACAATAGATGCATAATGTCTTAATTCGGAGATGTCTTTATGATGTATTTCGTAATGCTTTGCCATCGTTTCCAAATCATTACAGCCTACCATCATAGGAAGGCAGAGACACGCGAGGAATATGTAGATTAGGCGTTTCATAGGATTTTTATTTACATTTAAAATCGACTTCAATAACTGTTTCTACGCGGACTATTGTATTCCCTATTTTTCCCGGAATCCATTGAGGCATTGAGCGTACGATTTCAATCGCTTGTTTTTCATGTTGACTATCTAGATTTCGACTTTTATTTATTTTAACATCAGAAAGACTTCCGTCACGTTCAACGACTGCTGATACAATCGCATAACATAATTCGTTATTATGTTCACATTGGATATGATCTGCAATATATTTCTCTTCTGCTTTTTCTCCGCCTGGAAAACTTGGATATGTATCTGCTTCGAGATACACAATGGTCGTATCAATCGGATTAGGTTGGCGAACAACAAGCACTGTATCCCTATCCGGACCAAAGGAGAGTTGTGTGGACAATTTTGTTACATGTTGCTTATATGTTTTGTCTCCGATAATAAGCGTATAGTCGCCATGAAGAAGATGCTTAATGGTATAATTAACTTTGAAGAAACACATGCAGAAACAATAGGACTTTGATATATTTGTGCTATATACGAATATTGTATCGCCGGATATGATCATTTCCGGTTCAAGTTCACAGCAACAATTTTCATATACATTCCAATGGAAGATATTGAGTTCATCGTTTTTAGCCGTAACTAATACTGAGTCTTGTCTGTCTTCATCATTATTCTCTCCACAATCCATTTTTAATCGAATAGTAGGTTCTTTAGAATGGATGGTGGAGATATACAAAAAGGCGAATAGGATAAATAAAAGTCGTTTCATAAGGATATTATTTCTAAAAATCTCAGTATTGTTTCACTTTTGCGGTTGTCGAAAAGGAGGTGCTCAAAGTCACGCTGTCTGGTATTTCGTAGGCTTTGAATAAAAGTTTCAAGCGCTTATTTACAACAGGGCTGCTGATACGCTGCGTGTACTCCAATAGGCGTTCTTGGTTTAGTTCCTCTCGCATCCAGTCTTCGTCAAAACGCAGTTCACGCATCTCGTCCGGCGTAGAATACTGCGGATAGAGGTACAGCAGGTCAATAATCGCTTTCTCCGGCGTCGCCATCATGTATTGCTTACCGTCGCGCATGGTCTTTGGTTCAAAGCCCCAGAACAATCGCGGACGAATAGTCTGGTAACTGAACTGCCCGAAGGCGTTTTCGTAGCGGCAGGTCTTTTTCGTTGTCACACTCGTGATCTCCACGACGGATTCGGGAATAATGCCGTAGAATGATAGCGCCGTGTGCAGGCTGATGTACGAAGGTGCGCAAATCCTTCCGGCTACAAATCGGGCAAAGTCGGGTTGCTGAATGTAATCCGAGAAGGCGTACCATCCTTGACGAAGTTGCACGATATACCCGGAACGTTGCCACTGAACGAAGTTTCCGCGATGAAAATCCGGATAGATAGCCCGCACTTGTGCCACAGAAAAGCAAACCAAGCGATGCCACTCATTATAAAACTGAACGTACGTCATTATATTGTTTTATTTCAATTATGCACCAATTTTAGTGCATTATAGAAACAAATGCGCTGCAAAGGTACTACTTTTTTCTGAATTGTGCAAGAGTTGGTACTACTTTTTTCTGAATTATGCAAATTCTGGTGAGATTTTCTGCGAAAATCGTCGGATAACATCCGACACAACGGACATAGAAGAGGGATGGTAGCACGCAGAAAGGGAAAAGAAGCGGAGCTGATGCTCCGCAAAGCGGACGTACTATAAGGCGCGCATAATGCGGCGGAGGGATTCGATGGCGGATGGACGGTTGGCGAAGGCGGTCAAGCTCCGCGCCAAGGACCTCAACAAGATGACGCAGCGCACTAAGCTCGCGCAATGATGCGCGAGAAATGCAAGTTACGTTGGCAAAAAACACAAAAATTGCACTTTTATTCTTAAAAATTTGTATATATACAAAAAAAGTAGTACCTTTGTCCGCTTTTTGGAAAATTAACGATAAAAAATATAGAAACAATGAGTAAAGTAACAGTAGTAGGCGCAGGCAACGTAGGAGCCACGTGCGCGAACGTGTTGGCAGTAAATGAGGTAGCCAACGAAGTATGTCTGATTGATATCAAAGAGGGTTTTGCCGAGGGCAAGGCGATGGATATCATGCAAACCGCCCAGCTC
>ODAJ011911384.1_pt1 | contig 10153 bp, 7 predicted proteins | sample 1539241 | NCBI WGS metagenome assembly ODAJ01 (sample SAMN02144231, study PRJEB22623) | gut metagenome | biome: sheep rumen | host: Ovis aries | place: New Zealand
GTGTGCGCCAAGGATAGGGAAAAGCATCGGAACAAGGGGTTCGTGCATGTCTTTCGAGGCCTGCGAGAGCAGGATTTTAATACATTCTGTACCTTTTCCAAGGTTTGGCATAGCGGGGGCAGTCGCTTTACTGATATCGTATCTCATTGATATTCTGCTTTTTAGATGATTAATTACTGTCCAACAATTACAATTACAGTTATTACAGTTTGTTTTTAGGGTACCCTCCTTATCCTCTATTATCATATATAACTATATATATATTAATAAGTTATAATGTCTAAAGAAAGGGGGGTGGTATCTTTTTTTTAATTGTAATTACTGTAATTGTAATTGGCACGGTCGTTTTCACTCCTCATTCTTCATTTTCTATGAGGCCATAAAGTGCCATGCAAATCTCGTTGTACACGCCCAGGGCACACTTCTCTACCGAGAAATAATCATCAATCGGCAATTTCTCTTGCAATGCTTGGGACAGAAACGTTGAGAGTGATTTTTCAATCTGAGACCTTCATCTCTAAAATTCCCACGCTCGACAAAAATCGGATTTATATTCAAGAAATATAGGTGTTAGATGCGACTTTATCTACGACTAATTTTGGGAAATTGCTCATTTATCCGTATTTTTGCCACGGAAAAACAGACAAAAAACCTTTATAACCTTATGTTTCGACTAAGAACACAAATTTTAATGAGCCTTTTGGCTTTGGTTTGCAATAGCATGCAAGCACAGCCCCCCCCACACATCAACCTGCTCTTCATAGGCAATAGCATTACTGCTGGTGCCACACTTAGCAACGCAGCACAACAGGCTCCGCCTATCGTATGTCGTGCTTTGGTAGAAGAGGCTACAGGTGTCACTACCAATGTCTATAACGGAGGACACTCTGGCATCACCACATTCGGCTATCTGCCCGGAAGGGATGACTTTACCAGTATTTTAAACAATGCAAAAAACTTCCAGAAGAACGGCGGCAAAATCTATATATCCATCATGCTGGGTACCAACGATAGCGCTTGCTCAGGACCTGAAGGTGCTCCCGTTAACCCCGACGTCTATGCCAACAACATCAGGACAATAATAGATAAACTTATAGAAAACGTCCCGGACTGCAGGATAGTCCTGAACTACCCTATATGGTACAGCCCCAGCACCTACAACAAAGCCAAATATCTGCAGGAAGGATTGGACCGCCTGCACAGCTACTACCCCATATTGGACGGTATCGTGGCTCAGTACGACCAGGTGTATGCCGGCAACAGAGGCGTATGGGAGTACTTCGAGAACAACTTTGCCTTATTTACAAGGGAAAACGGCAATGCAGGCTATTTCTATCTGCACCCCAATCAGAACGGGGCGAAGCGGCTGGCAGAAATCTGGGCCAACAGCCTTCTGGAGCTTATCAAAGCCGACGGAATGGAAGTAAAGAACCCGTTGCCCGAATGGAACACCTTCAAGCCCCAGAATAATAAGAAGTACAGCCTGAAGACCGCCCGTGGTGAGATGGGTGTAAAAGGCGGCAAGCTTACCAATACGGCCAGAACAGACATTGGTGCCACAAAGGGTGAGTTCGCATTTATTACCTACGAGGGGAAGACTTATCTGTATAGCGTAGCGGAGAAGTCGTTCATGTATCGCGACCCCATTGCCTACAATAGCGACTGGAGTAATATCATCTGCTCTAACGAATACCTGGAGCCTATAAAAGTAAACTACACGGGGACACCCGAGGCTTACCCCTATTACCTGACAACAGGCGGTTATGTGCTTAATAGCGCCAACAGCACGGAAACGGGCATCTGCGCCAACACCTACACACCACATGACGCAGGCAATCAGACGGCCATTCAGGAAGAAGGCGAGTTCGATTCAACAGAAGCCCTGGAAACCCTCAGCAATTACATAGCCAAACAACCTGTCGTTTTCGAGGTACAACTGCCCACGGGAGCATCCCTTACCGTCTTTCGTGCCCAAGAGGAGAATAACAACGGTAAGTCGGTCATCATTATTCCAGGCGGCGGATACTCGTACGTTGCCGGCAGCTATGAGGGTGCTGACTGGGCACCCTTTTACCGCGATCTGGGTTTCACGTCTGCCGTGCTCGGGTATAATCTGCCAGACGGAAATCCCGAGATTCCCCTGAACGACGGCAAGGCTGCCCTAAAGTATCTGCGCGATAATGCGGAAGACCTGCAGATAAACCCCAGGATGGTGGGAGTAATGGGCTTCAGCGCCGGAGGACATCTGGCCAGCACAATAGCTACACATCTTACCGGCAACGAGCTGCCCGCCTTTCAGGTGCTGTATTATCCTGTTATCAGCATGGAGACTAGCATAACGCATGCCGGTTCACGGGAAAATCTGTTAGGAAAGAATCCAAGCACAAAACTGATTAACCTGTACAGTAACAATAAGCAGGTAACCTCGGAAACGCCTCCTGCTTATATCTGCTGGGCCACCAATGACGAAACAGTAAAACCCGCAAACAGCACGAAATACAGACAGGCTCTGAAAAGTGCAGGTGTGCCTGTTACCAACAAAACATTCCCGACGGGTGGTCACGGTTTTGGCTTCAAAACATCCTTTGCATACCACACACAGATGCTGCAAGACCTAACAAAGTGGCTGCAAGGACTGGACGATACGTTCGATGGAATTGAAGAAGTGAAAAGTAAAAAAAATGAAGGGGAGGTGTATGATCTCAGCGGTCGGAAAGTCAACGCTCAACTATCAACTATAAACTCCAAACTAAGAAAGGGAATTTTTATCACCAACAACAAGAAAATGCTTATTCGGTAGTCGTTTTCTTCGGCTTCGTAACTTTCTTATCCTTTGGCTTGTAGGTAGTTTTCCTCTTTTTTCTGGGCTTGTTATTAGGCTTTTTGGCCTTAGGCTTGTCCTCCTTGGGAGCGGGAGCTACGGGTTCCGGCTCTGGAACGACCTCCAAGTCGTAGCCCTCCTTCTTTAAGCGGAGCAGCTCCTGATAGAGCATCACACAGGCCCACGCATCTGTGGCTGCATAGCGTTTCTGAGGCTCGGTAAGGATGTCGGCTTCCCAATTGGAAAGGCGTTGCGTCTTGCTAATCTTCTGTCCGAAAATATTGGCATAAAGTTTCTGCAGGCTTAGGTCCTTTATGCCAAAATCGCTTACCATCTCCTGAAGCTCGATAAAGTTGCCGGGAGTAAACTCGGCTCTCCTTTTTAGCATACGGATATCATCGTGCCAAGAGAGGCCTACCTTCGTATTACTGCTGTCCGAAAGCAGACGGACAATACAGGGGGGCATACCAATATGATTCAGTCGGAAAAGAAAACAGATATCACGGCTGCTTACCTGCAGCAGAGCAACCTCGTTCTGACGGCCTGCCTTGAACATGGGCTTGGTCTCGGTATCGAAGCCGATAATATCCTGACGCAACAGGTAATCTACGGCCTTTTCGGCCTCTGATTCGCTAAGGATGGTCTCTATCCTACCCTCGAAAAGTACCTGAGGTAGCTGGGGAATAAGTTGCTTGTCGAATTTGCTATAAATCTTCTTCATCAGAACCGCTGTTCAGTACATAGCGAACCTTGTGCAACTGCTTGAGTGTATCCACAAGATTCTGTCCCCAATATAACTCGAAATTATCCCTTACACACCATAATGCGTCAAGCATACAGGCCTCTACACGTTGCTGATAGGCAGAAACGAAGTTGCGAAGTGCCTGGTAGATGTCTGCCAATCCCTCGCTGACGGTTTTCCATTGGCTCTCCTCGGTCTGCATAGCCTCATCATATACAAAATCCTCGTACTCATCGGCTTCCTTCATGATTTCGTAGATGCCATTACGTACATAATTGTAATCTGCCTCGGTAACCTGGTCGTCGGGAAGGAAATCGCCCTCGCTCTCAACCTCTGGAAGCATCTGTGCCTTCAGATAAAGCAAAGGCAGCAACTTCTGCATGGTGGCGATAAACTCGCTTCTGCCCTTATCCTGCAACTGCTCGAGATAAGCACAAAACTCCGCTGAAACCGTCACAAATTCCAGCGTATTATGCGAATATATGGGATTTTCCGTTTTATTCTTCATTCACTTAATCTATTTGGTCGGCAAAGTTACAAAAAAACGCCCAAAAGAAGAAATAATTGAAGAAAATACACTAAATTTGCAAACGTTTTATATAATAAAGACACAAATATGGCCTCCAAGAAGAGCGATAAAAAATATAGGAATACTACTAAGAACAAAAACGGCAATTTCTTTACGAATGCCGTGAGCTGGTTCAGAAAGAGCATCAAGAACGATTCGGACATCGATGCAGAAAAGAATACCGACCACAGCGACAATATGAAATTTGTGTGGGGATTCATCCTTGCAAGCATATCCCTATGCGTCTTTCTGGCCCTATTCTCACATTTCTTTACGGGTGCAGAAGACCAAAGACTACTGACCAATCCAGAACTGCCCGCCGCCAACTGGGTAGGCAAGATGGGATTCTGGATTGCCTACTGGCTGATAGAAAACACATTCGGAGTGGCATCCATACTTATCCCCGTCCTGCTGGTAGCTACGGGAATACGTATCATGGGCACCATAAAGGTTCGTCTGCACAAATGGTTCCTGAACTGCATGATCCTGATGATATGGATTTCTGCCTGTATGGCTTTCCTGCAGATTCAATTCGAGACGATGCAGAACCACTTCATCAACTGGGGTGGAATGATTGGAAACAACGAGATTTCTACGCTCATAGAGAAAGTCGGTAACCTCGGTGCCGTTGTAACCCTGTTAATTACTGCCCTGCTGTACACCTTCTACCTGAGCGGCGAAGCAATAACGGCCATCAGGAATGTTGTGAACAGAAACAACAAGAACAAGCTGGCAGCCATGGAAGCCGAAGAGGAAGAATTGGAAGACGGCGAGGAGGAAGAACTATTCGACGAGGAAGAGGAGGAAGAACCCCTCTCGACAAGCGAGGAGGTGGAGATGAAGTTAGAAAATACCATCCCCTTCGAAGACGAGCCCTCGAAGACTGCTACCACCATAGACTTCGGCAATACCAATGGCGATGTGGAGATTCCCCTGAAGTTAGGAGAACAAGCCTTGCCCCTGGAATTTGCTAACCCTGCCGAAGATATGAAGGTGGTGGTAGGAGAAGATCCCGAAAAGGCAGACACCACTAAGGAAGGTGCCCTGGAGCCCTACGACCCGAAGTTGGACTTGGAACATTACAAATACCCCACCCTGGATTTGCTGAAGCACTATGACAACATACAGTCGAATGTTGACATGGAGGAGCAGCAGGCCAACAAGAATAAGATCATCAAAGTGCTGTCGTACTTCGGCGTGGAGATTTCAAGTATCAAAGCTACCATTGGCCCAACCATTACCCTGTATGAGATAACCCCTGCCCCCGGTATCCGTATCAGCAGAATACGTGGTTTGGAAGATGATATCGCCCTAAGCCTAAGCGCCCTGGGTATCCGTATCATAGCGCCCATCCCCGGCAAGGGAACCATAGGTATAGAGGTGCCCAACGCTAAGCCACAGATGGTTTCGATGGAGAGCGTCATCAACAGTCGCAAGTTCCAGGAGACAGATTTCGAGCTGCCAATGGCACTTGGTAAGACCATTACCAATGAGGTCTTCATGGTGGACCTTGCCAAGATGCCTCACCTGTTGGTTGCAGGTGCCACGGGCCAGGGTAAGTCTGTAGGACTGAATGCCATTATCACATCTTTGTTGTATAAGAAGCATCCAGCCGAACTGAAGTTCGTGATGGTTGACCCCAAGAAAGTGGAATTCAGCGTTTACAACCCAATAGTTAACCACTTCCTGGCTCAGGTGGAGGGTAACGAGGGAACAGAAGAGCCTATCATCACAGACGTTAACAAGGTTATTCAGACACTAAAGAGCCTCTGCGTGGAGATGGATACCCGCTACGACTTGCTGAAGAAAGCCAGAGCCAGAAACGTAAAGGAATACAACCAGAAGTTCAAGGACCGCCAGTTGAACCCCGAGAACGGACACAAGTTCATGCCATATATCGTGGTTATCATAGACGAGTTCGGCGACCTGATAATGACGGCAGGTAAGGAAATCGAGTTGCCCATAGCACGTATCGCTCAGTTGGCCCGTGCCGTTGGTATTCACATGATTATCGCTACCCAGCGCCCGACCACCAACATCATTACAGGTACCATCAAGGCTAACTTCCCTGCCCGACTGGCATTCAAGGTAGCCAGCTCGATCGATAGTAAGACCATCCTGGACCGTACAGGAGCCAACCAGTTGATAGGTAAGGGTGATATGTTGTTCCTCTCTGGCAACGATCCCGTTCGTGTACAATGTGCGTTTGTGGATACACCCGAGGTGGAGGACATCACATCCTATATCGCCTGCCAGCAAAGCTACAACGCGCCGTTCCCGCTGCCTGAAGTTCCGATGGAAGGTGGTGAGGATGGAGACGGACCGGATGTTGACCTGAACCACCTTGACCCCATGTTCAACGAGGTGGCTCGTATGGTGGTTCTGGAACAAAGCGGTAGTACCAGCATGATTCAGCGTAAGTTCAGCATCGGATATAACAGAGCCGGACGACTGATGGACCAGTTGGAGAAAGTGGGTATCGTAGGTCCTGCCAAAGGCAGCAAGCCACGCGAGGTGCTCTGCGTAAGCGAGGAAGACCTGCAATTTAGGTTGGATAACCTCTAGTTAAATGAAGAATGAAGAGTGAAGAGTGAAGAATTTGCTACCGCTGTGCTCGCTAACCAATAACCAGCAACCGACAATTCTTAATTGCCACTTCGTTCTCGCGTTCGCTCGCGACCCCTTTGGCGTTCTTCTCTTTTAATTCTTAATTAAAAACGACAACAGTATACAAAGAAAAATGAGAAAGATATTGACCGCCATGCTATTGTTCCTGTCGTTAGGATGTGTGGCACAGAACGCAAAGCAAATACTGGATAATACAGCTACAAAAATAAAGCAAATGGGAGATGTAGAGGTCAGATTTGCAGCAACATCCTTCAGCGGAACAACAGAACAGGGCAAAACAAATGGCATCGTATTATTACAAGGTAAAAAGATGCATCTCTCTACAGACGAGATGAAGATGTGGTACAACGGCCAGACACAATGGAGCCTGATTCCTGAGAGCGGAGAGGTGAACGTGAGCACTCCGACAGAAAGAGAGATGACAAACATGAACCCCTACTCTTTCCTGAACCTATATAAAAAAGGATACAAGATGAAAGCCCGCCAGACAAAGCTGCGTGGGAAGGATGTTTACGAGATACACCTGACAGCCCGTTCCCAGAACGCTAACGCTCAGGAAATATACGTTGACGTTGCAAAGAATGACTATTCGCCCCTTTGCATCAGAGTACGTCAGGACAACAACTGGAATCGCATCAGTATTCAATCTATACAAGGGAACAAGCATTTTAACGATGCCGACTTCGAATTCCCCAAGAGCGAATATCCCAATATTGAAATCATAGATCTAAGATAACAAACACAAAACAACATGTTACAGACTAAACTACTTATTATCGGAAGCGGCCCTGCCGGATATACTGCAGGTATATATGCTGGTCGCGCAGGATTGGCTCCTCTACTTATCGAAGGTATTCAACCAGGCGGACAGCTGACTATCACAACAGAAGTAGAAAACTTCCCTGGATTCCCCGAAGGAATAGATGCCAACGAGCTGATGGAGAATATGCGCCAGCAGACAGAACGTTTCGGCGCCCAGATTCTAAGCAATATCGTTACAAAGGCCGACCTTAGCTCGCAGCCCTATAAGGTATGGCTCGACGACGGACAGGAAGTCCAGGCCAAGAGCATTATCATTGCCACAGGAGCAAGTGCAAAGTACCTGGGACTGAGCGACGAGCAGAAATATATGGGGCAAGGCGTTAGCGCCTGCGCCACTTGCGACGGCTTCTTCTACAGAAAGAAGGTTGTAGCTGTTGTTGGTGGAGGCGATACTGCCTGCGAGGAGGCTACCTATCTGGCAGGCTTGGCCAGCAAGGTTTATCTGATTGTCAGAAAGCCCTTCCTTCGTGCCAGTCAGATTATGCAGGAGAAGGTAATGAACAACGAGAAGATAGAGATCCTCTTCGAGACAAACACTCTGGGACTCTACGGAGAGAATGGAGTGGAAGGCGCACATCTTATATATAAGAAAGGTGAAGCCGAAGAACGCAAATACGACCTACCCATAGACGGATTCTTCCTGGCCATAGGCCATCACCCCAATAGCGAATTGTTCCTGCCCTGGGTAAAAATCGACGAGCAAGGCTATATCATCACCGAGGGATACTCTCCACGAACAGGCATCCCCGGCATCTATGCCGCAGGTGACGTAGCCGACCCACATTACCGTCAGGCAATTGTTGCCGCCGCTTCAGGAGCAAAGGCCGCCATGGAGGCTGAGAAATTCATCAAGGAAAATGAATAAATACCAGCTATACAAGTTACTCCGCAAGAACGAGAGCCTAAAGGATAGGCGTCATCCCATGTTCGAGAAGAACCGCTTCATGAAGTTTCTTCTCATCTTCATGTGGTTATATTACGCCGCCATCCTTCTCTTCATAGGGGTAACAATGGCCATAGGCATGAAAGGTGCCTATAATGGCGTAGCTGCCTATCATGTGTTAGACGGATGGTTCCCTGTAGTTATTATGATAGACTTTTGGGTACGATTCATTATGCAGGACACACCGGTCAACCTAGCTAAGCCATATACCCTTCTGCCCATACGCAGGTCGTTCCTTATGCACGTCTATCTGCTCCGTTCGGGCTTCAGCCTCGGCAATCTGTATTGGGGATTCATGCTTGTCCCGTTCGGCCTTATCGCCATTGCCGTTAACTTCGGATGGATCATGTTCATAGGATGGCTGTTCGGTTGGTGGCTATTATGTATCGCAGATGGCTTCTGCTACCTCTTTGTGCGCACCTTGCTCACCAAACATCTGGCATGGCTCTTATTGCCAATCGCTATACACGGGGCCTTAATTGCCGCCATGTCTGTTCCCGAGCACAACTGGTTAGATATGCCATGCACAATACTTCTGGATGCCTTTGCAAACTGGAAGATACTGTACATCGTGGCTCTTCTGGCTGTGGTAGCTGTCCTCTATTATGGCAATTTCCTTTTGCAGAACGCGATGGTTTACAACGAGATAAGCAAAAAGGAGGAAGTGGAGGTTAAGAAAACAGCCAAGATGTCGTTCTTGGATCGCTACGGCCGTCTGGGCGAGTATCTGAAACTGGAAGTGAGGATGAGGACGCGCAATAAAACCGTAAAGATGCAGTTTGCCACGGGAATTGGCCTGATGCTGATGTTCTGCGTTATGATGTACTTTACCGATGCCTACAGTAGCGGACTGGGGAAAAGTTTTGTCTGCCTGTACAACTATATTGTATTGGGAATGATGACACTAATCAGCATCATGTGCCACGAAGGAAACTACATAGACGGGCTGATGAGCAGGCGCGAAAGCATCTACCAACTTCTACGCGCCAAATACTACTTCAATTCACTCATGTTGATTATCCCTCCCATCTTTTTCATCCCATTAATGGTGGTTGGGAAGTTGTCTATATGGATGAACCTGGGGTATTTGTTCTTTACTGTTGGTGTGCTCTACCCCATCATGTTCCAAATGGCGGTTTACAACAAGGACACACTTCCGCTAAATCAGAAGCTAACAGGCAAACAAGGGAATGCCACCCAGCAGGTTATCTCTTTAGCTATATTGTTCCTACCCTTAGCTATAGAAAGAGTGGCTGTCCTACTTTTGGGTGACATCTGGGGATACGTCATTCTGATTAGTCTGGGAGGTATAGGTGTAGCAACCCATAAGATATGGCTCAGAAACATATACCAGCGTTTTATGGCACGCAGATATGCTAACATGGAAGGCTTCAGGGCCTCGAGAAACTCATAATATATATAATTAGGTAAACATGGACATCATCATACAAAACCTAAAAAAGAATTTTGGAGAAAAAGTTGCCGTCAACATCGATAACTTCAGAATTCGTGGAGGCGAGATATTAGGACTTGTTGGCAACAACGGCGCCGGCAAGAGTACACTCTTCCGCCTAATCCTTGACCTTATAAAGGCTGACGAGGGAACAGTAAGAATGTTTGATGCCTCGA
>ODAJ012105682.1_pt1 | contig 10152 bp, 9 predicted proteins | sample 1539241 | NCBI WGS metagenome assembly ODAJ01 (sample SAMN02144231, study PRJEB22623) | gut metagenome | biome: sheep rumen | host: Ovis aries | place: New Zealand
TCGCAATCTCGCCGCGCGGCCGCTCGCCAACGTCGCCATGACGTCCGAAGACGACGGGAGGCTGGCGGCCGGCGGATTGCGGAGCGCGGCCTGCGACGACGGAATCCTTGAGCATCAGCGCCGTGCCGGACGGGGCGTCCTTCTTGTGGCGGTGGTGCATCTCGGTTATCTCGACGTCGTATTCGGGGCCCAGCAGCGCGGCCGCCTTCCTCGCGAGCTCCACGAGGAGGTTTACGCCAAGCGAATAGTTGCCGCTCTGCACGACCGGAATCCTCTTCGCCGCCTCGTCCACGACGGCCTGCTCGTCCGGCGCGAGGCCGGTCGTCCCGATGAGATACGGGATACCCTCCTCCGCCGCCTTCCTCACTCCCGCAGGAACTCCGGTGTGGTGCGAGAAGTCGATGACTCCCTCGACTCCCGCGCCCCAGGTCCTTTCGTAGCCTTCCGCCACGTCGACCCTTGAGACGACCTCCAGCTCGGTTCCCTCGGCAAGCTCGATGAGCTTCTTCCCCATGCGCCCGGCGGCGCCGACTATCGCTATCTTCATTTTTTCTCTCCCTTGAAAGTCAGGTACCGCCATGCGGCGGCGACGCCCGCGTCGCGAAGAAGCTCCACCGCGCTGAGGAGGTAGGTCCCGCGCCACCACTTCATCCCGGGGTCGAGCCGCCGCCTCGCGTCGCGCATCGTGAACTTGACGGACGCCTTGCGCTTCGAAAGCCCCGAGCTCATCACGCCTTCGGGCCTCACTATGTATTCGTAGTCCGAGGCGGACGAAACCCGCATCGACTTCGCCCTTTCGGCATAGGCGGAAAGGAACATCGCGTCGTCGTACGTGACGAGGGTTTCGTCGAACCTGAGGTCTCCGATCACCGTCCGGCGGAACGCCTTGGCCCAGACGTTGCCGAACTCCCTCCCGCAGCCCCTCCACATCCGCTTCGGGGTCCACCACCGCAATATGTCGCGGACCCTGTACCCAAAGACCGCCTTCCTCACGCGGCGCTTCACATCTTCGCCGCGGTAGACCGCGCCGGGGTCCGGCGGAGCCATTTCCGTCGTCGGACCGGATTCGCCGCCGCGCAGCCTGAAACCGCACCATCCGAGGTCCACGCCCTCGACCGATTCGACCAGATGCGACATCCAGTCCGGATCCATCAGGTCGTCGGGATCCGCGAAAAGGACTATGCCGCCGGTCGCGCTGTCGAGGCCCGTGTTGCGCGCGGCCGCAGCTCCGCCGTTCTTGCGGCGGATCAGGCGGAAGCCTTCCGCGAGGACCGGACCGTAGTCGCACCCGTCGTCTCCGTCGTCCACGAAGACGGCCTCCCATCCGCCGGAATACGTCTGCGCGCGGAGGGAAGCGCAAAACCGCGCGAGGAACCTCCCCGCGCGGTAGCATGGAATTATGACGGAGACGTCCGGCATCTACCCCCTGATCGCCTCGAACGCCTGGTCGAGGTCGGCGATGATGTCCTCTGCGGACTCGATGCCGCAGCTGAAGCGGATGAGGTCCGGCGGAATGCCCGCGGCCAGGAGCTGCTCGTCTGTGAGCTGGCGGTGGGTGTGCGAGGCCGGATGCAGAACGCAGCTCCGCGCGTCCGCGACGTGCGTCACGATCTCGATCAGCCTGAGCGAGTCCATGAACCTGATGGACTTGTCGCGCCCGCCCTTGAGTCCGAACGTCAGGACGCCCGAGGGGAGTCCGCCATCGAACTGCTTATCGCAGAGCGCCTTGTACTTCGAGTCCTCGAGTCCCGCGTAGTTGACCCATGCGACCTCGGGGCGCGTCCTGAGGTGCTTCGCGCACGCAAGGGCGTTCTCCGCGTGGCGGCGGATCCTGAGGTGCAGGCTCTCGAGCCCGAGATTGAGCACGAACGCGTTGAACGGGGACGGGATGGAGCCGTAGTCGCGCATGAGCTGCGCGGTCGCCTTCACGATGAACGCGTTCCTGCCGAATGTCTTCGTATAGGAAAGTCCGTGGTAGGACGGATCCGGCGCGACGAGGCACGCGAACCTGTCCGGATGCCTCTCCCACTCGAAGCTGCCGCTGTCGACGATCGCGCCGCCGACCTGCGCCGCGTGGCCGTCCATGTACTTCGTCGTCGCATGCGTGACGATGTCCGCGCCGAACCTGAAAGGACGGCAGAGGACGGGGGTCGGGAAGGTGTTGTCGACGATCAGCGGGACACCGTGCGCGTGGGCGATTCGCGAGAACTTCTCGATATCGAGCACGGCGCCGGACGGATTCGCGACCGTCTCGCCGAAGACGCACTTCGTGTTGGGCTTGAACGCCGCGGAGATCGTCGCCTCGTCCGCGTCGGGATCGACGAACGTGAAGTCGATGCCGAGCTTCCTGAGGGATACGTTGAAGAGGTTGTACGTTCCGCCGTAGATCTGCGCGCTCGAGACGACATGGTCGCCGGCCTGGCAGAGGTTGAGGACGGCGAAGGTCGAAGCGGCCTGTCCGGAGCTCGTGAGCATCGCGGCGACGCCGCCCTCGAGCTGGCATATCTTCGCGGCCACGTTGTCGTTCGTCGGGTTCTGCAGGCGGGTGTAGAAGTAGCCCGCGGCCTTGAGGTCGAAGAGGTCCGCCATCTGCTGGGTCGTCTCGTAGCGGAAAGTCGTGGACGCGACGATCGGCGGCTGACGGGGCTCGCCCCTCCTGGGCTGCCATCCGCCCTGTACGCATATCGTATCGATTGTCATTGCCTTGCTCCCTCCTGTTTCGGAATGGTTGCGGGATATTATACCAAATTTCAGCGTTCTCAGAACTCGACGGAGCGGGACATGTCTGGGACGAGAGAGACCCTGTCGCCGGGCCTGAACCCGGCGAAGCCGGGAATCCGCGCGATGGCCGAGAAGTCGAAGTGCTCGAGGTTGACATGGACAAGCGTCTCGGATCCGAGCGGCTCCAGGAAGTCGACGACGGCCGTCACGGCTCCCTCTCCCCTGCCGCCGTCGTTGCCGATTCCCTCGAGCGCGAGATGCTCCGGCCTCACGCCGATCGTCCTCACCGGCGAGAGCGTGCCTACGGGGAAGAGGTTCATGGGCGGGGTCCCTATGAATCCCGCGACGAACCTGTTCGCCGGCTTCTCGTAGAGTTCGAGCGGGGGCGCGACCTGCTGGATGACACCCTCGGACATGACGACGATCCTCTCGCCCATCGTCATCGCCTCGGTCTGGTCGTGCGTCACGTATATCATGGTCGCCCTGAGCCTGTTGTGAAGGCGTATTATCTCCGCACGCATCTCGACGCGCATCTTCGCGTCCAGGTTCGAAAGCGGCTCGTCGAAGAGGAACACGGAAGGCTCGCGGACGATTGCGCGCCCGAGCGCGACCCTCTGGCGCTGTCCGCCGGAGAGCGCCTTCGGGAGGCGCTTCAGGTACGGAACGAGTCCGAGCGCCTCCGCCGCCTCTCGGACACGGCGCTCCATCTCCTCCCTCGGCGTGTGGCGGAGCTTCAGCGCAAAGGACAGGTTCTCCTTCACCGTCATGTGCGGATAAAGGGCGTAGTTCTGGAACACCATCGCGATGTCGCGGTCCTTCGGAGGAAGATTCGTGACGTCGCGCCCGCCTATCGAGATAGTGCCTCCTGTCGGAATTTCGAGCCCGGCGACCATCCTGAGCGTGGTGGACTTCCCGCAGCCGGACGGACCTACAAGCACGAGGAACTCGCCGTCCCCGACGACGAGGTTGAAGTCCTTCACCGCGGGGCGATCGCCCCGCGCGTAGACCTTTCCCACTCCTGTGAACCTTACCTCTGCCATCTACTGCGGAATCCTGTGGACGATCGCGCGCTTGAGGGTGAGCGGATCCGAATACGCGATTCCGGAATCCGCAGGCAGCCCGAACGCGAGCCGCGTGACCTTAGCGCCAGTTCCCCTGAGCATCTCCGCCGCGTAGCCTGCCGTGGCGTCGCCCTCCATGTCCGTCGAGAGGGCGAGAAGCACCTCGGAGAACCCCTCCCTGACGACACGGTCGACGAGCTCGGGGAAGCGCAGCCTCTCGGGCCCCATCCTGTGCGACGGCGAAAGCTTTCCGCCGAGCGCGTGGTAGCGCCCGCGAAACGCGCCCGTCGCCTCGATGGACGCGATGTCCGAGGGATCCTCGACGACGCAAAGGACCTCTCCGTCCCGCGTAGAGTCCGTGCAGAGATCGCACGGATCGCGGTCCGGAGTCGTGAACGCCCCGCACCTCGAACAGGACTTCACCCCGTCGCGGGCCTCCGCCAGCGCGCGCTGGAGCGGCTCCATGAGCCGCACCTTCTCGCGGACGAGCGCGAGCGCGGCGCGGGCCGACGAGCGCCTTCCGAATCCCGGAAGGCGCGCAAGGCACCGTTCGAGCTCTGCGATCGGCGCTATCACTTGCCGAAGAGTCCGTTCATCGCGCCGGAGGCCTGCATCATGCGCTGCATCTCGCGCTGGACTGTGTCGCGCGCCTTCTTGAGCGCGATGTTGACGACGTTCAGAAGCATCGTCTCGAAGCGGGCCGGCTTGCCGGCCTTGACCTCGTCGTACGCGGTCGGCTCCATCGTGATGCTCTCGACCGTCATGTCGCCCTTCACGACGACGGTGATTCCGCCGTTGGAGTGGCTGACCGAAATCTTCGCGATTTCGGCCTGTATCCTCTTGGCCTCGGAGCGCATCTTCATCGCTTCGCCCAGCTGTCCGAAAATTCCCATTGTGCTGTTCCTTTGCTGTTGGTTGGTTATGCGTCCAGCCTGCGTCCGCTCAGGTCCTCGTAGGCCTTGACGTAGATTTCGCGCGTGCGGGCGATCACATCGTCCGGAAGGACCGGCCCCGGCGGCTGGTGATTGAAGTTGATCGAATCGAGCCAGTCGCGAACGTACTGCTTGTCCAGGGACGGCGGGTTCGCCCCGACCCTGTAGCTGGCCTTCGGCCAGAAGCGCGAGCTGTCGGGGGTGAGGACCTCGTCCGCCAGGACCAGGGATCCGTCCGCCTCCCTGCCGAACTCGAACTTCGTGTCCGCGATGATGATGTCGTGCTCGAGCGCGTAGTCGGCCGCCTTGCGGTAGAGCCCGATCGTCGCGTCCCTCAGGAGCTTCGCGGTGTCGGCCCCGACCAGCTTCTCGGTCGCCGCGTAGTCGATCGCCTCGTCGTGGTCGCCGATCGCGGCTTTCGTCGTCGGGGTGAAGAGGACCTCGTCGAGCCTGGACGCGTTCTGGTAGCCTTCGCGAAGTTTCTGGCCGTTGACGGTGCCGGACCTGGAGTACTCCTTCCATCCGGACCCTGTGAGATACCCGCGGGCGATGCACTCGACGGGCACCATGTCGACCTTCCGTACGAGCATCGAGCGTCCGGCGAGGTCCTTCGCGTACGGCTTCAGAACCTCGGGATACTCGTTCACGTCGGCCGTGACGAGGTGGTTCTTCATCCCGAGGAACTCGAGCCAGAAGAGCGAGAGCTGGTTTAGCACCCTGCCCTTGTCCGGGACTCCGCACGGGAGTATTACGTCGAATGCGCTGATGCGGTCCGTGACGACCATCAACAGCCTGTCGCCGAGATCGAAGACGTCTCGGACCTTTCCGCTCTTCGATGGAACGCCCGGAATCGAGCATTCGAGGAGCGCGTTGTTCTTGTCGTATTTCATTGTTGTCCTTTCAAAATGGAATTCATTCGGCGATCATGGGCGAGGCAAGGCGCCTCAGGGTGGAGTCGGAGAGGATGAACACCGCGTCCGACGCGCCGAGCGTCGCAAAGCGTCCGCCGTGCGAGCGCTCGCCTATTATTATGTTTCGCCTCAGGGCGCCCTTCTGGAACGAGTCGACGGCTATCGTCCAGCGCGGCTTGTCGAGCCCGTACCTGACGAGGTCGTCGGACGTCATCTTGAGCTTCACGATCTTCTCCGCCCTGAGCGGCGAGAGCGCGGCGAGTATGTCCGATATCGCGGACGGGACGACCGTCCCCGAGCGTCCCGACGACTCGACCGTCCACTCCCTCAGGTCCCTGTCGAAGACCACGGCGTCAGGCCGCTCAGAACCGGCGGAGGAAACGGCGAGGCGCTTCACGTCGGCGGGATCGATGCCTATTATGTCGCGGCTCCTGAGGTCCGCGAGATCCATCGACGAGAGGATCGCGTCGCGCGACACCGTCTCGGACGGGGCGTTCGTGGCAAGAGAGACGACCACGACCGGCCCGCCGCGTTCCGCCGCGTCGGCGACACGGTCCTCCGTCCTCAGAGAAAGCAGCTTCTCCACGAGCTTCGCGGCGGAATCCTGGTCCGCCGCGACCGCGATCGGGGCGTCGAGCCGCCACGCGCCGCCGACTTCGCGAGCCAGGAGGTAGTTGACGTCCCCGTCGGCAAGCGAGACCCGGGTCACGTCCTTCGCTTCGAAGGGGAACAGTCGAGTGTCGGTGAAATCGCCTGTCCTGGCGAAGTCGGCGAGGGCGCCGTCGACCGTCACTATGGCGCCGCCGTCCTGCACGAGCGCATAGACGAGGCCCTTCTCGTCCGCCTTGCCGAACACCACCTGTCTGTCGGACCCGCCGACATGAAGCGTGACCGCGGTAGAACTGTCGGCGTCGAGACCGCGGCTGCCGAGCATCGCGGTCGTCGCGATGTCCGGCTCGTTCGTCTCGCCGACAGGCCAGACGTATCCGGCCGCCCTCGCAAGCGACAGGGCGGAGAGGAAATCCTTCACCTTGACGGCGGACGCCGGCTCGGGGGGATCTCCCTCCCTTACGCCGGACCGTGTCCACACACCGTCCTTGAGGCGGAACCTGAGGAGGGAGCCCTGTCCGCGCTTCACGTCGAAGGCGTCGACGCCGTCCACTCCGGACGGGAAGAGCTCTGCCTCGCGGAATCGCTCCGCCGGCGAATCCACGGCGGCGAGGATGTTCGTCCCGACGACGTACATGCGCGGGTCTCCGTCTATGTACGCGAACACGCCGTCGCGGACCGGGGTAAGCTTTCCAAAGCTCACGGAACTGGAGCCTGCCGCGGTGGAAACCGTCACCCTGACCGACGGGTCGTCCATTCCATAGTCGCTCCGCGTGCGTCCGAACTTCAGGAGCTCGCCCTCGCCGTGGGCGCTGCGTATCGAATCGAGCGTCAAGGCGTCGACAACCCTCATCACGGCCTGCTCGTCGGCAAGCGCCGAGAACGGACTCTCGAGCCTCCATGCGTCCTTCTTGGCGAGCACGATAGGACGTTCCCCCCGACGCTCGACGACGATTCCTGACACCTCCGCCGACGAAAACGCCGCGAGCCTCGTCCTGCTCACGAGCGGCTCGCCCTTGTCGTTCAGGGACAGCAGGACATGCGCCCCCGCGAGAAGCAGGATCAGAAAAAGCAGTCGGACGACAAGCTTCGCGTTGCTCATGCTTTTCGCCTCCTCGACATCACCAGGACCGACAGCAGCAGGAACATCGCGGACGGGAACGCGACTCCGGAACAGATCGCGAAGCGAGTCCTCTCGTCGCGGTCCATGCCGGAGACGAGGAGGTCCGGCTCCACTCCGGACTGCGTCATCACGTCGCGGCCGGAAAGATACTTGACGGCGTTGAGGAAGAAGTCCCTGTTTGCGTTCGCGTACTTCCTGAGGGGAGCGTTCTGGACGAAGCCGGTATCGCCGACCGCGACAATCCTCGTCGGCCTGAGAGCGAGCTTCGACCCGCCCTTGCCCCACTCGACTGCCGCCGCGAGGCACGTTCCGTCGACGCCGACGAGCGGCGAATACTGCCTGCGATCCGCGGCGGACGCGGATTCCGCCGCGGCCGACTCGCCGAACGAGACTGGATCGTCCAGCACCATCTGCTGTCCGACGAACGGAGCGGAGACGACGTGGTTCGTCGCGAAGTCGCGGACGACGACGTCTGTCCCGGAGAGCGTCCTCGCGTTGGGAAGCGACGCCGCCATCGGCCTTATGCCCCATTCGGAAAGAAGCGTCGAGAGTCCGCCGGACTCCGCGCTGTCGAGAAGGACGAGGAGCCTCCCTCCCTCGCTCCTGCCGCCGCGGCCCTCCAGGTAGTTCCTGAGCCTGTTCATCTCGGCCGTGGAGAATTCGTTCTTGGCGCCGGCGACGACGACAAGCGCGCAGTCGTCCGCGATGGCGTCGCCGGACGTGAGGTCTATCGTCTTGTTGCCATATCCGTCAAGCGCCAGGTCGCGCGAGATGTTGCTGAGCCCGAACGGACCGTAGTCGTCGAAGGACGCCTCTCCGTGTCCCTTCGTCCAGTAGACGCAGCTTCTCCTGAACGGGAGCGAGACGCGCTCTATGACGGACATGCAGGCGCGCTCTCCGCAGTCGTCCTCGAGGTGCAGCGTCCCGACGATCCTGCCGCCATGCTCGAACACCAGGCTGTCGCGCCTGACGCCCTCCCTGTCGAGACGTCCCGCCTCGCCCAGGTCCAGCGCCGGATCGACGTATCTCACGCCTATCCTGACCCCGCACATGGCGTCCGCCTCGGCCGAAAGCGCCTTGAGGAAGTGGCTGAGCGGACGGAACCTCGGATCGCCGCGCTCGAGGAACGCGGTCACGGTCACCGTTCCGCGGGACTCCGCGAGAATATCCCTCGTGCGGGCGGAAAAACGCATGGCGCGCTTGCCCAGCGGAAGGTCCAGACCGATGTCGAGGCGGTATGCGAGGCCGACAGCAAGAACAGTCGCGACTGCGCCCAGGAAGACGGCGAACCACGTCGTGGCGAGGAATCCCCTGCCGCCCCGCCCGACGCACCGCAGCGCGGCGACGGCCTTGGACGCGAAGAGGAGCGCGGCGACCGCGAGGATGAAGCAGGAGACGAGCGCCCCGGTGGAGACGAACCCGGAGGCGAAGTCGAAGACCTGGGCGTCGAGCGGCATGTCGCCGAAGGCCGAACGATCCGCCCCGGACCATTTCACGAGAGCGTACCAGGCCCCACGCGGGATGACGGACAGCAGCACGATCGTCGTCGTGGCGGCGGCGGCGGAATTCATGAACCACGCGCTGGCGGCGACGGCGACGGCGCACCAAAGCATGCCCTGCACGGCAAGTGCGCAGACGCCGGGAAGGAAGGAGACGAATCCGACGTCGTCGAGAAGCGCGGGCGCGAACATGCGGACGAACGCGAGGGAAGACACGAGGGCGATGACGATGTTCAGCAGGGTAATGGCCCAGACGCCGAGGAACTTGCCGAACACCAGGTCGCGCTCCCTGACGGGAGAGGAGAGGAGGACGTCGATGCGCCCGGACCGTCTCTCGTCGCTCCAGACGTCCATCCCGAGAATTGCGGCGAGGAACGGAAGCGCCGGGGCGAGCGACACGGCCCAAAGCGGCGCAAGCTCGACGCGCAGGCCTTCCGCCTCCTCGAGGCCGAACGCGAATGCAAGGGCTGACCACGAGAGGAATCCAGCCGTCGCGAGCGCGGTCGTATACAGCCCGCGGGCAAGGCCGAACGTGCGGCGGAAAGTCACGCGCACCGGTCCCATCAGCCGCCCCCCTTCAGCGCCTTGTCGACGCGCGCGGCGAACTCGGTCCTGGCGATGCCCGCGGCCGTGACGGAGGACGAGATGGAGCCGTTCCTGAGCACGAGAACGCGAGAGGCCCACTTCACGATGTCGGGTATTTCGTGTCCGGTGACGATGACCGAGGAGAACGTCGCGACGGTGGAGACGATCTTTCCGACGGACTCCCTCATCGGGACGTCGAGTCCGGCAAGGACGTCGTCGAGAAGCATGACGCGCGGCCTGAGGAGCATGGCGTCCGCGAGCGCCACGCACTTCTTCTGCCCGAAAGAGAGATTGTGTATCATCGTGTCGAACACGTCCGCGAGCCGGCATATTTCGGTCGCCTCGCCGACGCGGCGACGAATGCGCTTGTCGGGCTCGCCCTTGAGCCGCGCACGGTACTTGAGGTACGACTTGACGGTCATGTCCTCGTACAGGGCCGGGCTCTCCTGCATGTAGCCGAGCTGCGACCGGTACCGCAGCGGATGCGACAGGGCGTCCTGTCCCTCCGAAAGGATGGCTCCGGACTCCGGCGCCATCAGCGTCGCCAGAATCTTGAGGAGAGTCGTCTTGCCCGCGCCGTTGTCACCCGCAATGGCGACCGCCTCGCCTGGCGAGACGGAAAACGACACGTCGCGCAGGACCTTGCGCCGGTCGTACGAAAAGGCTATGTTGCGGACCTCGAGCATGTAGAGGCATATTATATCATATTAT